>JGI1201J43222_100004_pt1 | contig 298352 bp, 278 predicted proteins | sample MastesBC008_FD_43222 | JGI IMG/M metagenome (IMG submission 43222) | reverse complement strand
GCAATTCGGCCTTGCCCCAAATCCCCAATATATATAGGGATTTCGGGCGTTGGAGAGGTGGCCGAGTGGCTTAAGGCGCGCCCCTGCTAAGGGCGTATACGTTAACGCGTATCGAGGGTTCGAATCCCTTCCTCTCCGCCACTTTTGCGGAAACTTAAATCAAAACAAAAGTCTATCGGTCCAACCGATATCGGCTTGGAACAGGTGTTCCAATTTACTGTTCCAAGATTCCCTTCAAGGAGGCCCGAGATGAGCCTCCAGGGGACCAAATACATCGTCCGGCGCGGCAATCGTTTCCAACTCCGTCTTCCGATTCCGGTCGATATCCAGCCCAAGCTCTATCGAGACGAACTTCGCTGGTCACTCCGAACCGGGGACGAGCAGATCGCCAAGAGGAAAGCTTTCCGCGCGACTTTACTTTTTTGGGAGTTGTGTGAAGGTATCAGAATGATACCTAACGTTTCTAAAGCCAAGTCGAACGAAATCGTGGCCAGCTTCTACGACCAGCTGGCTCGCGCCTATACGCCGCCGTCGCCATTAGAACCTGAAAGCTACGAATACCAGGCCAATGCGCAAGCTTGGGCAGCCGAAGACTACGCCGTTGAATTTGCGCGACGGATCAGGGAGAAGTCGCTCAACAAGTATGACCAGCAGCTTATGAATGAAACGCTCTGTAAGCTGGGGATCAATCTCTCCAGCTATCCTTACGATGTTCAGCGCATCATTTTGGAAAGCGTTTCAGAAGCATACTTCAAGCATGCGAATAATATCGGCCGATCCAGCGTCACCTCAAATGGATCTCACGCCGGTGCCGACGAGACTGGAATCGACGCTAGCAGCGTGCAGTTAATTGCACTTACGCAATCGCTCTCTCCAACACCGGTGCCAATTCAGCCTTACCTACCTTCCTCCGAAGACGGCAGTACCCTCGAAAGGCTGATCGCCAACTACGTTGAAAAGGGAAAAATGCACGGGCATACCTCTAAAGGCCCATGGGGCGATACAAGCCTCTCGGTGAACCGAAAAATCCTTGGCTGGTTTGCAGAGTTCGTGGGGCCCGCCAGAGACGTCCGCACCATCACCAAGAAACATGGTCGAGACTTCAAGGACGCGCTGCGCATGGTCAAACTGGGCACAACGTCAAACACGCCATTTGCACAGGCGATAACCAACAAGTCTTGTGAATCGATTTCTGCGGCGACAGCAGCAAACCAGTTTGGCTACCTGAAGACATTCTTCAGTTGGCTGGATGCGGAGGGTTACATCGAGCAAACTCCTCTCGAAAAGCTTCAAATCGCTGTCCCTAAAAAGGAAAAGTCGGAAGAAATCAGGCCATTTACGAAGGCGGAGATCGATACGCTGTTCAGCTCTCCACTCTACACCGGCTTCAAGAGCCGACACGGTCGACACAAGCCGGGTAATCTGGGACCGGTCAGAGATGGCTTCTTCTGGCTGCCCTTGATATTGCTGGCCACGGGAATGCGCCTTGGCGAAGCCAGTGAAATACCAATAAAGAATGTTTCTGTTGGTGGCTCCACGCCGCACTTTCAGATCGAAGATGCAAAGACCTATGCCGGTTCTCGCGTCGTTCCGATCCACAATTTCCTGCTCGAGCTCGGCTTCGCCGACTGGGTAAAACGGCTTGAGAAAAAGTACGGGGGCTCAAAGCCTCTGATGTCAGACTTCAAGACCGAGGGTCGATTGAAAAACTACGCTTCTAAGAAGCTCGGCACATACATTGATCGAGCAGTCAGTACAGACCCAACACTCGTGGCACATTCATTCCGGCACTACTTTAAAGACTGCGCACGCGATGCCCTTATGCCTGAATACATTCAGGACCAGATCATCGGGCATGAGGGCAAGACGTACGTGGGCGACGCCTACGGCAAAGGTGCAAGTTTGGAAGTGCTGAGTGAACAGATGAACAAGGTCGAATTTGGTATGAGTAACGAGGTCTTCGAGCACATAGTTGCTTTATAGCTACACGACCTATTACACGTGTGACCCCCGGTCTTAGCTTCGATTTCTTGTGCTGACGGAGAAATAAGTAAAGTTCCCTCTGAGCCAACCAATTCTCAATATCTGCCGGCAATCGAGCAAATTTGGGGACGTGTAAGCTCTGATCCTATTAGGGTGAAAACCACCGTTTTCGGGAAATTCAAAGTTCTGGAGTATTTGGACTCCTGTTCAGCTCCGAATCGACGCCATAAAGTCCGGTGCCAAACGACTCCGATGAACCACTGGGTACACTTGGAATTCAAGCGTATCTGACTTTGGGTAGTAACACCCCCAAGGTAGAGGTACCCAAATCGGCAATTGCGAATTCCATCCACGTCCAAACTGGGCATACAGCAGCTACACTACGACCGATCATCGACAAGTTATCCCTTACAATTAAAGGCGATGCCGCTTTTTCATATCTAAGTTCAGGCAAACTCCAGGACGCGAAGCCTCTCGCACTCTCCTATTGGAACGGCATCTTTAATCTGTTGGACTCTGCAGCTGCAAACTCCGATGTTCCTGAGATCACTCATGCATCAAAGAAGCTGCCCAAATACAAACGTTCATATTCCGTTGTGCTCGATAGTGGTCAGTTTTACTTCTCGGCGCGCCCTGTATCGGTCAGCAACGCGCCACTTCGTATTGAGTTCAATCCCGCCAATACCAAGGCAGGAGCGTTCGACGATTTGTGTGCTTTCTGGTCGAGTATTGACTACGACAATATTCCCTTTGGGGCACTGGTGCACGATGCGCGCGTCACCCGGCTGGATATCGCCATCGATATTCTAAATTTCCTGCCAGCCGACATCTATGTCCGCGCGAAGAAAACAAAGAAAATTTGGATAGCCGTTGACCCAGATAGTGGGGTTGAGACCTCATACTACTACTGGAAAACCCAGAAAGATTTCTTCGGTCCTAATACTCCTGCCGACTTGGCCATCTATGACAAAGGGCGCCAACTAGAAGCTATGGGGTTGGAACGCATCTATGGGAACTTGCCTCACACGCGGATAGAGCTGCGTCTGCGAAAAAGTAGTAAGCTAGGATCACTACCGGCTCTGAAGTGGCCCTACAAAGATATTACGTTTCGAAGGGGGATCGTGTTCGAACCCATCATGGATCAAAGACTGTGGAGCATCTTTCTTGACAGCGTGCGTTATAGAGGGCTCAAGCCTGCTGTGTCATTGCTTCCCGAAGATCTCTCGGAAGGAAAGACGCTTGATCCTGATAAGCATGCGCCAACCGATATCGTGAGAGAAAATGACGTTTGGCCGTTTTGGCATGAGGCAATTGAACGCGCGCATCTTGGAAAGCTCATTGAGTGTTCGCAGTCCGACATTGCTGATTTGCTCAAGGACAAAGAAGGTGAGATCATAAACTTTGATTGATCGTGCAATTAACTGCACCTGGGTGGAGCCTTAAAAAAACGCGGTGAGTCCAAGAATAGCAAACTCGGGTACTGGGATGCTAGACGGCAACTTTAGCTCTGGCCCGTCGTCCCTGCTGTGTAGCGGAGATTAATGCTGCCTTGATTGACTCTCCTGCCGCACGTCCAAGTCGAGGTGGCACTGCATTGCCTACCTGCGTGTACTGAGGGACCTCAAAGCGCCGGCGCATGCTCCCTGTAGTTTCCTTCGATCGGAACTCGAAATGGTCCGGGAATGATTGCAGCCGGGCCATTTCACGTACGGTTAACACGCGGGGCTCCGATGGATGGACATAATCATCCGGCACACTGACAACTGTTGGTGAGGGCCTGTCCCATGACAATGGCCACTGGCTATGCTTCTTTGTCCCCAACTGCATGACGAGCTGTACGAGCCCGGCCATGTCCTCGGCTAGGAAAGTGGCATCCGGGGCCACGGCAGGCAGCGTCGCCCCTTTCAGGGCTAGCTTCACATGCCTGAGCATGGCTCTCCTCGTCGTGCCGTCCTGTTTCGGAATGGCGAGGACCCGTGGGGCAATCGCAGCATCGCGTAAGTATTGGTAGAGTCTGAACCGCGTCTCGGTTTGCTCGGCATGGCGGCGGAGTATGTGGTTCCGAGGTTCCTCGCCATCCCGCATGCCGGCCCGCATTTCGAGGGCATAGGCTGAAGGGCACGCCCGCTTATTGTAGCCCGCCTTGGAGATGTCTTTTAGGGCATCGGCAACCGTGAGCTTGTTATCGCCAGTATGTGTCGCCCCCGGGACCAGAGCTGGGCGAGCGTTGAGCAGGAGCGCGCCCGATTCCTCGCACGTCGAATTCCACATATCGGCTGAGCCCTTTACGCCCGCCAGTACGGCGAGGTCGCTGCGTATCGCAAAGAGCATGACGCGCGGGCGATGCTGAGGCACGCCAAAATGCATTGCATTTAGGAGGGCGGGCTGGACAACATAGCCGGGCCCAACCTGTTCAAGCGCAAGCCGCAAGTCATCAAACGGTGAGCGGGCTGAGCGCTTCTTGAAGTCTTGACGCATGCCGGAAACGTTCTCGATCAAGACGGCCTTGGGTTCGATTGCTGCGACGAAGTCCAAGAACTGCCAGGGCAGCTTGTTGCGGATGTCATCGGGGTCCCTGCGGCCGGCAAGGGAGAAGCCTTGGCAGGGCGGCCCGCCTGCCACCAGGTCGATGGATTGCGCCTTGAGGCGCTCCAGCAAAGGCGTGCATTCGAGCACGGCGGCCAACTCGTTAACGACCAACCGCTTGCGCGCCTGATCCTCCAGGGGGCTCGCCACGAATTTTTGGAAAGCCCCGTCGTCCGTAAGGGTTTCGATAAAGTTGTGGAAAAACGTCTCGGCAGCCATCGGCGATTTCTCGACGGCCAGAGCCAGTTCGAATCCGGCTTCTTCCAAGCCGAGCGAAAGCCCGCCACAGCCAGCGAAGAGGTCCACATAAGTTAGTTTCCGCGGCATGCGGCCTGCTCCTCGCGCAAGTTGTCCCGAATCAAGGGGAGGATAGGGGAAGGGGTGGGACTTGCCCACCGCGTATGTCCTGCGAGGCGCCTTGCCGGATCCGGGCGAACACCCGCTCAAGGGCGACTGGGTCCTTAGCTTCGCATTCCCAAACCGTCACGACATTCCATCCGGCCGCCTCGAGCTCGCGTGCCTTTTCCTGATCCCTCTCCTGATTGCGGCGGAGCTTCGGTTCCCAATACTCGACGCGGCTTACCGGGACGCGACCATCCTTGCAGTTCGCGTGCTGGTGCCAGAAGCAACCATGCACGAAAACCACCGTATTGAATTTCGGTAGGACTATATCCGGTTTCCCTGGCAAGTGTCGGGCATGCAAGCGGAACCGGAACCCCGCAGCGTGGAGTGCCTTGCGTACGATGATTTCCGGGCGCGTGTCCTTCTGCTTCACGCCGCGCATGATCTTGCTGCGCTTGTCTGGGGTCACGAAATCAGCCATCGCTGGAAACTGCCACGCAATCACGACCGATCAAGGTGTGGGTTCGAACTTTCCTGCCTCGCCTGCTGCCGAGCTGCAAATATCACTGGTTGTTCCAGAGAGGAATCGTTGCAACTTCTAGATACCCAATGGGAGGCACGAGCCATGGCAATGCATGAATACCCGGTCTGGCCGCTCGACCGCGCCTTTGGCGGGATCGGTACCGCGATCGCGCCGGGTGGCCGGGACGAGAGCACGCAGTGGCCGACCGGCAAGTCGGCGCCGTGTGCCCGTGCGGCTTGTGGCTTACTATTGGACGCCTGCAAGGATCCCGGTTCGGGTCAAGTATTTGTCTTCCTGGTTGGCGGCGCAGGAAATGGGAAATCCAAGCTCGCAAATGACGTGATCGGCGGGCTCGAGGTTGGTGTCACGGGGGATGGGAGCGGTTTCGCGCAACGGACCTATGCTTTCAGCCTTGCCTCAGGCAAGTCGCTCCTCGTCATCAATGACGCGACGATCCCTCCGGGCGATGCGGGCGTTGGGAGCGCCCATTTGGTTGCCGAGGCCAACCAGGCCGAAGCGAGCGGGGCGAACCTTTTGGCCTGCGTCAACCGGGGTGTCCTCATCGGCGAGCTCGCCTCTGGCGAGGGTGAAGGCACGATCGGGTGGGGCATTGCCAAGGCGCTGTTCGGTACGCCGGAAGGCGAATTGGGATGCCCCGGGATCGCCGCTGACCAGAGCCGGGGCAATTACAGGTTCTTGAAGGTAGAGCGCGAGGCCGGGGGGGCACTGGCTGTACATGTCGTGTTCATGGACAATGCGTCGTTGCTCGAGCCTTGGCCTCAGGAGCGCGAGGCCGAAGGCGGGACCTTGGACCCGTTGGCGCCTGTCCCGCTGCGCCAATCCATCGTTGGGGAACGGCTTGGCAAGCCGCTTGCCGCGTCGGAGTTTTCCGGCTTGCTGCAGTCGTTTGCGAGAAGGTTCCTCGAGGACAGCAGGGCGCCCGATGAGCTCGACCCTGTCATGGCCAATGCCCAGTCGCTTTCTTCCGCGCCTGCTGCGGAGGGGTGGTGCGGTGTCCTGCGGGGCGCGGAGGTCGCAAGCGGCAACCATTTCACCTACAGGGAACTTTGGGGAGCCGCCTGCTTCTCCTTGCTGGGCCCCTGCAGCCCTTCCACGCTTGGTAGGCTGCAAGAGGCCATCGAAGCGGCCACGGCAACCGTCCGCAACGCCAAGGGGCCGCCGAGCCTTGGCGCAGTCGAAGCCCTGGCGAACCAGCGTACGCACATGTTGCTGTTTCGCGGTGAGCTTGGAAAAGCCAGCATGGCTGGTGCCCCGGTCCAGCGCGTGTCTAGCCCGATGTTGCAAGCCGTGTCCGAGGCCGATCCATTGCGTGGGTTCGGCGGGGCAAGCGGGACCGAGTATATGGTGGCCTTGGGCCTTCTGGCCATGATTGAGGAACAGCAGGCGCCGGTTGCCGCCTTAGCGCGGGAAGACGAGGCGGTGGGGGCGTACTGGACCCCATTTGATGCCTGGGTCGAGAAATGCTGCGCAGCGCTCCTCGATCCTGACGGGGCCGCCCCGGACGCTGCCGAGCGCAAGCGGGTCCTCGATTTTTATGGGCGGTACATGTTCCGCCTTATCGGCCTCGCGCGCGGGTGGCCGGCGCACCTGCCCGTCATTGCCGCTTGGCAGCGCGCCTGGAACCATGCCCAAGACCATGGAAAGGTACCGGATGAAATCGAGCGCGCCTTGCGCGGGCTGTTACTGCCAAGCCCGGGTGAGGGCATTCGCGCAAGCTTTCCGGCCTTCAGACCCCGCGTGGACGTGTTGCCCCCGGGCGCGCGGGCGATCACTGTCGATGTCGATGCGGGCAGGTTCAGGTTCAAGGCTACCCCCTTGGGCAGTGCGATCGAGCTCGAGGTCCATGATTATGAGACCCAGCCGAGCCGGGTTGTGGGCGGCCTACTCGACTTCCACCTCGTGCGGGAATGCCTTGCGCGCCGGGACGGCGCGGGCTTCACGGACTCCCTCCTTGCGGTGGAACCGCGGGCAGAGCGGATCCGGTCCGGCCTGCTCGCCCGCATCATGACGGCTGGACCTGACCAGGCCATGTACCGGTTCACAAAGACCTAGGAGCGAGCACGATGGCAAACCCGGATTTCTCCTTGCTTGGCCTCGGCCGTCCTGAATACATCCCGCACCCGGGAGGGATCCTTTCGGCCATGGCTTGGTCGGCGACGGCGGGGCCGGAGGGCGGCCTGCCGAAGGGGCGCGGGATCGCCTACGGGTCAGCCAATACAACTCCGGCGCGCGGCACATTCCTGACGAAACCGGACAGTGGCAATGGCGCGCTTGCGCGGCTTGTTTCTGCAATTGAGGGAAAGGTCCTTTTCGAGGAAGGCATGGCGCTGCAAGCTGCTGAGGCTTTCTGCGATGAATTGGAAACCGCAGGGTCGAGCAAGTCGAAACGCACTTGCGTAGTGCCGCTGAACTTGCAGCTAGCCTTGATGCAGGATACGCGCGGCCTCACCGGCAAGCAAAGCCCGGCCAACGTAGCCAAGATCATGGACCAACTCGGTTGCCTCGGCGGGGCCAGCGTCGCCCTGTCGATGCAGTATTGCAGGGCCATGGCGGGAGGCAGCGGGCTCGGTGTGCCTGCATGGCTCGAAGCTGCTAGCACTGCAATGCTCCCAGAAAGCTGGGAGAGGGCTATCCCAAAGCCCGGTGAAGGAGACGGGTACGACCCGGGCATGCGCCGTCTGGCCTGGCTGCCTACCGGTGGTACGCCATTCCATTGGCTTGCAAGGAGTTGGGAGGCGCTGTGCTCGGAGGATTGGGTTTCGAGCATGCCGCGGCGGCGTTGGACCGACTGGGCGACCTGCGTCGCCCGGACCGGCATGGCATCAGGCTTCTGCTATGAAATGATGCTCTACTCCACGGTCGTGCCGGCCTTGGCGACAGGCGAGCCGGCGGGCGAGGTGGTTGCGCGTTTCCACGCCGCCGCCGCCCGCTTGCTCCCTTGGGATGATGCCAAGCGGGTGGGTGAGCGCGACGTCGGTGGGGCGATTACGTCGCTCTGCATACGGGGCCTCTCTTGCCTTGCGTTGTTGAACCAGCTTGCCAAGGAAGAGGCCTTCGCTGCGGTGCCGGAACCTCAGGCATTCGATCACGACAAAGATGGGTTGGAGAAGTGGCTGGAGGCCGCGCGCGCGGCGATTAAGGCATCTGGCCAAGACATCAAGCCGCGGATTTTGGACGCGTTAGAAGAGACGAACCCGGGCGGGATCAGCAACCTCCGTGAAGTCATCCGGTACAGCTTCTTGAACCGGGGCGGGCCCGCTGGCCAGGACTTGTATGGGCTGATGAAGCGTGCTGGCACACGGTACATGTATGTCGATCCCGGTCAGGAATGGCTCGTGGTGGTTTCTGGCCTGTGCTCGGCCGGGCCGGGGCGTGTCTCGCGGCTGAGGGACCTGCAATCGTCGCTGGCACAATTGGGCATCCAGGCGCCGGCGAGCACGCTGGTCGGCCAGCTCGAGGCGTTCGGCCTCGCGCGGTCGACGCATGACGCCGATGACGCCGTCGAAATCCAGCCGGCGTTTTAAGGAGGAACAGGATGGCACACGTGCTTGCGACTGCACTCGGGCGCCTCGCTGCAAAGCGGGAGTTGGTTTGCAAGATTGCCTTGCCGGCACGGCTGCCACGGGCGTTCTTGCACGAGGTCGCCGCCGCAGCACGGGGCCCGGGGAGCGTCGCCTATGTTGTCACCCGCCAGCCGGGGCCGGGCGAGATCTCGCCCGGCGAGGCCATCCGCTACCGCAGTCCGTCCGACCCGGGCATCCGCTCGGTCCTCCTCGTGTCGTCGGTTGGCGACCTTGGTGACTTGAAGTCGCTGGAGACGAACACCGACTTGCTGTCTGGTGGCTTGCCCGGCGGGCTGCGCGATGGCGAGCAGGCCCACTTGGACGTGGAGGCCATTGCCAGCGAGGTTACGGCGGCTTTGCAAGGCGAGGGTGCAGGGATCGCCAATGCCAAGGCGTTCGCCGCCTCCTTGCAGGCGGCCATGGAATTCCTTGGTCAGGCCTACCAAGAGGCGGGCAATGCCGGGCTCGACTGGATAGAGGCGTTCTGGTCCCACTTGGACATGACAGTCGTGGCGTTGCCTGCCGCGATAGCCGCGGCGGAGGAAGCAGGGCTTGCCTTCCCGGAACGCGCCGTTTTCACCGCTGCGGGCCTACCCCTGCCAAGCACCTCCACGGGCTTCGGCATTGCTGGTACCCCCAAGGCGTATACGGACATAGTCCTAGGCAAGTGGGGCGACAGGGCGAGTGCGGCATCGACCGTTGCCGACATTGCCTTCGGCACCGCCGCCGGCACGCATGCCTTGCAGGGGCTCGATTGGCAGGACTATCCCTTGTCGATCGGCATGTTCCCGCACCCAATTCTGGCCCTAACGCAACACGGGCGTGGGCATGCTGGCCCGCCAGCTGCGGGTTGGACCAACGCCTGGCTCGCGACCAGCGAGGACGAGTTCTTCCGGGCGCGTGCCACTGGCACGGCAACCGTGTCGTTCGAGTGCGAGACGGCGGGGGGTGGCTGGGAGCCGGTCGCCCCGGCCGGCCCGCTCGTGGGAACCTGGCTTTTGCCTGTACCTGCTAACAAGGTCGTTGACGGGGCCGTGCACGTTGCCCGTCTGCGTGCCCTGGTCAACGGGACCGTCCCGGTGGGCGCGGTCGTCCCTGCCATCGTGAACGCCACCTTGTCCCCCAAGACGGCGTTCAGCGTGTCTGTTGAATCCGTGGCAGCGCGTCCCGATGGCCTGCTCGAAGTCATAGTATGCTTGTCCAAGAAGGCGTCCGGGACGGTGAAATGGCCGGAACAGCCGGTCACCTTGAGCCTGAAAGGGCAGGGCATCGCGGCAGCCCGTTTTTTCAGCGATGGCATTGTATCGAAATTCCTCGTGCCCAACCCGGCGCGTGCATCCTGTTTCGTGCTCGAAGGGGGTGCCCCGGGCAAGAAGCCGAAGCCGTACTTCCATTCGCAATTGGCCTTGTCAGTTGACGATGCCGCGCAAAGTCTCGTTGTGGCGGCAGGCGATGACATTCCCGAGATCTCCTTGCCGGCGAGCGCGCGCACCTTGTCCCTCGCCTGCTTGAACCTTGAGGGGGAGGCGGAATGGGAAGGCGGCACCCCGCTCACCCGTCGGCCCGGCCACGACGCTTCCGGCGGCCTGCACTTGTTCGCTATACAAGGCATCCCGGAAGACGGCGTCCTCGACCTTGGCGGCTTCCAGGTCCGGGTCTCGCAGGCCGAGCATGCGACCGGCCAATTGTCGCCGATCCATGCGGCCTTTGCTGGGGAACAGGTCCGTGCGCCAACAAATGACGAGCTGTCCGTGCTGGCCGCAGACCCACGTTGGGTGCTTGAAGAGTGGCTTGCGCAGGAATGTATCGAAAAGGCGCCAGGTGAAGGGTTCCGCTCAAGCCTTGGCCGGTGCGTGCTGGCGATTGGCAAGAACCGTGGCAGTGGGAAGCTTTCATGGAACTCTGATATCAAGTTGCATTCCGACATCACCACCCGGGTGGCGGCGAACACGACTGGCGACGCCCTGCCGGGCGAGGCCGTCGATGCCTTCTGGGCGGCCTTTTCTGGGCTTGGCCTGCCACAATGCGTGGCATCTTTCCCGCATGGCTGCCTTCCCGGCTTGCTCGACCTCAGTGCGGTCCCAGGGGATGCGGTCGCGGCTTACCTAGGGGCCTATTCCAAGCTCTTGGAAGTGGCCGCCAAGACCCGCGGGCAGCGCGAAGGTGCATGGCCGGCTTTCCCTTTTTCAGCAACCCTGTTTGACACTGCCCGGGGACGCCACGAAGGCGTGCTCTTGTCCCCGCTGCATCCCATACGTTTCGCCTGGGTATGGAGCGTGCAGCAAGCTGCTGCTGGCATCATTGCCGACCCGGAATTCGGCCATGCCTCCACGTCGTTCATGCGGTTCGTGGACGGTGAGTGTTTCCCGATGGCGGCCCCGGGCCTTGAGGCGATCCACCAATACTTGCTGCCATCGAGCCTCTCGCCCGGCCCCCGGGAGTATTTTGCCGGCTGGTCTCTGCTCGCGAGCCCAACCTTGGATGAGCGATTGCAGCGGGAGGGCCTCGACATCCTTGCGCGGTGCTTGGCGCTCGGCTCGCCATCTGGCCTCAGCAGCGGCGGCGTTGCCGCGTCGATCAAGGACTATTTGCGCAACTTCCCCCTGACCCCCCAGCTGCGCGTGAAAGTTGCCGGCCAGCCCGGCCATGAGCGGTTCGCTGCGACCGACCAGGCTGTCATTGATGCGTCGAGCCGGGTGATGTCGCAACTCGATATCAGCCTTCCCGGCGGGGTGAGGGTGTTCGACAGTCCCAACCGTGGCGGGCGTCCCCCGACGCCGGACTATGCCTTGGCGCGGATCGAGTCTGGCCACTTGAATGCGGGGCTGCCGCCGCCGGCGCCCTCCATTGAGTGGGTGGTCACGGACCGGCAAGGCCAGGTCGACTTACTTCTGCTGGAAAGCTCCCCGGTCACCTTGGACCTCGTTGGCTTGGAGGCCGGCAAGGGTCCCGGGACGACCGGGCCAAGCCTCCCACTAGCGAGGTTCCGGGCTTGGCCGGAAGGGCCGACGCCTGACCCGTCGCATTCCACGACTTGGTTGCCCTTGTCGGAGTCGGCCTATGGGGGCTTGCCTGGTTTCCGTGAGGCCCTCGAGGCTTTCGAGCGACTCGCCTTGGATGGGCCCTCGCGCCTTGCTTGCCAGTTGGACCTTGGGGAGAACCTCGGGATCGGGCATGCCATGTGGGCGGTTACTGGCAACCGCAACCTTAATCCCGCGGCGCTCTCTGCGAGATTGGAGCAAGACACCTCCGACCACGCGATGTGGGAATGGCGACCGGCGTTCCTTGGGCGCGACCGACGCACGCGCGAGTCAAGCGAACTTTCTACTAGCCATCCGTACACAGTATTAGCGCGCCCCGGCCAGGGGCTCGGTCAAAAGCTCCAAGACTTGTTCAGCAGCAATGGCGTACCCAGCCCGGGTGACCGGGCGAGGGATGTCATCCGCGACCTCGGCGCGCGGGGCGTCGGGTTGTCGTCCTTGTTGTCCATGGGCCATACGCAAGCCATGGGCGCTGTCGGTTTCTACTTGGCATTCAAGGCCCTCGAGGATTGGGAGAGGGGTGCGCCAGCAGGCACTGTCCGCTGCATTGTGCCAGTGGATGCTTGCTTCCCATTCATTGACGCCATGGCGGCAGGCCGCAGCGAGTTGGAGAGTAACAAGCGGGCTGACCTCTTGTTACTGGAAGCTAGGATGGTCGCCGGTAGGTCCCCGGAACTGGTCTTGCACCCAGTCGAGATCAAGGCGCGGTCCATGCAAGGGGGAGTGTTCCCGTCCCGGGATTCCAACGACATAACGGGCGCCCTCGGGCAACTCGAAGCGACGCGCAAGGTCATCGACCGTTTCGCTGAGCGTTGGGCGGAAGCTGGCGGGCGCCAACCTCTGGTGAATGCAGCCTTTGCCGCCCTGCTCGAAGCCTGCCTCGCCTTGAAGCCTGCCTCGCTCGGCAAGGATACCAGCCTAGAGATTGCCTTGGTCGAGGCTGTCGCCTTGGGAAGGGCGATCGTGCAGTCCTCGCATGGAACGCTACTCTGGTTCCAGTCCGGTGGGCATGCGCGCAATGGGGCGCCATTTGAATCACGGATGGGGGAGGCCACTGTGCCTGGCCAGTTCCTGTCGAGCCTCGCGGCAGCGACGCCCAGCGCCGACAGGGTGTCGCCAGTGGCCTGCGAAGTGACCCAGACCGTCATGACGTCGTGGCCACCGCAAGGCACCGGTGGGGCGGCGGGTCCTGACGGGCCTTCGCCCGCCCCCCCAAGCATTCCTCCTCCTGCCGGTCCAACGGGGAATGTCGCACCCGGTAGCGCGCCAGCCACTCTTGGCGACGGCGCTAGCCCAGCACAGGACGGGATGCAGTCGCACCCGGAAGGCAGTGGCAGACCTGGCGAAACGCATGGAGCGGCACCCGGCCCGGAAGGGGGCCAAGGCGATGGGGAGGAGGCGGCCCAGCCAAGCGAGCCGCTTAGGGGCACCGCGTCGGGGACAAGCCATGGCATATCCGTCCTGGTTGGTACCACGGACGGGTCCACGCCTGTCACCTACAACCCTAGCGACACGCGCTTGAACCAGCTTAATGTCGGGGTCGTCGGTGACTTGGGCACGGGCAAGACGCAATTCCTGCAATCCTTCGTCTACCAGCTTGTCTCATCGGCTCCGTCCAATCGTGGCGTTTCCCCGAAAGCGTTCATCTTCGACTATAAGGATGATTATTCGGGTGATCGCTTCAAGGACGCAATCGGGGCGAAGGTCTTGGACCCGACCGCCACCTTGCCAATCAATTTTTTCCAATTGGACGAAGGGGCTCTGCAGTCAGAGCAAATCCGACGGGCCATTTTCTTCAGCAGTACCCTCGATACGATCGCCCGTATCGGCCAGGTCCAGAAGAACATGCTTATGAACGCCGTCCTGGACGCGTACAAGTCTTGCGCGCCCGGGTACTCGCCGATGCTGGGTGATGTCCTCGATACTTACAAGGCCAAGGTCAATGGCAAGCCGGACACCGTGATCTCAATCCTTGAAAAACTTGTCTTGTTCCAAGTGTTCGAGACGGACCCGTCCAAGGTGATCAGCTTCCGGGAGTTCTTTGACCGGAGCATTGTCTTGAAGTTGACAACGCTTGCAGCAGCTGGTCAGGAACTCGCGGAAGTTGTCGTCTCGATCTTCCTTGACCACCTCTATTTCGACTACATGAAGCGCGTCGAAAAGCCCGGTTTTGAAGTTGGTGACGATGACATTACGCGACGGGTTGTCGATACGGTGATCCTGATCGACGAAGCACACCATGCTATGTCCCAAGGTTATGACGTCCTCATGAAGCTCATGCTTGAGGGCCGGGAATTTGGCCTCGGCGTAATCCTGTCTTCGCAATACCTCAGTCATTTCCAGCAAGGGAAGACGGATTGGGCAGAACCCTTGTCGACTTGGGTTGTACATAAGATACGAGGCGTCAAGGGAAGGGATTTTGACAAGATCGGGTTTGCCGGCGACACATCTGCGATGGCCGCCAACGTCTCCCAGTTGCAGACGCACTGGGCCTATTACCGATGTGACAATGACCACCCTGGCGGGCTCTTGATGCGAGGGCAGCCCTTCTTTTCGCTAGAGTCGTAAGCTCCGAAACTCATCATCCAAAATTGGCTTATTACCCAAGGTGAGCCTTAAGAAAATAGAGCAAGCGGATCAGCTGGTTCGGTCGCGGATGCGGACCAAACAATGAATCTATATGCTCTAGGAATCTTGACCGGCTAGGCTCTCGAGCACTTGAAATATCCGCACCATGGCGAGCGTATCCAGCTCACAATACTCCCGGAGCTCACGCGCGAGCCGCTTCTTCCGGTGCTCGTTGATCGTCTCAACCATCTCGATCCAGGCCACGATCGCCATTCCACCGTCATGGACAGCATCTTTGTTGTAACTGAGGTCAGGGCAGAGGACCGGCAGCACATTCTTGATCGAATTCGATCCACCAAAGGCGATGTCCACATAGTCCTCTGCGAACGGGTCCATAAGGTCGACGGTTCGATGAGACATGTCATGAAGGAAGTGGACATGCTCCGGCAGGAGCTTTCCAAGGCGGTTATTGCAGCTGATCTCGAACTTTTTATTCCAGGCGATGAGGCTACCGACAGGACCGATATGTGCAGTTAATTGCAATACAAGCCCCTCTTGATCTCCGTCTCGCATCGAGAGGTACTCAGTATGGGTAAGGGTGCCGTTTTCGTCCAGCCGGTGGAGAGAAAACTGAACCGGCATCTGTTGATGCGGAGAGTGGCCGTCAGCGCGCGGGACGGGCGAGGCGACGGTCTCATAGTCATAGAAGTAGACAGGCCACTCCAGCCCCTCCAGAAAAGCCCTGATGCCTTCTCGGTTGATCACGGGCGCGCCAAGCTCTGCCGAGCGCCGAACAGGGACCTGCCTTGCGGTGAGTTGATCCTCCGGCACATTGAGCAGGGAGGTGATGCCGTCTTCGGCAAACGCTCTCGCCTTGCGCAGATTAGGGATCACATAAATCGACGGCTCTTCGATGTCCGAATTGAAGTAGGAGAAGGCCGCGCAGTGGTTACCGCGGCTCTTGAACCGGCAATCACAGAAGCTTTCATCAATGTCGGTCCGATTGAGGAATCGGAGGGCTAAATCGGCCTGGACAGAAGTTCTCTCATACCGGTGCCTGACTTCGTCCGTTACTTCAGCGAATACCAGCAATGCAGCAGGATCTATGACGCCCTGGCGGACATATTCTTTGTTCACATGCACGACGAAGACCCACCGGACAGTGTGCCCGCAACGTTCTGCCACCACGGTTTGAAAGGTCGCGTCATCAATGTGATCCGGCCCAGTGGATTCCTTGAGCCTAGTCGACGACTTCACCTCGAAGATATCAATGGTGCCATCTGTATTGGTTCGGACAATATCGGCCCGCGCATAGAGGCCTCCATTGGTCTCAAACTCATCCTGAAAACTAAACGTACCCGCGGTGTCCCACACAGGCATGTACTCCTGGGCGAGCCGCTCGACCTCATACCCCATCTGCATCTGGTGGCGGTCAAAGTCGCTCAAGGCAGGCCACTCGATGACGTCTGGCTTGGCATGTTTCAACCAGAGAGTCTTCGAACATTTTTGGTACTCAACAAATTCGGTTTTGGTCAGGCGCATCGGTTCCCCGCTCTTTGGGCTTCAGAATTCGCCAAGGGCCTAAGCAATACAACCCCTGCAATCAAAGAATGACGAGAACACTCGAAAAGGTGGTGACGTCTCAGGGAGATTGCGCAACAAAGGCAGAATGCAGGGAACCATTTATATTCTGATCAACGAAGCCATGCCGGGCTATGTGAAAGTTGGCAAAACCTCTTCCTCCGTCGAGCAGCGCATGCGGGAGCTGGATACAACCGGCGTTCCATTGCCCTTCGAGTGCTTCTTCGCCGCGCGGGTTGCCAACTGTCATGAGGCCGAAAAGCTTCTCCACGACGCTTTCGGGGATCACCGCATCAGACCCCGCCGGGAGTTTTTCCGTATCAGCGCTGAACGGATCGCTTCAGCTCTAAAGCTCGCTGCACTGGAAGACGTCACGCCAAGGGACGATGTCGTCGAGGATGTCGATGATGTGATTGCCCTCAACAAGGCCCGGCAAAGGCGAGGAAACTTCAATTTCCGAATAGTGGGCCTAGAGCCCGGCGAAATTCTTACCCACGTCAAAGACGAAACCAGGACCTGCCAGATCGTTGATAGCCGCCGGGTTCTTTATCAGGGGGAGGTCATGAGCCTTTCCCAGGCTGCCCTCAAGGTGGTTCATCACATGGGCTACACGTGGAAGGCGGTCTCAGGGACAGAGTATTGGGAACATGACGGCCAAACGCTCGACGACATTCGGCGTGAGCTTGAAGATACCGAGGTCGAATAGGTAATTTGGTTAGTGGAGCAAACATCTAATTGGCTTAGTCGAGCACTGCCTACCTTAACGACGGTGTTGAGTGTGACCGAGAACGATAGATAAGGGTAGATAGTGATGGAAGCTGTGAACGTAGTATATCGCGGTCGCAGGTCACGAAGTTATTCGTCGACGCCGCAGGAAAGCGGCTTTATTGAATTACTTTCCGACAATTGGGATGACTACGGTTACAAGACATCGTTCGCCGTAAGCGCCAACATAAATGGCCAAGATGTGGAGCTCGGTTCTATACGTCTTCTGATCGACGGCGAATATACTAGCTCAATTTATCTAGACCGTCTCTTTCGCGAAGGTTGGGATGGCTCGTTTCCGATACCTGAAACGAATTACATTTCGGTACCTGGAGACATCACTTTTTACGAGCAGCTTGAGGGTCTCCTGCCGGTGGAGGACTTGAGGCGGGTTGCCCAGCTCCTGCGTGATGCCAGCTTCCTCGTCCGTATCATCAATGACGAGGCCGCCGCCGCGCTTACGCAGACCGCTGGCTTCACAGAATCTCTGCAACGAGAACGTGGTAGCGTAAAAGCCTATCTAGATGGCTGGCGAGTATTTGAACGTGCGGCAATAGATGTTCTAAATCTAGGCTTTCAATTCAGGGACGTATTCGGAAACTCTTCGCACTTGGACTTGCGATTTCAATCCGGAAGCCCACTGCCGCACGACATAAATGTTCTCATAGGTCCGAATGGTGTCGGGAAGTCTCAAGCCTTGCACCAAATGGTAGGCGAGTGGATTGATCCGTCTTTTCAAGAGGGGGTTGGTTTCGAGACGAAGCCTAATCTTAGTCAAATCGTAGTAGTTTCTTACAGCCCATTCGAGCGATTTCCTGTCGATCTAAAGGGCAAGCGGCTGCAGGACCTCGAAGCTTACAAGTACTTCGGATTTCGTGGTCGGAGAGGCGAACAAGAGAGTGCGAGTCCAATTGAGCTTTCACACAGTTTTCCGAAACGGAACGCAGCCCATGCTCTCATTAATTGTGCCGCCGATGACCTTCGGTATCGGTCGATTAGAGACTGGTCTCATAAAACTGAGACGATGGAGCGCGTTCTGCGCTCCGCGTTCGAGTTTGATTTCGCGGCGGTAGAGGTTCCAGCCTCAGGAAGGCTTGATCGCTATTATCGTGGGAACCCGTTTAGTCGCTCAGCACCAATCGAGTACCAGGAAGGCGATGAGCCGCACAGGTTCATACCAATTACTCGCGAAGAAATAGATCGTATAGAGATCGAACAACTTCTAAGGCGTGTTAAAGCAGAAAGTGGCGTCACCTTTTTCCGTGCTAACCGTCCAATAGAGTTGAGCTCGGGGCAGCGCTTGTTCGCTTACATCGTGATCAACATTTTGGGTGCAATAAGGCGCAATAGCCTACTGCTAATAGACGAACCTGAATTGTTTCTTCACCCAACGCTCGAGATACAATTCGTCGATATGTTGAAGGAGATTTTGGCCGCGTTCAATTCTAAAGCGCTGTTGGCAACGCATTCTGTCGTAACGGTCCGCGAAGTCCCAAGCGACTGCGTTCATGTTATGGCTCGGACTACGGATGGGTTAGTAATTAATAATCCTCCCTTCCAAACGTTTGGAGGCGATTTCCAGCGGATTTCTTCATACGTATTTGGTGACAGAACGATTTCTAAGCCTTTCGAAGAATGGATTCGTGATCAGTTAGAGGAGAGAGGTTCAGCGGATGCTCTGATTGAAGTTCTTGGCAATGACATCAGTGAAGAATTGATCGTGCAGATTAAGGCTATGGGTGCGCATAAATGGTAATGTCGCTACCTCAGCCAAGAGCTTGTAGTCTGCAGCTTGTAGATGATGTCATCGCCGAGCGTCAGAATGGAGTAAACGCCGATTTCTTCAATGGAATACATGTAGAGTGGCGAAATAGGGTACAAGCATATATCAATGCTGGTGGTTCACCGGAGATCGTTCCGTCATGGTCGGCAATAGAAGACAGGGCTGGTACTTTTCAAAACCTGTACAAATCGCCTTCAGAGGGCTCGGCGCAGGGTATTGTATTAGCTGAACTTCGAGCTCACGGTCTGGTGCTATGTCCTGCATGTGGTGAGGCGGGAGCGCCAAACACGTTGGACCATTACTTGCCAAAGACTTCCTATCCGCATTTCTCTGTTACGCCGTTGAACCTATTTCCAATGTGTGACGCTTGTCAGACGCATAAAGGGACTAAAACAGGTAGTGCCGCAGAACCTCGTTTCTTTCTTCACCCTTACTTTGATACTTTTGCGGCAAACCAACTGTTTCAGCTGACAGTTGATCCACCTTATGACGCACCGACGTTTTCATTGTCCGTCACGCCGGGCTTAAGGCCCAATCAGGCGTCGGTGGTAGATTCCCATTTGAGAGAATTGAAAATCGCCGAACGCTTTAGTCATTTCTTCCGTAACCAACATCGGCTAACCCTTCGGTTGGTTTTTGACATGAGAGTGTCCGGTCAAGATGTTGTCCAAGGTTTAGCGTTATTTCGCTCTATGGCTGAGCGTAAAGGTGCAAACTTTTGGGAGCATATCTACTATCAAGGCGTCCTAACAAACGACGCTCTGGTAGATTACCTCTGCAATGACGAACTTCCCGACCTGCTCTAATTTGGTTCGCATGATACGGGCATTTTTAATGTCTGTTGGCACATAACTTCTCCGTCACGTAAGACGAAGCTTAATCTAAGCACGGGTCTTTGTTGCGCGGTAGGACAGCGGACTTTTCAGTAACTGTTCACGACTCCGGCTGGTAGGCTATTTGCCCTATCGCCTTGGTGGCATCTCCGCGGCCGCGATATTTCCCGAGAACGATCCCATTTGAGTCGTCGACAGATTTAACGCGCTCTAAGGACCACTTTTTATCTTTGTCCTGCGTCAATCTAAAGAGGCGGCCGTTTACGCGGCAGAACAATTCGGCGGACTTCGTAAGGGATGTCCATTTGCAATCCGCACCAGATAGCAAACGCCGGCAAGCCGCCTCACGCTCCCTCTCTTTCTCCAATTTCCATTGTCTGTCTCTCTCAAGCCTTAGACGTTCCCTTTCTTCTTCCTCATATTCCTGCAGCGCATAGATGATCGCGGTCATCTCGGTGCCAAGGCGGCACTCACGTTCGTAGACCGTCAGACATGCGTCCCTGAGCTCATCCTTGGGGGAAAGACCAAAGCCTTCTTCCTGAATCATTCGCAGCCTCTGCTCGACGTCGGTGACAGTAAGCTTCGGTCCTGGGAGTTTATTGAAGAAGTTGCGAAGGTCTTGAATGGGAATCCAGGTAGTTGCCGCCGCTGTGAGCAAGGCCTCTCTTTGGGCATCCCACTTTTGCCAAGGCGTAGAGCCCCGATCTACAGTGCGGAGGATGTCCTTCGCTAATTTAGCTAGGAATAGGGGATCACGGATATGACGAAGTGATGGGCTTCTCACATACTCGGAGAGAAGGGAACGAATGGAGTAAAGTCGCTCATCTTCAGTCATAGCTTGCCCCTTGGTCCGGTGAATTAGAATAAAAGTGTCCGGATCCTGATTCCGCTGGTGTTTGAAGAGCAGGCATCTGTTCCGAATACCGTCAATATCGGTGGCGAAAAGTGTTCCAACAACTGTTCCAATTTCACTGGAAACTCTGAGCACTAACCATTATAATTATTCAATAAAACAAGGTTCTGGAAAGAGAGTGATATGTTCCTAAAATCCCTTCCTCTCCGCCAGCGCATCTCCCCCAACCTTCCGAAAAATCATCTGAAACCAAATGAGTGCCGTTGAATCTGCGACTTTTTTCAATCTGCCAGGCTCCGTTTGCCGCACAAAAGGAGTCGTTCATCTTCGAGTTCAGGTGATGGTCTGCCTCCGGCGAAGTCGCTTTATAAAGCCAACTGCCCGTCTTGCATTTCAATGCCGAGCGAGCATGAATCATGCGTGCGGGGTCGCGTTGCTTCGGATCGGCCGGACAAAGCGGGTGCGAAAAGCGGTCGTGAAAGAGACTTGTTTGAAATGGCCACCGCAGCAAAATTCGTGGACGGCAGCGAGATCAACCTGATCTGCTGGCGGGATTGGTATGACGGTCCCGTGTCCGGCCAGGCGAACTGGGAAGGCCGAGCCGTCTGGTTTTGCCTCGCGAGCGATGCGGGCGAAGAGGTGCGCACTTCAGAAATGTTTGCACTTGCACCGGAGCAGCTCGCGGAATGTCTGGACTGGTTTGAAGAAAAACGCGAAGGGTTCACAGTCCGGGCGCCGCAGATCCGGTATATAAGACTTCACGTGGCCGGCACGGCAGAACAAGAGCGTCTGATCGAAGCGCAAAAAATGTCCCTGCGCGAATGGAGTGATCCCGAGAACTGCTCGCACGCTATTGCGCAGTTCTCTGATGATCATGTGGGGAGAAACTGGTACGATTCCGAGCGGTGGTGTCCGTTGCAAGATGAACCTATTTCGATCTAGGAAACGCCACTGTTTTGCGACGAGATAGGTCAGACCGAGCATGTAACGGATTTTAAGGGGACTGTGTTCATGAGGTTTGTATTGGCATTGGCATTGTCCATGCTCGCGATGAGTTGCCACGCGGAATCCGACTGTGAGTTTCCTGGAGAGATTTGCACGGCACAAACGGCATTTGAGCTGTCTGATGCGCAAATGGCAGAAACGCTGGATGCGATCCAGACGAAGATCGCAAACAATGGATTCGAGGACTTCATGGTGGAGCCAGGTGACATCGCCGAAAGTCTGAAGTCAGGGCAGGCCGCTTGGGCAAATTATCGGGATGGACACTGCGCGGCTGTATTCCGCTTGATGAGCGGGGGAACCTCCCGGCAGGTGGATGAGCTGGATTGCATGACGGTGCTGACCGAGGCGCGAACAGTGCAGTTGCGCGAGCTCTACGACGTCGCGCCATGATGCCAACCGAAGATGAGGTGATGGCGGTTCTCCGCCAGATCGAAGCGGGTTCCGTGACACTGGTGCCGGGGCAGGATCCACAGGATCAGATCAAAGGCGATACTCTATACCGTGCCAGCAATGGATGGACGATCGAAGTCTCGAACTGGAGCGGTGAGTTCGCCGGGATCGTGGAGATCGGCCTTCCGGATGGCCGCATTCTGGATATGGACCATCTGGATCAGCACATGCCGGGGGTCGCCGAATATTTCCCCGACAAAGACGTCGCCTGGCGCGCCTACCGTATGAAGGCGGTTGAGACAGGTTTCATCTATCTTTCGGAAGACAAGCTTGGCCAGTTTGCGGAAGCTGAAGAGGGGGCGGTGGTGTCGAACCCATCCAGCGAGCCGCCATGGATCATTGTGGATCACAGTTTGCGAGACGCGACGGTCGCTCGGTGGCCGGGACGGCTTTGGCTGGCTCAGGTTCTGGAGAGGTTGGAGCCACAGGGCCATCGAGGAAATTACACGCGATGCACTTCGGTGAAGATCGTCCGGAGAATGCCGACGTACTATCTGTTTGGTCCGTGCGGGGCGCAGGTGGAGCAGGCCTTGCGCTTCGCAGGCGGGCTGGATCGCGAAGGTGCTGAAAGGCTCGCGAGTCATCGTCACCCGGACGCAGCAGAACTCACTTCTCTAGGCTGGCATCGATGGCAGGAATTGGTGTCGGGGCAAGACATTACGCCGGACCGGGACATGCGCGGGGTTGTGAGAGCGGCGAACAATCTGAAGTCACCTGTTGGTCACGGGCTGTCGCTCGCTCATGGCACTGTCTGGGATGCGGCCGAGCGAATTGACGGTGATGCGGCGTTTGAGGAAGACGAGGAAGAACGCTGGCTGATCGGGCTGTGGGCGGATGCCGGCAGCGCCATACTTGAAACTGTTTGGGGGCTCGGTGCGCCGGAACTGTTTGAGGAGGCGGAGCGGGAAAAACTTCTGCGGGCATGGCAGAAGAGGGCGGGGCATGACGAAGTTTGAATGTTGACCTCAAAGTGTTTTATCGACAGCTCCATTCTTCCCAGTACGACTTGCAAAGATTTTCCAAATATTCGATCGAATAGTAGGTGTGGTTTACATCCCAAACGTTTGCGCTTTGTGTCCGGACAAAGAGGTCGCCTCCGATAAAGTCTGACGGAAAGGCATGTTGAGCACATGTGACTTTCACAGTGCCATCATCATCTTTTGCTTCGAGGATTTGCAGATCAATGGACATAATAAATTCCAGATCCGTCAGCGTTCTCGACTCCTTTGTCTCATGGTCTGGCCAGGTCACGAATTTGATCGGGCCGGAAATTTCGAGTTCGACATGAAATCCCTTCAATTCCGGAGAAATCCTTTCCGCCAAATACAGGATGCCAACCTCAAGAGTGAACTTGTCCTGCTTCAGTTCGTATTGCTTAATTACGCCGTCATGAAAGAGCGAGAATAGACGCGCTATGTCGCCGCTGCCTGTTATCATTTGGGAGTGTCCTTTGTCCTGTGAGGCTTCACCATCACGTTTCGCTACGAGAAACCATCCAAATGGATTGGGAGGGCGAACCGTAAAGAAAACGTCCGGATTTTTTACTCGTTCACTGGTGGTTTCAATTTGATCCTCGCGCGTCTTACGCTGCGATTGCATAGTCAGAAGTGTTAGCAGAATATGTTCTAACTCGGCATGAGGTTCACCTCCACGGCGGTTAGGGCCACCTGTTTCTTTCTCCTGCGCCGGGACAGAAATTTACTCATTCAGGTTCGTGCAGTTCTTGCCCCCCTTTGATCGAAGAGCATGCTTTATGGATATTCTGGATCACTATCTTGCCGAGGAAGGCGATCATTTGCCGTTGTTGCTGGATTTTCTGGAGAATCCGGAAGGGCAGAGCAGGGGAACGTGCTTCAGCAATCTCTTCAATTTTCGCGCCGACTTTGAAAACAAGGTCGTCACAATTGAGGACGACTGTGGTCTGTTCTGCGGGGCAACAAAACAAAGAAGCCTATCGATGGATCTGGATACCTTGAGGAAGCGTCTCGGTCGAACCGGTCCAGCCTGAACTTGGCTTCCGCGTTCGTCTCACAGGCGTATAATTATTCGCGAGGAGAACACTGGCGCGAACTATTCTGGGATGCGGTCGTCCGCGTCGCCAACGCTCTGCCATTCCGTAATCGAGGTGGCTGGCCGGACTTCCCAATTCTCTCCATCCTGACTGCGATAGGCCGCATAGGTTGTGCAGCATCCTCCTGCGCCCAGTGCTTGGGTGCCAATTTCGATCTGGATGTATTCCCCGTCAAATTCGAGGCGTTCTCTGACGCATTGTTGCGGCATGGGATAAGGCTCAGGTTCGAACAGGAGCGTCCAGTTGCCGGCACTCGCTTCAATCGGGTCCGATCGGTAGACTTTGCACGCCTTGATGCCGAATAGGGCCGCTCTACCATTGGCCAGTGGTAGCTCCACGACCGGCGTTGTAAATGTTGGGGGCTCAGGGGCGCTCAATTGATCCGTCTTCGTCGGATCTTTCGTGCAGGCGTGCAAGATCATCGTGAAACCAAACAACGCGATGAGAGAGTGTGGGTTTCGGCGCGGCACAATCTGCAATCTACTCATTTTGATGTTACTCATCATCTTCCCAAATAAAGGCGCAGTCTTCGTCTTCCAGGAAACGTCTCAGACGTATTCTGTCGCCTGAAAATACATAAGTATTGTCCGGCACGGGGACGGCATCATTCAGGACATCACGAATAAAGCCTCTGACTGCCGAATTCATGACGGCTTTGGAGCTGTATGGCAGACCAGCTTCCAGGTAAGCCGAGCGTTCCACATATTTTTTAAGGCTAGCAATAACGTCATCATCATGTGCGCCTACACGCTTAAAGCTAAAGCTGACATGATCGTTGAGAATGATCCTGAAGATGATCTCCACATGGTCGTGGTAGACATAGATGTCTCGCGACATCCCGTAATAGGAATTGAGATAGGTGCAGTCCTCGAAGTGCGTGATCAGTTTGCTCGATTTTGACATGATCACCCGGCAAACACATGGCTTAAGGCAATGATGAGTTTTGTGGTCATCTGAATGCTCATTCCTTCGGGTCGGCTGACTTTCCAGTGGCCTGCGCTGGCAGAGAGGGTGTCGCGGAAAGACATGACCCGATAGGCCATGTGCTTTTCGACATGCGTTTGTCCTTCATAATGCGCGGCAAGGGCATTCAGCGCCTCCATGAAGCGTTCGAGCCGTTCAGTCTCGACATCGTCGCTCATCCGGAATTTCATCAGCAGGCCGTCGTCGGCGTCATACTCGTGCTGGAACACTGTGAAGGCGTCTTCGGTTTTCATGGTCCCCAGAATCGTTTTGTCCGACTTCGGCGTGAAGCTAGCCCGGACAAGGTGTCGAGATAAAGGCGGCGATCGCCATAATTTGTTACCTTTCAAGCTTGTATGAACGCTCGCAGGAGGGATGCATGTTCAGGCATTTTGATATACGTCCAAAGGCCGCTTGGGCTGACTATGCCCGAAATGGCATTCTGGCTGACCGTATCTATGATTTGGCCCTGGCCAGAGTGAATGAACAGGGATGGGCCTATATCAATCCGGCGAGCGGGATTGGCATATTTGAAGATGCAGCAGGAAATTACCTGTGCCTTCAGACGGTCGATGAAGGTGCTGCAAATGTCATTCAGTCCATGCATTGCGGACTTGAAGACGAATCGTCTTCGGAGATGAAAACACTCATTGATCAGTTCGTGGCGGATTTCGATCTGGTCGTCGCACTCAAAGAAGACATGTAACACAACGCCGAATTCGATAGAGCAGCAAGGCGTCAGATCACCGGCTTGGGTGATGGAAGGGGGGGATTCATTGAGCTTCAATGCATTTGTCATAACCACATTACTTTTCTTGGGGACCGAGCGTGAAGAATAATATGGACAATGCATCGCCCGAGTACGCTGTCGCTTACTTGAGGCGATGCGGGGTCGAAGCTGAGCAGACTGATTATGGGTTCCGGATTTTGCATCCGGAGCTCAGTGGTCGAACTTTTGCCGATTGCGGCATGGACAATGACAGTTCCATTTCACTATCTGTAAGTACGGATGAGTCGCCGCCGGTCATCTGGTTCTTTCGCAAGGAGTATCTGGAGATGGCGGACTTCATCGCGCAGGCTTATGCCGGTTGCGGCGATGGCGTCCCCACACGGGCAGGGATCGTCCGTGCCATGCGCGCGCTGGAAAAAACATATGACGATACAGCGCTGCGCGAAATGACGGCCGCTTTCTTGAATGAGTTCGAGGACGATCAGGGACAGGCGTAAGGCGATTTGCGCCAACAGGCATTCTGAAGGCCGAAGACCATAGAGAATCTCAAATAATATGGGACGATATTCATGGGTTACGAGTATTCGATAAAGTGTTTAGTGGGCAACCCTGAAGAAACTCGCGATGTTCTCCAGGGTCTCCCGCATTTTGCGCGAGTGGAATGTGCGGGGGAGCGTGACCAATCCTATTTGTATCACCGCCCCGAAAATGACGGTCAGCTCCCCAATGCGCTCATCCAGGTGACACCCGACGGCTTCTATTTCTGTGACTATGGCGAAGGCCTGGACATCCTGAAGGAGTTCGTGTTCTGACTCGCGCTTAATGGCAGTCCAGTCAAGGTAATTGACCACAATGACTGAAATCCGTCGAAAGATTACCGGTCCGGCCATGCCTCGCGACTTCATCCAACCGCATGTCGAAGGTAAAGTGCCCGCATTGGTCCCATTCGCAGCGAAAATACGGTGCCACCTCCCCGCTGCAAACACAGGGAGTTATCTGGTGACGACCGGTAAGCCGAGTGGTGTCTGGATCGTTGGCGGAGGGACAGATTTTGAAGCAAGTTTGCCGACTGCGGCAAAGGAGATTGTCTGAATGCATCGGAAACGTGCTCTGCTCGCCCGGCTTATTCCTGCAGCCGTTGCGACAGCTGGGTTTGCTGCGATCGCTCATGCGGGCTTGGTGGCGGTCGCAGCGAGGTCGATCGGCATGGAACTGGTTTACATCGCGGGTCTCAGCTACGTCGTGGCGCTGGTCGTCGCCCTGATCGGCGGGGCGGTATTGCTGGCAATGGTCAAGGTGCTTAGGCTGGGGCTCGTCTCATCCTTTCTATTGTTTCTGGTTTCTATTCAGGCGGTTGCTATCTGGCTGCAGTTCTATTTTTTCGAGTTCCAGATTGGCTGGGCTGACATTTCCTGGCAATACGGACTGATCTCTGTTCCCGCCTCATTGGTCGCGTGGCATCAGTCCGTGTTCTACATTCACAAGCGTACTTGAGGTGCAGCTCATGTCGAGATTTTGCAAAATTGCTGCGATCGCCGCATCTGGTGTTTTCCTGACCAATTGTGCAAAGGCAGAGCCGCCGGAAGCAAAGGAAGCGGCGGCGACGGTGCAAGGAGATGGCGCATCTTTCGTGGCCTCGGCAGAAAAGCTGTCCGACAAGTTCGACGATCCCGGAATGTCAGACAGGCTTGCCTTCATAAACACCTTCACAGAACGCCTGAGATATGGTGATCCGTTGGCGGACATGATGGCGCCGACTTACTTCTTCGTATACGCGGAACAACACGAATGCTCAGGCTATACGACAGGCTTTGACAGTGCGGTGCCCGCCAGTGAAATCGACACGCGCTTCATGTTTCCGGCGACCTTTGCGTGGGACGGGGAAGACTGCGACGTTCCACCTGATACCAACATGGTTCTGCCGTTTCACCTCTCCGATACGGTTTCCGGCTGGGACCGGATAGATGTGGAGGCTGTGGATGCCAACTATACGGTGTTCAGCCTGATGGATCCAAGCCGCCATGATTATGTGTTGTTGAATATCGAGCCCTCTGGTGACACCTATGAAATCACCCAGATCGATTACCGTTGGGAGTACAGGTGATGCACAGAACGGGACATGCATGTTTTGCGCAACTGTGTACGCCATGTGCTGACAAGAGACAGAGCGGTCGCTTGTAGATTCATGGAGGTGCCTGATGACCGAGATTGTTGTCATCGTCGACAAGCCCCGCCCGGACTTTCGGGTGTTTATCGATCTCATTCATGGCCTGGACCGCAATGTGGACACTGACGGTGACGCGAACGATGTGTGGAGCCTGGACTGGCGCGAGCTTTACATTCGCGACCGCGAGAATGACGCGTCTGGCGTGGAAATATATGCCGCACCTGAACCATCGCCAAGGTTTGGCGTAACGTCGGACGACGCCGAGCTTGGGGAACTCGCTGCACTCTATCTCTACATGTTTTGTGGGGCGGTGATTGAGCGAAATGGCCAGGCTCTTTCCGCAGATGAAATATCACACCTGAAATTGAAACATGCAGATGCGCTTGCTCGTGCTGCCGATTCTGTCTGGCACCAATCCGGTATCGATAATCCCTTTCCGGATTTGCAGGCAGGTCGGTTTTGAGCCAGCAGCCTCCAGAGCAAGATCGCCGCACAGCCCGCAAAATATTGCGGGCCAAGACGGCGTACATGAGTAACGCCAAGTGGCGGAAGCTTTTTTCTGCGTTGCATGATTTTCCAGGCGGGTGCGCTGTGGTGGAAATCAAACTTGTTGATCATCCGAATGCCGTAAGCGTCCCCACGCCTGGTCCGCATCTTGAGTTCGAAGATCATTTCGGCGAATGCGGCAGTATCTCCTTTGTACCATTCTCGCATATCGAATGTGTGAGGATTTCAAATGCGTTGATCACGAGTTCGGAACTGGTCCAGCAACTCAATTCGTTTGGACAGTGGCCAATCACCGAGGTCGATGAAGCTGTCCTCATTCGCGGCTATAATTGGGAGGAGTAGAGATGGCGCTGGATGTTCACGAATATGAATACGGAAAGATGGGGCGGCTTCTGTTCCAGATTGACGACAAAGCCTATGGCGATCTGCAACCGGCATTCGAGCTGTTCCAACAACGCACAGGCTTCTTCATTGATCCCTATCAGGACGTCGTCATGGATACAGCGCTTCCGGCACTTGTCTCAGCGCTGAGGGAAGCGCAGACATCACCATCCCTGCTTGGGATATTGGAAGAATGCGAGCGTATGGGGCGGTCTGTTATTTTCGTCGGTGACTGAGATGAAGCGCGTTGATGATCTCGGGATTTCTCTGAATTGAACCTTGTGAAGGAATTGCGTGTGACTATTGATCTGGACGAGAAGTTCCACCGTCATTGCATGGGTGTGTTGGGAGTTGATGACTTGAAATCGAGGGTATCTGAACTCGAGAACGCGTTGAACCGGATCCTCAATGATGCGCGAGGTGACAAGGATGAGGATGTGTTCAGCACAGGGATCGACCAGCAGCTTGTAGACGCACTCAAGCGCAGCGGACATGCGCTTTGGAGTTGGGGCTATGATGGCGAGAATGTCGAGCGGTGGAGTTACGACTACACCACGAATGAAATGCGCTCTCTCGTTCTGGACATTCATCGGTATTGGAAAGTCAGGTGCGACTGGACCGAGAGGGATCCGCGGTCGGGCCAGAGAAACTACATCATTGGCGTTTGCGATCAGGGCTTTGATCAAGATCAGTGGTCAGAGTAGCTTCTGCGAGATGGACCGCTCAATACGTGCCATTCTCGGGGATTGAAGGCATCTTTTGGGACGGCATACCTGTGGAGAATCAGTATGAAAACAATCTATGATCTTGCCATCACACTCGCCCGGGACCCGGAGCAGGTGGATGACGCGCAGGCGCTGACTCAGGACGAAAGCCGGCCGCATATGGGCCTGAAGGGCGCCTATGGCCTCTTCGGCAGTGCAGAATGGTGGAACAATCTCAAAACGGGCAAGATGCCCACCACGGTATATGAGGGTGAAATCGAAAGCCTTCAGTTTGAGGGCATGCACAATGAGGGGCGTTCGTTCACGCTCCGCCTCGCGAATGGAGGACGCTACACATATAGCTGCGTGGCGAACAAGGCGGCCGATGGAGAGGCGTATGCCGTCGGACGCAGGGCGCGCATTACAGCCTATTCCGAGCCCATGAAGAGCGGATCGGAATTTGAGTTCGTGTGGAAGGTTGAGGTCGAGTGAGATAGAGGCCTGTCATCTGCGCATGAGTGTCTCGACCTGCTGCAGAACACCTGGTTGTAGTTCTGACGAACGAGGCCTGCAACGGGTAACGGCCAATCAGCTGTGTGACGGACTGTTGGATCACTTGGACGATTATATCTATTCGATTTTGTCGGCGTGCCATGAGGTCACTGGTCCGCCTCCGGCAAAGTGCCCCAAGCGTTAAATTAAACACAGCTGAAAAGTTGAGACATCCGGCTCCTTCGGGCGGGAGGCGCCTTCCTGCGCTGCAGGCGTTCCGTACGGTTTCTCTCAGATGACGGCTTGAGCCGTGACCGATAACTACCGCGTCTCGGCGGGGCGCGCTTCCCCGGTTTAGGTGAGAGGGGGTGATCCGTCTCGTGTCGTCCATCGGCAACGTGATGGTCGAGTTTCGTGCACGTCCAGAACAGACCGTGGCCTTGCCATCCCGCGGCCTGTGGTCATTTTGCGCACTTGGCAGGCCGCCTTACACTCGCCTAAAAGATATATCGTTTGGTGGGTGAGGAGATGATCATGACATTGCTGTGGAACAGGCGCCGGGTGCTGGCGCTGGGCGCGTCAGCGACGGCGGCAGCCTGCGCGCCGGCCATTCAGCGGCCTGCAGATGCGGATGTGATCATATTGGGCGCGGGTCTGGCAGGCCTGCATGCCGCGCGCATGCTTGCCGCAGACGGTATCAAGGTGAGGGTGCTCGAAGCCTCGCGGCGCGTCGGCGGGCGGATGTGGACGCTGGACGAGGTTCCGGGCGCGCCCGAAGCCGGCGGGCAACAGGTTGGCCAGTCCTATGCACGTATCCGAAGCACTGCGCGGGATCTGGGCATTGCCATCAAGCCGCCAGCCACACCCATGTCCCGCGACAAGACGATCGCGCTGAACGGGTCCGTATTTGATGCCCGCGAATGGGCCGCGCATGCGGGCAATCCATTTCCGGAGGCATTCAGGGCTTTCACACCGGACATGGCCCTGTTCATGGCGGCGGCGCGCGAAAACCCGTTGGCAGACCAGTATGCATGGCGCGAAGCGGGGCCGGAGCACGACATCTCTGCCGATGCCTTTCTTGCACAAGCCGGATTTGATCCGTCGTCGCGGAGATTGTGTGAGATCGCGCTGAATGCCAATGACCTCCAATCCTACTCGATGCTCAATCTTTACAGGACCCTGGTCCTGTTCAATCAGGATGGGATGACCGGCCCGCCGGGGGAGATTGAGGGCGGGGCGCAGCGCTTACCGGAGGCAATGGCGGCCAGCCTGCCGGACGGGACAGTGAAGCTGGGGATGCCGGTGACCGGCATCGATGTGCAAGCCAATCGAGTCCACATTCGCTCGGGTGCTCACACTCTGAGTGCACCCTATGTGATCTGCGCCTTGCCCTTTCCGGTCCTGGCCAGGCTGGACCTGAAAGCCCCGCTGAATTCCGTTCAGAACGCAGCCATCGGAACGCTTCCCTATACCCGCATTCATCAGGTTCATCTGACGCTGGACGCGCCGTTTTCAGACGGGCTTCCCGAAATGATGTGGACCGATTCACCGATCGAGCGGGTGTTTCCCGTGCGCAGTGCGGCGGGTGAAACCATCGGGCTGTCCTGCTGGATCAATGGGGCTGGGTGCCGGACGGAAGCAAGCGATACGGAATGGATGGCGCTGGCCGAGCGAACGCTCAAGACCCTGCGCGGTGTGAAGGCGACCGCCCGCAAGGTGGTGCGATGGGATGAGGCCCAGCCCCTGTCGGGCGGCGCCTACATGCATTGGGCGCCCGGGCAGGTCGGGGCCTGGGCACAAACCATGGGTCGTCCGGCAGGCCGGCTGCATTTCGCAGGCGAACATGTTTCGTTCCTGCACACCGGCATGGAGGGGGCGATGGAGTCCGCCGAACAGGCAGCCTATGCGATACTGGAGGCAATGTCGTGATCCCAACAGGCCGGGAAAATCACAAGAAACTTCGTAGACAGATAATGTAGATTCGTGCGGCGTGTGAGCGCCATCATGTGTCACGAATGTGTGCGCGGGCAAATTTCAGGCTTGGCGGCGGACCGCAGCCGTGTATTCTGATATGGTATATCAAATGGGGAGTCTCATGAAATCACTGTTCCGCTTTTCCGCCTTGTTTGCTGCCCTGGGGGTGTCCGCTGCCTGCGCGACCGTCAGTCAGGCCCAGGTGGCGCAACTCGACCCGTCCGATGCATCCGACACGATTACCCTCATGCGGAAGGTGCAGTGTTCCACAGTGGACGACGCGCCAGCTGTCTACTGGTGGCACGGCAAGGCCTATTCCCGGAAGCAGGGGGAGAAGGATGTGCATCTGTTCGATGTCGAAGGCATGAACATCCGTGCCTGTTCGACCATTTCGGACGAATCGGCCGGTGAAGGCTTTCATCTCGTGTCGCGCGAGATCCTGCTCTACAAGGACAAGACAACGGGCGACGTGCTGACCACCTGGGACAATCCATGGACCGGGCAAACCGTGAACGTGATGCATGTTGCGAATGATCCGGTGAACTTCAAGATGTTCGAAACGGGGCGCGACGGGAAGCCGGCCACCTGGTCCGGCGAGATTGGCGGCGGCAGCTGGTGGATGCGCAACACGTTCCCGCTCTGGTACCCGAACCCGCTCGGAGGCGATTACCAGGCGGAAATCGGAGGCACCTATCACGCCACCGAAATGTTCAATTTCTTCGGCCGTACGGACGATTTGCTGGATCCTGCGACGACCACCGCCAAGATCACGGTCGGCTGGTCACGCGTGTCGGACTGGCTGCCTTGGATGGAGATGAATGGCCGGGAAGGTGTGATGTACATGCACACAGCTGGTCGCAAGCTTGGCAGTTATGATGAGCTGTCCGATACGATGAAGGCAGAGATCGCAGCGCATTATCCGGAATATGCGAGCCCTCCGCCCTCCGGCGATCCGCGTTCGAACATGACGAGCTGGGGGTATTACAAGGGTGTTCGTGAGGGCGATATCGACCTTCCCGCGAGATAGTCGCCGTCGGCATCTTTCAAAAATGCGAGGCCGGGCCAATGGGTCCGGCCTTTTGCGTTCGGATGCCTCCAAACCGTGCAAGGTGTGCCCGGAAAGACACGATTCGTGGTGTAAACTTTCGACAAACCCCGAAAAAGCGCTTGCCATATCCACAATGATTGGCAAGGTATATTGATATACCAAATAAAAGGTATGGTCTCGGAGACGAAAATGGGGGAACCATCCATGTCCAAAACATTTCTCCTGGCTGGTACGGCAGCCATGGCTTTCACATTCATGTCCGCGCCGGCAAGCGCACAGGATGATGGCGAGGTGGAAGCGGAGTCGCGCCAGAATGTGATTACGGTCACCGCCAGAAAAACCGAGGAGTCCATTCAGGACATCCCGATTTCCGTTTCCGCGATCGGTGCCGATGCGATCAGCGAACAGGCCATTACGAATATTGCGGAACTGTCCGACTTCGTGCCGGGCTTCCAGCAACAGCAGGCGTTCGGACGTGATGGGGATCGCCCGGTCATTCGGGGCACATCGAACATCCTGATCTCCGAAGGCAAGGTCGGCATCTTCGTGGATGGCGTTCCGTTCTTCGGGGATTCCAGCTCACTGGACCTGACCAGTTTCGAGCGGGTCGAGATCATCAAGGGCCCGCAAAGCGCCGTGTTCGGACGGGGCACGCTGTCCGGCGCGATCAACTATGTCACCCGCAAGCCGGGAGACGAGCCGGTCTCCGGCCAGATTTCCGGAGAATTCGGAGAACACGGCTATGCTCAGGGGTCGGGCTTTGTGAATGTTCGCGTCAATGACATGCTGGCGTTCAGCGCGAACGCAAAGATCTCGACGTTTGACGGCGACTATGAGAACGCACTCGGCGGCGACCTCAACGGCCGTGAAACCACTACCTTTGGCGGCGCGGTCTTCTTCGACCCGTTCGAGGATCTGAGCATCAGCGCGCGGTATATCACGGCGGAAGACGAAGACACGCACTTCGCCATCGCCCTGACGGATTCGGCCGACAACAATTGTTACCTGGACACCCGCGGGTACTATTGCGGCACCGTTTCCATGCCGAGCGAGATCGAGCTGAATACGGATAATCTTCTGCATCCGGGACTCTATCGCGAATCGGATCGCGGGTTCCTGTCTGCCGACTGGGACATCATGGGGTCCGGATATTCCCTGACCTATCAGGCAGGTGTCACCGAAATCTACGAACGGACCGGTACGGACCAGACCTATAATGGCGACGAGGCCTTCTTCATCGGGCCGGCCTGTGTTTTCTTCATCACCAATTGCGACACGGTTTCTCCGTTCAACGATACGGGCGCCTCGCAGCGCACGGCCTTTACCAATGAGATCCGCCTGTCGTCGCCCAGCACGGACGCGTTCCGCTGGCGTATCGGGGCCTATACATCGCGCGAACAACGCAAGCCGCTGGCCGAATTCATCGAGTTCACGGAGTTCGGTCCGGACTCGCTCAGTGACATCACCGAAATCGACAACGTCGCCTTCTTCGGCGGGGTCGAGTATGACGTGAATGACCAGCTGACGGTCGGGCTCGAAATCCGTCAGGCGGAGGACGAGATCAAGTCGATGGGGCAGCAATACGTCCTGTCACAATATGTCGATCCATCCGTCGTTGCAGGTCTTCCGGCCTTCATCAAGAATCCGAACCAGGTGGTGGGCAGCACGGATGTGCGTGAGGCCTCCTTCGAATTCACGGCGCCGCGCCTGACCGTCGATTACCGCATCGACAATGACGCGATGATTTACGGACAATATGCAGAAGGCAACTCTCCGGGCGGGTTCAACAATCTGGACGCGCCGCAGACCACCTATGAGGAAGAGAAGCTCAAGAGTTTCGAAGTGGGTGCGAAGACATCGAAATTCGGTTTCGACCGCTTGAACGTGTCGGCCTTCTTCAACCAGTTCGAAAACCAGGTCCTGACCAACACCTACACCACCGGCGCGGGTGGTGTGGATTCCTATCGGGCCAATATCGGCGAGACCGAAATCTTCGGTATCGAAGTCGAGTTCGTGAAGGCATTGACCGACGATCTGACCGTCTACGGGTCGTATGGATATCTCGATGCGGAAATTACTGAAGGTGTGGACCGCGACCATGCGATCCTGCTGGCCGGTGCCGCGTGCAACGATCTGTCTGCGGCAGGGTGTGCAGAAGCGGGCGACATTTCGGGCAAGACGCCGCCACTCGTTTCCGACCACCAGGCAGCCATCGGCACTCGCTATGATTTCGATATCGGGGCCAGCGATGTGGACTATTATGTCGGCGGGGACCTGACCTATCGGTCGTCCTTCTACGCCCAGGTTCACAATGAAGCCGAAACGGGCGACGCCACGCGCGTGAACCTCCGGGCGGGTGCCGAGTTCGGCAACATCTCGTTCCAGATCTGGGGCAAGAACGTCTTCGAGGATGACACGGTCTCCGGCATCCTGCGCTATGTCGACTTCAATGCACCGGCATCGCCCGCCGGCAGCACGCGCGCCTTTGGTGTGACACCGGCTCCGGCGTCGCAATGGGGCGCCACCGCAACGCTGCGCTTCTAGGCCGATGCGGTCCTGAACCCAACCGAACGGCCCGGCACGCAGTGTCGGGCCGTTTCTGCATGAAAGGGAGAGACAATGACTGACCTGAGGAAGCTCGTCGCCTGCGCCATGCTGGGCGGCATGTTTACGGGGCCCGCGCTGGCGCAAGACGCTGAGAGCGTTCCTGGCTGGCTCGAAAAGGATTTCGCCGAGTTTGCCGAACGGCTTGAAGGGCGCTGGGACAATGACCGGCACGTCTTCTTTGCGGAGGATGCCGGCATGGACCCGGCCGACATCGCGCCGCGGCAGCACATGACATTCCGGACCTCGGACATGACCGACGACGAGACGGGTCATGCCCTTCAGTCCGTTACGGACATGCCGACCGGCGAACAGTTGAAGCTGCGTCACGTCCTGTCCGTAGATGCCGACGCAAAGACCATTGTGCAGACGGTGAGTCATCCGGACCTGCCCGAGTGCCGAATTGCCTGGACGAGGATCGGCTCCCAGTTCGAAGGCGCCGGTGCAGGCGCAGGGTGCGAGGCGATGTTTGGTGCCGGCACCCTCTCAATGACGCTTTCGGACCAGGATTTCTGGATCAGCCGCGATACCGGCGACAGCGTCGTGGAGGTGCGGATGCGCCGGGCGCGCCCCTTTGAATGCTGGACGGCCATCCTTCGCGGGGCCAGCCATGGCGACAGCGGCGCAGGCATGGATGACTGGTGGTTTCGCCGGGGCGTGAAGTTGCATGACCAGGGCGGCGTGGCCGAACTGGTGACGGATGAAACGCCGCCGCGCAAAGTGCGCCTGAAGCTGCGGGATGTCGACTGGCCCTATGGCACCAACCGGCCATCGCTGACCCTGTACGTGATGGAAGGGGAAAGTGACCGCGCGGTATCTTATGCGTGGGGCGAGGCCGGAGCTGAGCGGCTGGGGCTCAATCTGCGCTGGCTGCAGGCAAGTTGTTCGTATGCACCGGAAAGCAGGGAGGACTAGACAGGCAATTCGGTCGTGTTCTTCAGGCATTCCATGGCAAATGTGGCGCTGACATCCGACACATGAACCCGGGAGATCAGCGCCTTGTAGACCCGGTCATACTCCGCAACGCTGGCGACCGTGATCTTGAGAAGATAGTCGACATCTCCGGCCATTCGGTAGAATTCGACCACTTCCGGAATTGACTCCACGGTCTGGGCGAAGGTCTCGAGCCATTCGGAGGAATGCTCATTTGTCCGAATGGCGACAAACACGGTCTGGCCAAGTCCGACCTTCTCCGGATCGCACAGGGCCACACGGCGGGACAGCGTGCCGGACTCCTCAAGGCGCTTGACGCGCCGCCAGCATGTGTTGACCGAGACGCTCAGTTTTTCAGCGATTGATTCCAGGGAAATCGTGGCATCACGCTGAAGCAGTCTCAGGATTTTTCGGTCAGTTTCATCGATCATTCGACGAATATACAAGAAAACAGAAAACAGTCATCAAAAAAACGAATATCATGATTATATTTCAGATGATATTTGCCGATGAATGTAGAAAATCAATCGTCTCACAAGGAGAGACGAATGGCATTTTCAGGACAGATCGGTCACGACGTCACGCGTGACAGCCGACTTGTGGCACTTGGCGGGATGGTGGGACACACGCCGCTGCTCGCCGTGCACCTGAAATGCCGGGGAGAGCGCCGTACGATCTTCGCGAAGGCAGAGCACTACAATCTGACCGGCAGCATCAAGGATCGTATGGCGCTCAACATTTTGCGGTGCGGGTATCAGTGCGGTGCGCTCAAGGAGGGCGATCTGATCGCCGAAGCGACAAGTGGCAATGCCGGCATCGCCATGGCCGCCATCGGGCGAGCCCTTGGTCACAAGGTGCGCATCTACATGCCGGACTGGATGAGCGACGAGCGCAAGAGCTTGCTGCGCTCCCTCGGGGCAGAGCTGCATCTTGTCAGTCGGGAGGAAGGCGGATTTCTCGGGGCAATTGCCGCCGCAGAGGCCCTGGCAGAGGCGCGCCCGGATGTTTTCCTTCCGCGTCAGTTTTCCAATGGCGACAATTGCAATGCGCACATGGGCACGACCGGCCCGGAAATCGCCAGGCAACTCGAACAGGTCGGCAAGGTACCGGACGCGTTCGTTGCGGGTGTCGGCACCGGCGGAACAATCATGGGGGTGGGACGCGCGCTGCGCACGATCAATCCGGATGTGCGCCTGCACGCCCTGGAGCCGGCAGAGTCACCGACCTTGTCGACGGGACACAAGATCGGGCACCATCGCATCCAGGGCGTGTCGGATGATTTCATTCCGGCCATCGTCAAGCTGGACGAACTGGATGAAATTGTGTCGGCCCATGATGGGGATGCGATCCTGATGGCCCAGCGACTGGCTGCGGAACTGGGTCTGGGGGTCGGCATTTCGTCCGGGGCGAACCTGATCGGCGCGCTGAAGGTGCAGGACCGGATGGGCCATGATGCGGTCGTGGCCACGGTTTTCGCGGATGACAACAAAAAGTATCTGTCCACGGACCTCTCGAGGGAGGAACCTGTGAGACCCGGTTATTTGACACCAGATGTGGAATTCCTTGGATATGACTGCATTCCGGGCCGGATCGATCCTGAGGCTGTGCGGGCCGTCGCCTGACGCGCCAGAAATATCCGTCCGATCGCAAACAAATCCTCCTCGGGGACTAGGCAACCTGCAATAATGATATATCATTAGCGGAAAGCCTGAGGGGAGTATTCCACATGAAGAGATTTTTGACAGGGGCGCTTGGCGCCGCCTTGCTTGCAGCCTGCGCGACCGGCCCCGCGGGCCAGAGTGTCACCGCCACACCGATGCCCGCCGAGACGGCAACGCAAGTCAACCCTCTCGACCTGCGCCGGACCACCCTGATCGTGCGGGACATGGAGTCATCTCTCGCGCTGTACCGGGATGCCCTGGGCATGACGGTGGAGTATGATCAGGAACTCACGTCTCCGGGGCTGACCGGTCGTCATGGCGCGGACGGCAAGAACCGCTCGCGTCTTGTTCTTCTCAAGGCAAATGACAGTTTTATCGGCATGCTGGGGCTCTGGCAGTTTCTTGACCAGACCGACAAGGACCTGGCGGAGCCGGACGCGGCGGACTTCACGCCAGGCGAGATCGTGCTGCTGTTCAATTCAAAGACGCTCGATACGACCTTCCCTGCCGCAGCGGCTGCGCCGGGCGTCACGGTGATCGGCGAGCCACACGAACGTCGCTATCCGTCAGAGGCCGGGGACATCGTCGTGAATGTGTCTATGCTGGTTGATAATGACGGGCATACGGTGGAACTCAACCAACTGGTTTCAGACCCGCGCCATAACTAGGGCGAGGAGGGAAACTGACATGAAAACGACAACACTCTTTCTCGCCGGGTTTCTGGCGACTGTGGCTGCCTGTTCCGTGGGGACGCCATCCAGATCCGATGCCCCGCCTGCAGTCGCGGCCGGGTTCGATCCACTCGACACGATGTCACCTGCCTCCAGCAAGGCGGACGCGCTGGCTCTGCCGTTGCAAGTCGTCACGCTTTCCACCCGTGATATCTCGGCTATTGAGCGGTTCTATGTGGACGGCCTTGGCATGACCCTTGCCGGTCCTGTCGAGGTGGAAGCGGACGTGCAGGCCCGACAGGCTGCGCTCTGGGACATGCCGGAAGGGCTCGGTTGGCAGGAGTATCATCTGACACGGCCCGGCGCCGACATCCATGGGCGGCCCGCCATGGCCATACGGGTCCTTGTGGTCGACCAGGACGTTCCCAGCGTTCATGACAGCTGGGATTCCAGATCCTATGGCGGGTTCTCGATGGGCTTCCCGAACAAGAACCAGATTGGCCTGGACGCGAAAATTCGCGGACTGGGATTTGGAGCCCGCGCCAACTCAACGGAAATCTATGACGTGCCGCGTACAGATGGCTCAATGTACTCCATTCACGAGACCATCTTTGATGCCCCGGATTTTGTCCACGCGGTCGGCATTGACCGCGTTGGCATGTTGCCACTCGGCGCCGTGGACAGCGATACCGGATTGGGCGGGCCCGGCTATTCCGCGCAGGTCATTGATGACAGCGATACGGTTCTGGCATTCTACACAGGCGTGCTCGGCCTGGAGGTCCGTCGCGACAGCATCTTCAAGTCGGCGGGATCTGACGGCGCGATGGCATTGCCGGACGGCACGGAATTCCGGTTCACAATACTCATGTCTCCGGGCCATGGCCCCGGCGGACACATGCTGTTCGTGGACTTTACCAACATTGAAGGCATTGGTTCCGGCGTGGCCCCGCGTGTCCCGCATCTGGGAATCGGCATGTGGTCCTATCCGGTCACCAACCTCGATGAGGTTCTGCGGCGCGCGCGTGAGGCAGGCACCCCCGTCATCCATGCGCCTGTCGAGATTGCGGACCCGCTGCACGGGAACGTGCGCACAGCGACACTGCTGGCCCCGAACGAATTCCTGATCGAAGTCTTCGAGACGGTTGCGCCATGATGCGGATCCTGCTGGCAATCATCGCGCTGTTCGCCGTTACCGGATGCGCGAGCGCTGATGCCCCCGCGGGTTCGGCCTCAGATGCCGGCTATTCCGACGCCAACGGCCTGACCGGATGGAGCGAGATCGTGATCACCACACGGAATGCCTCCGACTGGCACGCATTTCTTATCGAGGATGGCGGGTGGGAATTGCGCGCCCGGCAGCCCGTCGGGGAGGGCCTGAGAGCCTTGTGGAATCTGCCGTCAACCGCCACGGGTGAGGAACACGTCTATGCCAATATCGGTGCCAGTCGGGGATTCATCCGGCTGGTGCAACTGGAAGGCGTGGAACAGGAAATGATCCGGGTCGATGACCGGCCCTGGGATACGGGCGGCTACTTTGACTTCAATGTGCGCGTAGCGGGATTGCGGGCCTTGCGCGAAAAGATGATTGCCCGCGGCTGGCAGGGTGACAGCGCACCCATCCAGTACACGTTCGGACCGTTCGAGGTGATTGAATGGATCGCGCGTGGGCCTGACGGGGTCCGCGTTGCATTCATCGAACGCCTCACTCCTGAGTTGGAAGGCTGGCCCGATCTCAAGATCATGAGCCGCACCTTCAATGCAACCCAAACCGTCAGGGACATGGATGCCGCACTCGCTTTTTTTGAGGGCGTTCTGGGCATGCAGACATATCTGGAACATGTGGGCGCCAGCGAGGTGCCCGGCCCCAATGTGCTCGGCCTGCCGCACGAAGCAGCCGCAGAGATCGATCGGATTGTATACATTCTGCACCCGCAGGGCGTGAATGAGGGGTCAGTGGAGCTGCTTGCCTTTGACGGCGCCAGCGGTCGCGACCTGTCCGGGCATGCGAAACCGGCCAATATTGGTCTGTCCGTCCTGAGATACCCGGTCGCAGATCTGGCGGCGACGATGCGCGCGATCTCGGAGCGGGGCGGGAAATTTGAAGCTGACCCGGTGACGCTGGACATGGCGCCGTATGGGCGCGTGCGGTCGGTGGCCATGGTTGCACCGGATGGTGGGCGTATCGAAATCTATCAGGTTCTGAACTGAGATGTTCCGTCTGCTGCCGGCTACATTGCGCGGCGGCAGGCATCCCATTCATCCGAGAGCTGGTTCCGGAATTGCGGCGCGGCAATGGCTATGAGCGCTTCGGCGCGCTGATCAATCGTCCGGTTGCGGAGTTCGGCAATACCGAATTCCGTGACAACAGTGTCCATGTCTGCCCGCGCGATGGATGTCGCGTCCGGTGCCAGGCGCGGGACGATGCGGGAAATCGTGCCGCCGCGTGCCGAGGCAGCGAGCGCGGTGATGGCGCGGCCCCCATCGGAAGCGGCTGCGCCACGCATGAAATCTACCAGGCCGCCCGCGCCCGACACTTGTCGGCCATTGATGAACTCCGCGTTTGCCTGCCCAAACAGATCCACTTCAATGGCGGAGTTGATTGCGCGCAGTCTCGGAATGGCTGCGAGTGTCGTCAAGGCGTGTGTGTGGACGACCGGGCTGAACCGGAAGCGCGGATCCTGAGCAACACGCGCATAGAGCGGGTCCGTGCCAATGGCCACTCCCGTGACGATTCTGCCGGGCAGTTCCGGCACGCTGCCAGACTCCAGTAGGTCAAGCAGGGGGTCGGTAATCATGCCCGAATGTATCCGCAGGTCGCGGTGCTGGGTCAGCGCGCCGAGTACGGCTTGTTGCACATTGCCCAGCCCGAATTGCAGCGTGTCCCCGGACTCCACCAGACCCGCAATCCGGAGGCCGATCTCTGTAAATGTATCCGGAAGGTCCGTGGAGGCGGATTGGACCAGCCGCGTGGTCTCTTGCGCCACAAGGGTAAACCGGTCCAGCGAGACTCGCGGCGCGTGTTCCGGTGCCGGCAAGGCGGGATTGATCAGCGCGAGCGCCGGAATGTCCTTCCTGTCCAGCAAGGCGGTCGAGAAATCAGCTGAAATGCCCAGACTGACCATGCCATGGGAATCCGGCGGGCTGACCATCACGATGGCGCCGTCTGCCGGCGTCTGAACAAGCCAGCGCCAGGCCTGCGTGTAGGACAGGGGCAGGAAGGCTGTGCGCTCCTCAGAAAACGAGTGTCGCAGATCAGGCCCAATGAAGATCGATTCGGCCCGCGCATCCGGGTGGAGGCCTGCCCAATCCGTCCTGTTTATCCCGGGAATCCAGATGCCGAAGAATGTCAGTCCAGCAGCGAGATCGGGCGTCTTGCGAAAGGCGTCTACCATGGCGAGAGGCTCAGCGCTGCAGCCTGCCACGTAGAGACGTGCCTTCTGCGGAAGTCGGGCGCGGAATTGGGACAGGGCTTCGAGAGGTGTGAGAACGGACATGGCAGCTTTCAGTTGAAGAGCCTTGCTGGAGGACAGTTCGGCGCGGCGTGGCGGACAAAGTCGGGACAATAGGCGTTTTAGTTCTGGACAGATCAAGGTGCGTCGTAAAAGATATATCAAATAGTTTTTGGGGAGACGACCATGAAATCCGTTCAACATATTTTCGGAGCCGCCGCCATCCTGATGCTGAGCGGATGTGCGAGCACGGTGCAAACGGGACAGGACGGCGCGCAGCCGGCCGTGGAGATGGCGTCTGGCGACGCTCTGAAGACCTGGGTGGACGCGCGTGCCGGGACTGGAACGCCGGTTCACTGGATCGCGGATGGCGGGGTTTACGAGTATCCGTCAGGCAAGAAGCTGTTCGGCATGATCGGATTTGATTCGTCCAAGGTGATCTGGCCGGACGAGGCAGGCGGCCCGATCCTGCATCTGACGCGAAAGACGTTTGCGTATACAGATGCCGAAACCGGCGAGATCCTGACCGAATACAAGGGCCAGCCGGTCGAGCCGATTGCCTATCCGTATCAGCTCATCACTTATCGCTACGAGAATGATCGCATCTATGGCGATGTGACCCAGGGCACGGGCGATCGGGTGCGGGACATCAAGGCAACCGATGGAGTCCGTGCCACGCCAATGGGAGACACCTGGGCCTATACCGCGTCTGTCTGGCTGGACTTCCCGCTGCCAAGTGGCGAGCAATACCAGGCTTGGGAGAATTATGATTTCTTCATTCATCCGGAGGGAAGCGTTGAGGAACCCCATCAGATGAGCTGGCAACGCTATGGCAAACTGCCGGCGTGGGCTGGTGGTGGACAGGCCATCTATCACCTCCTGTCATGGCGCGTTGAAAGCCTTGACGAGTTTCCGCCGGAATTGCTTGCCTGGGCGCAGGAGAACAAGCCCCAATGGTTGTCGCCTCCGCAAGATCTCGCAGAGATCGAGGCGATCCAGCGCGAGAACAGCGGAACCGGGTTCAGCGATTGAGCCCCGTCCCGGCGGACGCGACAGACGGGCAGAGGAGCGTGTTATGGTGAAGCGGATATCAGGATTTGCCGGCGTGGTCTGTGCCGGCCTGCTGAGCGCGGCGTGTGCGAGCGTGGGGAACACGGCTTCGGTCGCGGCACCATCGCCCGCCGAAACAGCGCCAGCCTACATGCTGGTGCTGGGGCAAATACATGATCGGGATGCTTTCATGGCGGGCTATGCCTCGAAGCTGGCACCGCTGTACGAGAAGTATGGTGGCACCTATCTCGCCGTGACGGGCGGGCCTTCGGTTGAAATCCTTGAGGGTGACTATTCGGCCGCCAGCGTGGTCATCGGCAGGTGGAAGAGCATGGAGGCGGCCCGTGCCTTCTGGAACAGCCCGGAATATGCGCCGCTGAAAGCGGCACGCATCGACAATCAGTGGGGCGATTTCGACGTGATCCTGGTACAGGGACTGCCCGAACCGGACTAGCGCGGCGGGAATCGTCCCGCATCGGTTGCTCTGCGCGGCGCCTTCTGCGTAAAAACAGGAGGGAAGGGGACGCGCAGATGATGAGCACCGGACTTCGCCGTGTCATTGTGGCCGACGATCATGCGATTGTGCGTCAAGGCACTGTGGGTGTGCTCGGTCAGGTGGCTCGTACGGAAATCGTTGCAGAAGTCGCTGATGGCTTGCAGGCCATAGCCGAGGTCAAGCGCCATCAGCCTGACCTTCTGGTGCTGGATTCCGCCATGCCGCATGCGCGCGGTATCGAGGTTCTGGCCGACACGCGGCGATGGAGCCCGGACACGTCGATCGTGCTCTTCACCGGATTCACGTCCGCGGCGATGCTGGCAAGCTGGCTCGATGCCGAGGTGGAAGGCGTCCTGCTCAAATCCTGCGAAGCAGAGGAAATGGTCACCTGTTTCGAGACTGTCCTGTCGGGGGGCAGGTTCATCTGCCAGGCCGCGCAGGAAATCCTCGAGGCAGTTGACACGGCGCTGCGACTGACCGACCGCGAACGTGAAGTCCTGTCCCTTCTGGCCATGGGATTGACCAGCCCGGCCATTGCGGACCGGCTCTGTATCAGCGCGAGAACGGTTGAGAAGCACAGGGCCGGGCTGATGAGCAAGGTGGGCGTGAATAGTATTGGGCAGCTGATCGGCTATGCCTTGCGGGAAGGGCTGCTGGATGACCATCGGCAACTCTGAGCGTGAGCAAAGCGGAAAATGGGTATGTTCCCCCGTATCCGGAGTGACGGTCTCCGCGTCATGATGGGACCATGACCGCGCCAATCCTCCGCCTTTCACGTCATCTATCCGCTGAACTGCGGACGGCATTCCTGTTCCTGCTGATGCTGGCGGCGTCCATCGGCATATGCCTCGCCCTCATGTCCGGCCAGCAGGCTCAGGACACGACGCGCGTCGGCACGGTGATCGAACTTCCGCTCGATGATCCCCGGGCTGCCGTGTTCTTTGGTGCCCATGCCGAATGGCTGAAGGAGCGCGAGACCGAACTGACTCTCGACGACGTCCGGCAGCGGGCGGACTGGAAGCCGGTTGGCCAGGACTATATGAGCTTCGGCGCGCTCGCAGACCCGATCTGGCTACGGGCCTCAGTTCGGAACACGTCGGATCAGCCGATACATCTGCGACTCGACACGCGGCGGGTGGCATTCTGGGAAATGGACATCTGGACACTGGGCGCCGATGGGACGCGTCAGATCCTGGACTATCACTATCAGCGTCCATTTCACGAGCGCCCCATCCAGCACAGGTTTGTCGTCGCGGATGGAGAACTTGGCCCAGGGGAAACGCGGACCGTCTATGTCCGTTATCTGGGCATCTACAACACCGTGCTGCCATTGCGCGCGACCACGGAAACTGCCTTCCTTCATGCAGAATCGAGAGAAATCTTCTGGTCCGCCGTGTTCTACGGCGCCAATCTCGCTGCCCTGTTCCTGGTTCTGATCACAATAAGGCTGACCGGGTGGCGGCTGGCGGCGAGCTTTGTCGTGTTCCTTCTGACCAGCATGGCCGCTGTCCTGTCGGTGGAAGGCTATATCGACCAGTACCTGATCCCGGTGAAGTCCCCGATAGCATCGCGACTTACCGATGCGATCTATCTGATAAGTTATGCAAGCGTGCTCATCCTGGGACGGGAGATCTTTCGTCTGCGCAATCAGGCACGCCGGCTGGACGCCGTGGTCCGCTGGGTGAGCGTCGGCTTGCTCGCGATCGCGCTGTTTCACTTGTTCGTCGGCATTGGGCCGCGCGTGATCTTCGTGCCTGTGGCATATGGTGGGCGCATCATCGCCATCCTGCTGCATGCGGCCATCGGGGTATGGGCCGTGCATCGGCGAGAGAAAGGCGGGCTGGCCTATGCGCTCAGCGCAGTGACCATGGCCTGCCTCACCTGTTTTCTCTTCTTCATGGAGACTTTCGCCGCGCCCTATGGCGGAATTCCATCCGCCCTGCGAACGGTCGTCACGATCGAGATCATGGCCTTTGCGGCCGCGATCGTTCAGCAGCTGGCAGAGCTCCGTCGGGACCGGGACCGCGCGCTGAAGCGGGAACTGGCCAGCACACAGGAGCAGTTGCGCCTGAGCGAAGCCCTTCAGAAAAGCCGCGCAGAGTATCAGAAGGCACGCGGGCAGGCTGCGAGTTTGCAGAAGCGTTTGCGGTCAGTCAGTCACGACATGATGCAACCGCTCGCGGCGTTGAAGCGGGAGCTTTCGTCTTCCGACGATGACGCCCCCGGAACTGGCAGTGCGCAGGATGCCGTGGCCTATCTGGAAGCGTTGACGCAGACCTATACCGTTCCGGATGCGGCGCCTGCGGACGACCCGGCGCTGGACGAGATACCGGTTGCCACCGTGGTCAAAAGTGTGGCTGCCATGTTCAGTGCAGAAGCCGAGGCGAAGGGATTGTCCCTCGAATATGACTGCGACCTCCAGGCCACCGGTTCGACAGGAAAGCCTGTCGCCCTGATGCGCGCGGTCAGCAACCTCGTGGCCAATGCAGTCCGGTATACGGAGGCAGGCACGGTGCGCATTCAGTGTCAGAACGGCGAGACCGGCGTGTCGGTTGTGGTGGAGGATACCGGCCGCGGCATGTCCACGGACGAGTTGGAACAATTCTCTGTGGATGGTCAGAAAGGTCCAAATTCCGGCGGGCAGGGGCTCGGCCTGGGAATCGTGAGGGAGGCCGCCCGCCTCATGGGCGCTCGCCTGGACGTGCAGTCCCGACCGGGACATGGCACACAGGCGACCCTGCATCTTCCGGACATGCCGCCCGGCAGCAATTGACAGAGGATTGAGGGGGTTGAAAGGGTCCGGCGGACGGACAGGATTTCGGATGCCCATCCGCCGTCCCCGGTGCGGGAACTATGAAGCAGGGTCGAGGCAGACAATGCCCCCCGCCGTCTCGTCAAAGCCCCATTCATTGCAATCCGTTCCCGGCGTATCGTCTGCAGGCGGTAGAGGATCCGGGTCCGCGATCGGGTCAGTGACCGGAAGCGGGGCCACCGGTCCATTTTCCCGGATCAGCGCATACCGGGCAGGTCCCAGGGACCCTTGAACGACAACATCGATCTGTCCCGGACTGGTGACCGTCAGGGCAGCGTTTCCCATCAGGGGCAGGTCATTCGCCGTATAGGTCGAAGGACCCGTCTGCACGATGTCCTGCATGACAATCATTCCCGGGCGAACCTTCAATGTCAGCGCGTGAAGCCATGGATCCACGGCGTAGGCGCGTCCGCCTTCAAGGCGAATGGTCTTGCCGATGGTCGAGACCGTATAGTCGCCGTCAATGGCGAGCGCCGCCCCGGGCGGGACGGATTCGCGGGACGGCAGAAACGCGTCCATCTGCGGTATGCCCGCAGCCATTGCGAGATTGCTGCCCATGTCGCCTGCTGCGGCGGCACAACCCGACAGGAGTGGCAGGAACAGGGCGGCCGCCAGGGCGGAATGACGGTGGCGTCTGGTAGAGCGTGACATGCTGTTCTCCCTTGAATGTCGACACAGATCGTATGGGAGCGGGGGCAAGCCGCCATGGGGGCGATTACCCATTCGATCTCCCGTGAATGGGTAAGTCCACGCATGGTCCGCTCGCGGCCTGTCGGACATGATCTGTTCCAGGCGCGCGTTGAGTGTGCGCTGATTGCCATTGCTAAAGGGGATACTCATGTCCTGGTCATCCGCGTGCGGCCTAGCCGCGAAAGCCGCCATCATCGTGTTCATGCTCTTGTTGTGGAGCCCTGGAGAGGCGTCAGCCGCCTGTGGCGGAGATGGCCAGCGACATTGCAAGATCGGGTTCGATTGCAAGAAGGGGTACGCCCCAAAAGGGGATGTCTGCCGACCTTGCGGCAGAAAGGATCAGCCTGCCTGCGAGCCGATGCGGACGGGGGCGCAATGTCTCGACTATACCGAAAACGTGAACGGCACCTGCCGCCGCCGCGGGAAACAGGGAGACCTGCCTTACAGCAAGGGGATTTTCAAATGCGCCCCGGGCTACGCGCTTGGCAGCAATGATCGATGCACGGCCTGCAGCGGAGTTGGACAGCCCGCCTGTGAGGCAGCACGCAAGGGCAAGCGGTGCGATGACGGGCTGAAAAGTGTCGACGGGATCTGTAGTGCGCCCAAAGGGTCGCTCGGGCAGCCGCCGCGGGCGAAATCGCTTCCCGGGTTTCCGTGTGACAAGGGACTGGCGGATGACAATGGTGCCTGTCAGCCATGTGGCAAGGCCGGACAGGTTGCCTGTCATCCAATGCGGTCGGGCCCCCGTTGCGTTGACTACACTCAGGAGGATGATGGCCGCTGCGTGCGTCGCGGACGCGAAGGAGAAGATCCCTATGTCGGCATCGGATTTGATTGTGCTCCGGGCTTCAATGTCGGTTCGAACGGAAAATGCACCGCGTGCGGAGGCGTGAACCAGATTTCCTGCGAAGTGATGCGCCGGGGCAGCCGGTGCGAGGAAGGTTACAGGAAAATCGATGGCGTCTGCCGTCCCGACGTCTTTGAGGCGCTCAAGGACAAATCGAAAGATACGTTGAAAGACAAGGCATCAGGACTGGTGGGGATCATTCTGGAGGCCATCAATCGGGACCAGGATGAGGAAGTGGAAGGCCGGATGGCGGCGGCCCTCCAGAATCGCGAATTGCGTACAAAGAATGCATCCGGTGGATCCCGCAGTGCCGTTCGCTTGCCGACCGCCAACGAAAAGACGAACATTGCCGATCTCGCCCGTCTGTTTGATGACGGCACATCGGGCGCCGCCCGGTCCTCGGATCGCGGATCGTTCTGCACCGCCCTTGGAGGTCGGACATTCACGCTGGGTGCCAGTGTGGCGGCCAATCTGGTGCGTGGCATGACTTTCGACGGCGGCCTCGCTTTCCCGTGTGACGGGATCCAGAATTCCGACGGCGATCTGTTCAAATGGTATGCCAGCAGCAGCATTGATACGACGATTGGCGGGGGCGGCAGTGCCGGCCTGACGCTGGGCGTGTGGTCAAGCGCCTATGACGACCTCGCAGGCCCATCCCACGGGCTGACATTCGGTCTCGGAGACGCACTCGACACGCTGAAAGGTTTTCGGCAGATCGAACAATTCATGGATGCGCTGGAAGATGCCTCCGACTTGAGTGACATGGTGGGCGTCTCCGTCAGCGTCTCGCTCTGGTATGAGCGCACTTCTGATACAAATATCGGAGCGTATCAGGGCATGACGATCACCATATCCAAGGGGGCGGGCCTGGACGCCGGCTATACCTATTCCAAGGCCACCACGTCTCAGGCGGCTGACTAGATGAAGAAAAGTCTTCCTGCCTTGTTGGCAGCGGCCCTGATCGTCGTGCCCGCCGCCAACATCGTCTCGGCCGAGGGAGCGGGGGCAAATGATGTCCCCGCTGATGCAGCGCCGACCGAGACACGGACCTGGCCGGTAACGGCGCACATTAAGCGTGATGCGGATACCGGAGAGTTGAGTGTTCATGTCCGGCCTCTTGGATGCCTGTCTGTCAGCTTGCCGATCAAGTCAGAGAACATAAGGGTGGACCTCATGCCGGCGACGGACATGTTCTGGCAGATGGAGCCCAATCACATCCGGATCACTGGCGGATATGAGGTGCCCGCCGGTCGTCAGCATGTCGCCAAACTGTGCCAAAGGGAAGTCGCCCGCACGTTCCGGTTTCCGGACAGTGCCCCGATACGCTACTCGGTCGAAATCGCTGCGGCGGATGCCGCTCATGCAGATCGCCCAAAACCGAAAGCGCAGGCCGGGCGCGTGGCCGACTTTTCACGGCAGGCGCCCTCCGCCAAACCGGATGATTGTCCGGAAAGTGATGCGCAATTTTCGTCCGGGAGTTTGTCTGTGCTCAATGGGGTTTGGCGGGATGCGCGGGATCCGGCAGTAGATCTTTACCTGTTTTCCAACCCCCATATCGAGCCATATACTCAATCGGGAGAGCTGAATTTCGCCGTTTCCGAGACCATCTATTCTCGTGTCAAACCGTCCAGTTCCACGTTGGATGTACGGCGCTTCGGACCCGCGATCTTTGACATAGAGCGGGTCGGCAAGGTCCAGATCGTCACCGCTGACTGCGCGCTTGTTGCGAACGGTGCAGATGGTCACATGACGCTGCTGCAGAAGAAGGGGTTGCGCCAGCCAAGAATTGTGCCGCTTGGGGCCGATGCGGGTGGAGCGAGCATGTCTGCACCATCTCCGAAAACGCGCTGAAGGCCCATCAGTGCCGCGTCGAGACAGACACACCTGCCGCGACGCCGTGCGAGCGAAAGCCTGTGATCTCGCCCGCTCGGGTCTCGGCAGACAATGTTTTCCGGCTGGACGCATTATAGGCAACAAACACGCCCAAATCGGACGATCCGGAAAGTGCGCGTTCCGCGCCGAATTCAAGTCCGGCATAGGTCCGGCCCGGAGATCCATCGCCAAGCCGCACGCTGCCGAGGCGCGCGCGGATGTGCGTTTTCCATTCCGCGAACTCCCAATCCGGGCCTGCTGAAACTTCGACACCCGCATCGTCCGTATGCACATCGTGGAACATCATGATGTGGGGATTGGCCCAGACGTGAAGATCGAGTGCGGCAACAAGCTCCAGAGAGGAATCGTCGCTCGATCCCGGATAGGTCAGCCAGTTGGCTGACAGGTCAAGCGAATAGGCGCTGTCATCCACAACAAGGCCGACCGAATAGTCTGTTTCCTCAGTGAACGGAGAGGCTGCTCCGTCCAGGGGCTGTATTCGATACAGTGTCGCGTAAACGGCCCCGAAAGCGGTCGACTGCTCCAGTCCGGCCAGCAATTCCAGCGTTTCGGCGCTCAATTGTTCACCGCGGTCATGCAGGGCGGTTGAAAAGCCCGCTTCGGCAAACACCGATCGTCCTTCGGCTTCGGCAATTGCCGGAAAGCTGGTGGCGAGGGTGAGCGCTGTCACAGTCGACCGCATCGGTGGTCCTCCAGGTTTCTGAACGGGATTTACAGCTTGCCGTCCATGGCCGCCACGATCTCGGGGTGCACGATCTTGCCGCGTGCCACGTTCACGCCGCCGGCGAGATGGGGGTCGGACTGGATGGCTGCGTCCACACCCTTGTTCGCGAGCGCCATGGCGAAGGGAAGCGTTGCATTCGACAGGGCAATCGTAGAGGTCCGCGCCACTGCGGCCGGCATGTTGGTGACGCAGTAATGGATGACACCCCCAATTTCATAGACCGGATCATCATGTGTGGTGGGCCGGCTTGTCTCGAAACAGCCACCCTGGTCGATGGCAATGTCGACCACGACGGAGCCGGGTTTCATCAGGCTGATCTGGTCTGCGGACACGACTTTCGGCGCTTCCGACCCCGGCAGCAGCACGGCGCCCACAACAAGGTCTGCCGTGCGCAGCAGGGATTCGATGGCAGACGAGGTGGAATAGAGACAGCGCGCCCGGCCCGCAAAGATCACATCCAGTTCGCGCAGCCGGTCCAGAGAGCGGTCGAGAATGGTTACGTTGGCGCCTAGTCCCACCGCCATTTCAGCTGCATTCCGGCCCGCAACGCCGCCGCCGATGACGAGGACGTTGCCCGGCGCCACACCCGTGACGCCGCCCAGAAGTGTGCCGGACCCGCCATTGGAGATTTCGAGATATTTAGCGCCAGCCTGGATCGACAGGCGACCGGCCACTTCGCTCATCGGCGTGAGCAACGGAAGTCGTCCGAAACGGTCCGTCACCGTCTCATAGGCGATGCAGGTCGCGCCGGAATTCATCAGCCCTCTTGTCTGCTCCGGATCGGGCGCAAGGTGCAGATAGGTGAACAGCGTGTGGCGGGGCTGCAGCCGGGCGATTTCAACGGGCTGTGGTTCCTTCACCTTGATGATCATGTCGGACGCTTTGAACAATGCGTCTGCATCAGCTGCAATGGAACAGCCGACGGATTCGTACATGTCGTCCGTAAAGCCGACCATGGAACCGGCGCCTGTTTCGACTGAAACAGTGTGGCCAGACCGGATCAGTTCCTGTGCGCCCTGCGGCGTGAGGCCGACGCGGTATTCACGGTTCTTGAGTTCTTTGGGAGTGCCGATACGCAAGTCTACGATCCTTCGAAATAATCAGTGAGAATGGGAAATGTGTGTCAGAACTGGCTGACAAGGTTCAGGCGCAGGCGTTGTTGCCAGTCTTCCGTCGACACAGGGACCAGTTCAGTATCCTTGACGCGGTAGGCGGAGAACGTGGCGTCCAGCGTCAGGTGCTCGCCCAGCACATAGGATGCGGACAGGGCGTGCTGGAGATAATTGCTGCCATACGGAATATTATCCTGGGCGAATGCGGCGAACACCGCGTCGGCCTCGGCGCTGTGGTATCCGTAGCTGAAACGGGCATCGCCGGTCGTGCTCGCCCGTCCGAGCGCGGCGGTCACGGAATATCCGGTGTCATAATCGTCTGCGCCGAGGTTTTGCACGATATCGGCCTGAACCTGTACCGGCCAGCGCTCTCCAAGGCCGGTATAGGCGGCTGAGGCGATAACGTCGATCAAGTCATAGTCGGAAACATAGGCGCCGGACGCGTCGAGCCGGTTGGTTCTCGTGTCGCCCGTATCCGCGGTGCCGCGTGCTTCGAGTTCATAGTCATAATAGCCGGCCGCGAGACCGAATTTCCAGCCGGGCCCGGCCTGGTGGTCCAGGACCAGCTGAAGCCCGGACGCGATGCTGTCGGCAGCAGCGACGGACCGTTCGATCGGGAACAGAAGGGCATTCGCCTGAAGCTGTGTGGTGCCTGTGTCGAGGGCGGCGTACTGCGCAGCAAGGCCCTGCGGATTGACGTCCCCGTCCCAGACCAGATCGGTGCGCCGGAAAGGATTGGCAAATTTGCCGCCGGTCAGGGTCAGGGCGCCAAATGTCTTCCGGCCATAGATCCGGTCGAGACTGACCTGCAGGTCGTCATTGAAATTGGACAGGGACACATCTGCGGAATTGGGGTCATCGGGATCGCCGGTCACCAGCCTGGCGCCAAGTTCAAGGTCGGGAGAGGCTTTATAGGAAGCTGCAAGCCGTCCCCGGACCACGCCGCGGGAGTCAGTAGGCTGCGCGCCTTCCGATGTATTGTACTCATATCTGAGACGGGCATCGCCGCTGAGCCGGAACCGGGACGCGGCCGCCGGCCCGGGCACGGAATCCGGCGCAGTCAGGGCCGGATCAGGACGTGCTGCAGGCTGGAGGATTGGCGACGCGTCCCGGCGTCCGGGGGTTCCTGCTGCCAGAAGGGCTTCGAGGCGTTCCAGACGCGCCTCCTGTGCGCGGATCCGGTCCTGCAGCTCGGCAATCACCGCCGCCTGGTCGTCTGCGTCCGGCGCTTCGGCCGCAGCCGGCAAATGCGCGCCCGTCAGCAGGATCAGGACAAGTGCGGTCGCGGTCCGGACGGGTCTGGCAGCGGAGCGGGATGGGGCGCGGGGCATGGTCAGATCCCTCCCATGGCGACATATTTGATTTCGAGATAGTCATCGAGGCCGTAGCGCGAACCTTCGCGGCCCATGCCGGATTCCTTGACGCCGCCAAACGGCGTGGAATCTCCTGAAATGGCCACATCATTGAGGCCGATCATGCCGGCTTCGAGGCTTTCCGCCATCCGCCAGGCGCGGGAATAGTCACGGGTCCAGAAATAGGCTGCCAGCCCGTAGGGCGTGTCATTGGCCCGGGCGATGGCCTGCGCATCGGTGTCGAATGTAAAGACCGGGGCAACAGGGCCAAAGATCTCCGTATGCGCAATGTCCATGTCGGATGTGACATCGGTCAGGATCGTCGGAGGATGGAAATTTCCGGCCTCTTCCGGCACACGCGCGGTAATCCGGCGGGCTCCGCTGGACAGGGCATCCTCGACAAGTTCCGTCACCTTGCGTTTGGCGGCCGGATTGATCATCGGTCCCATGTCACAGGCCGGATCGAAGCCGTCCGACACGTTCATCGCATCAGCCGCGGCGGCAAACTTTGCGAGGAATTCGTCGCGGATCGCCGTGTGCAGCAGGATCCGGTTCGCGCAAATGCAGGTCTGTCCCGCATTGCGGAACTTGGCCACCATGGCGCCTGCCACGGCCGCGTCGATGTCGGCATCCTCGAAGACGATGAAGGGCGCATTGCCGCCGAGTTCGAGTGACAGACGCTTCATGGTCGCCGCGCTTTGCTGCATCAGCAGTTTGCCCACCCGGGTCGATCCGGTGAAGGAGAGTTTCCTGATGTCTGCATGTCCCGTCAGGACACTGGCGATAGGAGCCGGGTCCCTGGCGGTAACCACCTGGAACACGCCTGCCGGGAATCCGGCCTCTTCCGCCAGCACTTCCAGGGCGAGCGCCGACAGCGGTGTTTCATCCGATGGTTTCAGGATGATCACGCACCCGGCCGCCAGCGCCGGCGCAGCCTTGCGAGTGATCATGCCGCTCGGGAAATTCCACGGCGTGATTGCGCCGACAATACCGACCGGCTGGCGGATCACGATCTGGCGCCGGGACGCGGCGCTTGTGGGGATCACGTCGCCATAGGCGCGCTTGGCCTCTTCGGCAAACCATTCGATATAGGCCGCGTTGAAGCTGACTTCACGGCGCGCCTCGGCGAGCGGCTTTCCCTGCTCCAGCGTCAGGATTTCCCCCAATTCCCGCTCGGCCGACAGGATGAGGTCGTGCCAGCGGCGCAGGATGCCGCAACGTTCCCGGGCCGTCAGCGCAGCCCAGTCGGCTTGCGCCGTACGCGCACGGGCCACGGCCTCTTCGGCGTGAGCGGCATCAAGGTCTGGAATGCGGGCGATCACCGCGCCGTTGGACGGATTGACGACGTCGAAACGGGTTTCCGCGTTCAACGCGTCCAGTTTCGCGGCGATGCGTTCCAGCATAGCATTCGTCTCCGCAGCCAGGTGCGGCATGGCAGAAATCGTGTGGGACATGTCAGGCGATCCCGAACCGTGCAGCCGTTTCGGACAGGCCTTCGGATGCAATCCGGACGAGGTCGTCAATTTCTTCATGCGTGATCGTCAAAGGCGGACAGATCACCATGGATTGACCCACCGCACGCATGATCAGGCCCTTGTCGAGACAGATGTCGCGGCAGATATTCGCCGCATTGTCCTCGGCGGTGAAGGCTTCGCGTGCCTCATGGGACTTCATCAGCTGAAGTCCGGCAATCAGGCCCGCGCCGCGCACTTCTCCGATGATGGCGTGCTGGTCTGCAAGTTCCTGAAGACGTGCATGCATATAGGGGCCGACATCCTCGCGAACGCGGGCGACGAGGCCCTCGCGTTCGATGATGTTGATATTGGCATGCGCCACGGCGCATGCCACCGGATGGCCGGAATAGGTGTAGCCATGTGAGATCGGCCCGCCCTCATTGAGCGTTTCGAAAATTTCGTCGCTGAACGCGATGGCGGAAATCGGCAGGTAGCCGGAAGACATGCCCTTGGCCATCGGCATGATGTCGGGCTGGACGCCGTAATGTTCGCAACCGAACCATTCACCCAGACGGCCGAAGCCGCAGATGACTTCATCCGATACCAGCAGGATGTCGTGCTTGCGGCAGATCCTCTGAATTTCCGGCCAATAGGTGGAGGGTGGGTCAATCACACCGCCGGCGCCCTGGATCGGCTCGCCGATGAAGGCGGCAATATTGTCCGCCCCAATTTCGAGAATCTTGTCTTCCAGCGCCTGAGCAGCGCGAACGCCGAACTCTTCCGGAGTCATGTTTCCTCCGTGGGCATACCAGTGGGGTTCCATGATGTGTTCGAAGCCGGGCAGGGTGGATGAGCCCATATCGTGCATGTGTTTCATGCCGCCCAGGCTGGTCGCGGCCAGCGTGCTGCCATGATAGCCGAGGTTCCGACCGATGAATTTGTATTTCTCGGGCCGGCCGCGCACATGCCAGTAATGGCGTGCCATCCGGATGACCGTGTCATTCGCTTCCGAGCCGGAATTGGCGAAGAAGAAATGGTTCAGATTCCCCGGCGCAATCTCTGACAGTTTCTGCGCCAGCTCGATCTGGCTGGGCGTGGAGCTCTGGAAGAAGGAATTGTAGAAGGGCAGCTGTTCCATCTGCTGGGCGGCCACATCGACGAGTTCCTGGCGCCCGTAGCCGACATTCACGCACCACAGGCCGGCCATGCCATCCAGTATGCGATTGTTGTCGCTGTCGGTGACGTAACATCCATCCGCCCCGGTGATGACACGCACGCCGCGCTCGGCCAGGGATTTCGGATCGCAGAAGGGGTGTATGTGGTGAGAGGCATCCAGTGCCTGCCACTGTGCTGTGTTCCGATGTGCGATCGCCATTGCGCGTCCCTTTCATGTCTTTGAGGCCATGTTGGGCCGCCGCCGGGATGCGGAGAAGATGACTAAACCGATGGGGGCGGTGCGGTTTCGGCACCGAACACCGAAAACGTCACCACCTGCTCAATCTTTCCAGAGGCCGCGCATCAGACGGGCAATCTCCCGGTCCTGAACACCGCCACGCATTTCGAGGGCCTGAACCACGCGCTGCTGGTCTCCGACCGGATGTGTCTGGCTGAGCTTTGACACGGCATCCATCCGGGTGATGGCAATGCGAAAAGAGCGAATGTGCGGCAGAAGGGTTTCGACCTTTCCGTCGGGCGCATGTTCGATCAACCAGGTGCTGCCGGAATCCGCTTCGCTCTCTGCAATCGTCGCGCGCATGATGGCCAGCTGCGCGTCATCATCATCCACGGGTGTAAGCACACCGCGCACCTGTGCCGCCACATAATTCCAGGTCGGAACGGTCGGTCGTTCGGCATACCAGCTCGCGGAGATATAGGCATTCGGCCCGTTGAAGATGGCCAAGGCATTCTGACCTGCCTGAAGCGTTGCAGCGTGCGGATTGTGACGCGCCATATGTCCGATCAGCTCCGTTGAGCCATCCGGTGCCACGTCCAGATACATCGGAATGGCGGTCGCATAGGGCAGGCCATCGCTGCTCGTGACAAGCTGGCCGAAAGGATATTCGGCGATGATGGCAACGGGGTCTTCGGCGCGATAGGCCTTTGGAATATACATGTCCCATGGCGGGGTTTCGCTGGTCATGAAGTGTCTCCCTGTGCTGTGTTCGCGCCAGTTTTCCTGCCTGCGGCCCGATTGTCAGGCGCGTAATATCCCGGCACCGGTGCGGCGAGGGCACCGGGGTGCAACTCCTTCGCACCTGAGCGCCACGTCCCGACCCTGTAAGGTTTCCGAAAGACCGGCCGTGTGACCGCGACCCGAGGCATGCCTGCAAGGAGACCCGTTGTGACCTTATCCCCCGAGCTGACCCAAGAGCGCAACACGGAACTGGGCGACATCGTATCTGCCTATGCCGGAAAACTCATGCCTGATGTTCAGATGCGGACATTCGCCAATACGGACAGGATTTTCCCGACACGCACGATCAAGGCCGGCGGCAGCGCAGTGCCGATTCCCCGTGCGGCCAAAATGCTCGAGGACATGCCCATCGCGGCGAATGGCGAAACATATGACCTGTATGACTATGTGTCTCGAAACCGCCTGGTCGGACTGCTGGCCATCAACGATGGTGAGATCGTCCATGAGTTCCACGATGCCGGTTTCACTGCCGATACGCGGTGGATGTCGATGTCCATGGCCAAGTCCGTCTCCACCACGCTGGTCGGCACGGCAATCCATGATGGGTTCATCGACAGTGTCGACGATCAACTCGTGAAATACATGCCCGAGCTGACCGGCAGCGGTTATGACGGGGTATCCATCCGGCACTTGCTGCAGATGACGTCCGGCGTGAAGTGGGACGACACCCACACCACGGCGGGATCGGAACGGCGGATCATGCTGGATCTGCAGGTTGCCCAGGAGTCAGGGGCGATCATGGAGTTCATGGCATCCCTGCCGCGCATCGCCGAGCCGGGTGATGTCTGGAATTACAGTACCGGCGAGACCCATGTGGTCGGGGCGCTGGTGAAAGCGGCCACGGGCAAATGGCTGGCGGATTATTGTTCAGAGACCATGTGGTCACGGCTTGGCATGCAGGCGGACGCGGAATGGTGGCTGGAGGCGCCCGATGGTCTGGAAGTCGCCGGCAGTGGCATCTGCGCGACGTTGCATGACTATGCCCGGCTTGGACTGTTTGCATTGAACGGTGGCGTGATCGACGGCGAAGCCATCGTCCCGGACGGATGGTTCCGGGAAGCCACCGAACCGCGCATGGCAGGTGGTTCGCCCTTGAACTATGGCTATATGTGGTGGCCGGTTCCGGATCGCGAAGGCAATTTCACGGACGGAGCCTTCAGTGCACGCGGCATCTTCGGGCAGTACATCTATATCAACCCTGCACGGAACATTGTGCTGACCGTTCTGAGTTGCCGGTCCAAGCCGAAATTCGCCGAAGCCATTCTGGACAATGATTTCTTCAACGCGGCTGTTGAGGCCCTGTCCTAGCGGGACGGTTTGAATTCCGGCGTGTCCTTGGCGATTGTGTTCGTCAGCCATTGCCGGAATTTTCGCAGGCTGGGCTCGTCCCAGCGGTCATGGCGTGCGATCAGCACATAGTCACCGCGTCTTGGCGGAAAGGCGGGATTGTCCTTGCCGATCCAGACAAGGTCGCCACGTGCCAGATGCTTTTCGGAGAGCAGGGGGTTGGTCAGCGCAATGCCGCGTCCGTGCCGTGAGGCGTCAACGGTGAGATTGCCCTGCCAGAGACGCGGGCCCTTCAGGCCGTCTCCGCAATCCACGCCGAGCGACTCCAGCCAGATCTTCCAGGTCTCGGTCGTGTTCTCGTGCAACAGCTGGTGGTTCAGCAGGTCTTCCGGTGTTTCAATTTCAGGGGCGTTGGCCAGGTAATCCGGGCTTGCCACCGGTATGATCGGGGATTGTGCGATAACCTGACTGCGCAGATGCGGCGGCAATTCTCCCAGATCCTCATAGGACGCCCAGTACCGGATGTCGGCGGTTGCCTCGTGAGACAGGAAGTCCGGCGCGGTCACGGAAGGTTTCAGTTCGATTTCCACGCCCTGATTGGCACGCTCCAGGGATGCGATCCGGCGCGAAAGCCATTGCTGGGCGAAGCCCGGCGTACTCCAGATAAGCAATTGATGGTGGATGCCCTGATTGAGAACGTCCAGCGTGGCATGCGCGACCATGTCGAGGGCCGTGGCAATCGAGCGGTGATAGTCCTTCCCGGCCTCTGTCAGGACAAGGCCGGTTGGCGCGCGTTCCACCAGGGTGATGCCCACCCATTCTTCAAGCGTCCGCAAATGGCGGCTGAGGACCGCATGGTCCCGGTCCAGCCATTTGGCAGCCTTGCGAACGCCCCCCAGCCGGGCAATGGCATCGAAGGCACGCAGGCCCTCGAACGGAGGCAGCGCCTTGCGCTGTGGCGGTTGTTGTCCGGTTCTGGGAAGGTCGTCCTTTCGGTCGGCCATATGGGGGTCCCTGTGATCGCGTGTCTTGCCAGCATTTGACGGCGCGGGTCGATGCGAAGTCAAGCCGCTGGCTGACTCGCCTGTTGGCGCGGGCGTGTTGCGCCCGATTTCAAGGCTGATCATCCGTCAGTCTCCCATGGCAGGTTTCGCGGCGCGTTGGCGCCTGCGCGCACTCCAGAGTTGCAGGCCCAGTGCGATCATGACGAGCAGCCAGACACCAGTGGCTGCGTTCAACAGACGGCCGGCCAGTCCGCCGATTTGACCCGTATGCAGGGGGTAGAGGGCTTCGGTGATGCGTTCATTCGGGGCGCTGTGTGCGGCGTCGTGACGAAGCAGGACCGCACCATCCAGTCCGATGAATACACGGGTTGCCCCGTAAAGACGCGGCATCTCCCCCGGAGCGTTCAGGCGGAATTTGTACCAGGGACGGGAGTCCGAAGGCAGGTTGATCGCCACGAGCGATGCGCCCGGATACTCCGCCAAAGCCGTCTCGATCGCCTGATCCAGCGGGAGGGCCGCACTGTCCGAAGCTTGCGTGATTTCCGGCGTCTCCTGCTGCACTCCCAAACCTTCGGCCAGCACGTCCGCCTGGGTGAGGGCGACGCCGGCCAGAACAATGACGAGGGCGGGCAAGGCCCCCCAGAAACCGACCCGCCAGTGCCAGCCCGACAGGGCGGCTGGCTTCGGCGCCTGGGAAGACGTCGCGAAGGCCTTGAGGCGCTTGCGTTGCGGCCAGCCGGCCACGAGGCCGAGCACGATGTTCGATGCAAGCAGCAGGCCGGACAGGGTCAGGAAGGCATATCCGACGGTTCCCAGCATCAGGGATTTGTGAAACCGGGTCAGGGTCTCGAAGATCGCGCCGTCCGAGAACAGGACCGCATCGGAGCGGTCGCGCACCAGGCCGCCGGTGCCGTCCATTCGAACCGTCCGGCTGTCGCCTGCGCGGTCGAGATAGAGATCGAATTGCCCGTCCTGTCCGCCGGATATCCAGATGGAGGATATATCGTCGCCGGCGGCCTGCATCTGCGCGACCGTCCGCGCGATCCCGGCCGGATCGGTCGCGGTTGCCTGCTGACCCAGGAAGAAATCATCTATGTCCGCGCGGAAGGAGATGGCCACACCTGAAGCCGCCTGCAGGGCCCAGACGAACAGAAACGCCAGGCTGATCCATTTGTGAAGAATCCGGACTCTGGGAAACGTCATGAAACCTCCTGACACCATGTGAACACGACCGTTCCGGACTATCGCAAACAGGTTTCATCCCCCGACAGATGCGAAGCGCGCGCTGGGTGGTGCGGATTTCGCACCTGCGGTTGCATCCTAGGCCCCTTCGCCGACAGCGGCGGGGCATGGTGAAGTTGCAGATGAGGAAAAACCTACACGCCGAACCGTCGATTGCGCATTCTCAAAACAACGCGTCGACGGCACTGACTGGGGGAGCAGGCATTGATGAAACTTACATCGCTGGTTCTGGGAGCGTTTGGGCTGGTTTTGACGACCGGATGCATGTCGACTGCACAGGCCTGGGATGTCACGAACACGGGTGAGCCCTATCGCACGGTCGAACTGCGCCTCACTGAAGGCACCTGGATCAGCGTGGCGGTCAGCCCGTCCGGCGAAACCATCGTCTTCGATGTACTTGGCGACATCTATGCGATGCCCGCCATCGGCGGCGAGGCGAGGCTGCTGCACGGCGGGCCAGCCATGCAGCACTCGCCCGTATTCAGCCCGGACGGTTCGCGGATTGCCTTCATCAGCGATGCCGACGGGACGGACAATGTCTGGACGTCTGCCGCAGACGGCAGCGATCCGGTTCAGGTGTCCTTCGAAGCCACCCGCGCCGTGGTCGATCCGGCCTGGAGCGCAGACGGCAAGACGCTGGTCGCAGCGCGCATGTTCGACACCGCTGACAAGCTGCACGCATCCGAACTGGTGACCTATCCCTCCGATGGCGGCCCGGCGGAGCAGATCGTGCCGATGCCCGAAAACGGGGAAAACGTGCACGACGCCGTTTATGCGCCGGATGGTTCGCACCTCTATTTCGTCGAGAAGGTGACCCCACCGCACGACTCCGGGGTCTATGTCGATGCCAACCACAAGAATTTCGCGATCCGCCGCAAGAATCTAGGCTCCGGCAAGATCGACACGCTGATCGGGGGCTTTGGTGGAGCGCTGGCCCCCTCAGTCTCGCCCGACGGTCGCAAGCTGGCCTTCGTTCGCCGCGTCAAGGACAAGACGCTGCTGTTCACTTATGATTTCGAAACCCGCGAACAGGTGCCGGTGTATGACGGGCTCGATCGGGACGGACAGGCCGATTTTCTCGGCCAGGGGACGTATTATCCGCGCTTTTCCTGGTTTCCTGACGGCGAGTCCATCGGCATCTGGGCCGGCGGCAAGATCAACCGGATCCATCTCGAGGACGGGCGCGCCGAAGACCTCCCCTTTGCGCTCACCGCGCAGCACAAGCTGACAGAACCGGCAAGATTCACTCAGAACCTCGACCCTGAAACGGTACAGGTAAAAGCCATCTCCCGTCTGGCCATTTCTCCGGATCAGGACACGCTGGCCTTCAGCGCTTTGGGAAAGGTCTGGCAGCAGCCCGTGTCTGGCGGAAAGCCGCTGGCTCTCGCGCCGAGCGACGCCTCTCAGTCGGAAGCCGCATTTTCGCCGGACGGCTCCCGGCTCGCCTTCATCGAATGGGATGACGTGACGGGGGGCAGTCTCAAGATCCGGTCGGCAGATGGAGCGGTAACAACCCTGTTCACATCAGCCGGCATAGTTCGCGAGCCGGCATTCTCACCGGACGGCTCGAAGATCATGTTCCAGATCGCGGCGGGTGACGACTGCCTGGGCGGACACAAGGCTGATCCCGGGATCTACTGGATCCCGGCCGACGGCGGTGTTTCGGTACCGCTGGGCGTGGCTGGTGGGAATCCGAGATTCGCCCCGGACGGGTCACGTGTCTACTTCACCACAGAAGGCTATGCCGACGGGACGCTCATCACGACGCTCGAAAGCATCTCGATTGCGGGAGACGATCACCGCACGCACTTGCGGACACAGGATTCTGACACAAGCGAGTTGAAACTGAGCCCCGATCTGGAATGGCTCGCCTACCGTCACTATCAGACCTACCATGTGGCACGGTTTGACCGGGATGCGGACGAGTCGGTTCTGGACGCCGCTGCCGGTCGTCAGCTGGAGACAGCGGGCGGATATGAACTGATCTGGGATCGGGAGTCCGAAACCGTTTACTGGGCCTTGGGGCGGCAGGTTTTCCGGGCTGATGTGTCAGATCACGATGACAGGCCGGAGCTGTTCGCAAACGTGAATCTGCGCGTGCCGGCGGATCGCCCGGAAGGGGTTACAGCCCTGGTTGGCGGGCGGATCATCACTCTGGACGAGGCCGGTACGATTGAGCGCGGAACGATCCTCGTCGAGGGCAACCGGATCGCGGCCATCGGGGCCGAAGGGCAGGTTGCGGTACCGGACGATGCCTTTGTTGTGGACGTCACCGGCAAGACACTCATGCCGGGATTGGTCGACATGCATGGCCATCTCGATACCTGCTACTACGCCTCCGCCGGCCTGCCACCCCAGCAGCAGGCGTCGCGCTATGCTGCACTGGCCTTCGGCGTAACCACGAATTACGACCCCTACACGTCCGAGCTTCCGACCTATGGCGCGTCTGAAATGACCCTCACGGGTGACATGGTCGGTCCCCGTAACATTGCGGTCGGCAGCGTCATCTTCGGCCGCAAACGCAAATATGATCCGGTCTTCGTGCCGATCAACTCCTATGCGGACGCAGAGACGGTCATGGAACGCAAGACCGCGCTCGGCGGCACCATTATCAAGAGCTATCGCCAGATCCAGCGTCGGCAACGGCAGATGCTCAACAAGGCCGGTCGCGCGCATGGCATCATGGTGGATGTCGAAGGTGAGAGCCATTACTTCAACGGAATCTCTGCCATTCTGGATGGCAATCTGAACCTTCAGCACAATGTGCCGGTGGAAACGCTCTATGATGATTTCATTCAGCTGATGGCCGCGTCCGATGTGGCGCATACACCCACCCTGATCGTGCTGTTTGGCGAACTGATGGGGGAAAACTATCTCTACACGTCCTCGAGATTGTGGGAGGACCCCCGTGTTGAGACTTTTGTCCAGACGACCACGAGTTCCTACAGCCCGCTGGCCGTTCCTGTCGGTGCCCCTCCCTATGTTCGCGGGATGACAGGCCTGCAGGCGGCCGAGGAAATTTGGGATATCGGTTTCCGGGCTGCTGCAAGGTCGATGAAGGCGCTAAGCGATGCGGGAGGTCGGGTAAATGCCGGTTCCCACGGCCAGGTTTACGGACTGGCGATGCATTGGGAACTTCAATTGCTGGCTGAAGGCGGGATGAGCCCCGAAGACGTATTGAAGGCCGGCACACTCAACGGCGCAGAAACACTGGGCCTGGAAGACCAGATCGGGTCGCTTCGTGCCGGAAAACTCGCCGACATTCTCGTGCTGGAGAAAAATCCGCTCGCAGATATCCGGAATACGGAGACTGTCTCGATGACGATGGTGAACGGCCGTCTCTTTGACACGCACTCCATGAACGAAATCGGTAACCGTGAAAGAGCGCGTCGACCGTTCTACTGGGAAGTCAATGATGTGCCGAAGCATATCCAGTGGAAACCAGCCTGGGGCGAGCATTGAGTTCGTTGTCCCAGTCCCCCATCGGAGAGAAAAGTGTAATGAGTGATACGCCCGGAGACGCGGACATGGCTGCAGGTGCGCTGGAGCGAACAGCAGGAGACGCAGTCTTCTTCGGTCATCCGAAGGGCCTTGCCTATATTGTGTTCACGGAGGCGTGGGAACGCTTCTCGTTCTACGGCATGCAGGCGCTCTTGATTCTGTACATGGCGACATATCTGTTCCTGCCCGAAAACTCCGGAAATGTCGCCGCTTTTGAACCGTTCCGTGGGCTGTTCGAGGCGATATTCGGTCCCTTGAGTGTCCAGGCGCTCGCCTCCCAGGTGTTTGGCGCCTATGTCGGGCTTGTCTATTTTGCGCCCGTGCTGGGCGGCCTTATCGGTGACCGGATGCTGGGACGGACGAAAGCCGTCCTGCTTGGCGCCTTGTTGATGGCAGCCGGGCATTTTCTCATGGCTTTCGAGGCAAGCTTCCTGCTGGCCCTCGGCACGTTGATCCTGGGTTCCGGCTTGTTGAAGGGCAATCTGGCCGCTCAGGTCGGGGGCCTTTACGACAAGTCAGACAAACGCCGGGATTCCGGCTATTCTATCTATGTTTTCAGCATCAATGTCGGTGCCTTCATTGCACCCCTGATTTGCGGCACGCTGGGCGAAGTGTATGGCTGGCATTACGGGTTCGGCGCTGCCGGCATCGGCATGATGATCGGCTTGGCGGTATACCTGTCCGGCCTGTCTCATTTGCCTGTGGACACCGTGGAGAAAAGCGACGCGCGACCACGCCTGCAGAAAGGGGATGGCGCGGTGATCCTGTCGATCCTGGTCATGCTGGCGCTGACCTCCCTGTACTGGACGGCGCAGAGCCAGGTCTGGAATGCCTATCCCCTTTGGCTGCGCTCGGACGTGGACCGCACCATCTTCGGACTCGATGTGCCCGTTACATGGTTCCAGTCCCTGGATTCGCTTGCCGTGTTGCTGCTGGCCCCCTTGGTCCTCTGGTACTGGCGTCACCAGTCGCGACGGAATGCCGAGCCCGGCGATTTGATCAAGCTGGCCTTGGGCTGTGCAGTTTTTGCGGCTGCGTTTGTTCTACTGGGGCTTGGTGACATGCTGTCCGGCGATGGAGCCGTGGCGCTCGTTTGGCCGACAATCTTCCATTTCGTCTGTGCCATCGGGTTCCTGTATGTCGGTCCCATTGCATTAGCCCTGACATCCCGAGCGGCGCCGGAATCGGTCAACTCCATGATGGTGGGATCGTACTATCTTGCCATTTTTGTCGGGGGATTGTTCAGCGGATGGCTGGCGCGGTTCTATGAGCAGATGTCGGCATCCGGTTTCTGGTTGATGCATGCCGCGATTGTCGGTGCAGCGGCAGTCCTCATTCTCGCACTCCGGTCCACACTGACGCGACTGATGCGTCTTGAAAACGAGCCCGACATCGCTTCTTCGGAAGCCCTTCAATCGGAAATTCAGTAATTATGCACATGCGTTCTTCCCGTTTCGCCATGCCGGGCCTTCTTGCATTGGCCGCCTGCGGACCCGTTGCGGACCCGCCGGCGCAAGCAAATGCAGAGATCATAGTCTGCGCAGACGCGTCCAAGGCCGCAAGCTGTGATCATGTCGGCATAGCGGGCCTGCAGTCAGCGATCGACGCAGCCGCCCCCGGTGCAACGCTTCGCATCCGGCCCGGCCTCTACACGCCGCAGGCTCATCGCGATGTGCCGTTCCAGGATCTCGCCGTTCGAGGTGGCGTTGTGATCGACGGCAAACAAGTTGCGCTGCTGGCCGACGCGGGCGCAATCATTCAAGGCGACCCAGCTTATCCTGTGAGCGCCATGGTGGTGAGGAATTCGGAGGTCAGGATTTCCGGCCTCGAAGTCTCCGGTTTCCACTATGAGGAGCCCGAGGACGATGTGTATGACGGTCACGGCATCTTCACGATCAACAGCCATGTAATGCTGGACGATGTGGAAATCCGCGGCGTGGCAAAGATGGCGGTTACCGGACGGGAAAACGGACACATCACTGCAAACGGACTGTCCATCACCAACTCTCATCTTGGGGTATGGCTGGAAGAGTTCGCGGTGATTGATCTGAAGGACAGCCGTATCATCGGAAGTGAGTCGGCTGCCATTGCCGCCTATGGCGATGCGACGGCGAATGTGACCGACAGCGTGATCGACGGGAATGAGGATGACGGCCTCTATACTGAGGACCGGGCCCGGATCATCAGCAAGCGCACAGCCATCCTGAACAATTCACCTTATGGTGCGCGCGCGGCGGGCGACAGCGAGATCTTGATTTGCGGTGGCAAGCTCCTGGACAATGTCGAGGCCGTGGGCGAGGAGGACAATGGCAGGGTTCTTCACGATGACGACGAGGCCTGCGGACTCTGAGCCCGCAGATCCCTAATTCCTGACAAACAAAAGAGAGGCCGACCCGTTCCATGACGGGTAGGCCTCTTTTCTTGTCGGCTGATGCACATGAAAAAAGGCCCGCACTCTAAAGAGTTGCGGGCCTTGTCTGAATTGAGCTGACGGCCAGAGCCTTATGCCACGGCCGTCAGGTTCTTTGTGCGACAGCTTCCTAGAAGTTGTAGGCAGCGCTGACGCCAACAACACGGGGACGGGTGCGGTTTGCGTTTGCCCAGCCTTGATACGGGTCGATGGATTTGTTCTCGTCGGTGAGATTGGTCGCGAAGATCTCGAGGTCGAACTGACCCAGCTGTACACCGGCACGGGCATTCAGCAGGTTCAGTGCGTCCGAGCTTTGCGGCAGCGCCGATGGCAGGAAGCTCGACCGGTCGATATAGGTGACCTTGTCACGGTGATTGAAGTCGACCCGGACAAAGGCCGGATGATCCGGGGTCAGGTCAAAATCATAGTTCACACCGAGTGTGTAGCTGAGTTCCGGCGTATAGTCGGTCGGGTCGCCCACTTCGTTGACCTGGTCAGTGTCGGCAGTTTCGACGATCTCGCTATCGAGATAAGCCGCATTGACCGACAGGGTCAGGCCGGACGTCGGCTGGTAGGCGAGACCGGCTTCGATACCCTTGACTTCAACCTTGCCGATATTGCTGGATTCGGCCAGGAAAGCTCCGTTCACCTCGGTCAGGCGGCGCCGCACCATATCCTTGTATTCGGTAAAGAAGACCGCGACGTCGTATTGAAGATTGCTTGTCGAGCCCTTCGTGCCGATCTCGTAGGTGAGAATGTTCTCGGGATCATATGGATCGAACGGTGCCGAGTTGAAACCGCCGCTGCGAAAACCCGATCCGGCGCTCGCATAGAGTGTGGCATCCGGCGCATACTCATAGGTCATGTAGAGGCGCGGATCGACCGACTGGAATGTGTCCGACAATTCAGTCCCGGTGCCGGGAGCGTATTCGATCAGGCTGGTCTGCTCGTCATGGAAATAGCGCAGGCCTGCTCCGACCGTCAGCTTCTCGGTGAGGTCATAGGCGCCGTCCGCAAACAGGGAGTAGGATTCCGAGGTAGATGCGGAATAGTAGTACAGGTCATCATACAGAACCCCGCCGCCGTCATAGAGGTCAGCGCCCGGAGCATAGGCATATTCATAGTCCACGGTCAGCGAGCGGTCCCCGTCACTGTAGAAGGCGCCGATTGTCCAGGCGAACTTTTCGCCGGCGTCCGACAGCCGGAGTTCCTGCGAGAATTGTTCCGCTTTTACGAAGCGGTCGTCATTCCCTTCGACAACGCCGTAGGAATAGTTGCCTTCGCGAGGAATATAGCTGAATGGATACTGGTGATCATGATCGATCTGAGTGGTCGATGAAGTTAGTTCCGCGAAGCCGAAATCATAGGTAAGTTCGAGATTATAGATGTCGAAATCGAACTTCTTCGGGATCATCACCTTGCTACGGTCCGGGCCGACATCGACGGCGCGGTCCGGCTCTTCATAGCCCATGCCCAATTGTGTTTCGGCCCGCTGAACCTGAACCATGGCTTTTGCGGAAAAGTTTTCGGTCGGTACCCAGAGGATCTTGCCGCGGGCGTTCACAAGGTCAGTGCCATTGCCATCCTCGATTCCGGCTTCTGGCTGGTCGATCCAGCCACCGCCGCTTTCGAGCCCGACAGCCAGGCGGACAGCCAATTGGTCCTCAACGATCGGGGCGTTGACGACAAATTCGCCTTTCTGGCCCATTTCGCCATCAGAGACGGTGTACAGCTCGCCCTTCACCTTGCCTTCGACCTTGTCGAGGACCGGGTCAGCCGTGATGAAGCGAATGACGCCGCCCGCTGCGCCTTGACCATAAAGGGTGCCCTGCGGGCCTTTCAGAACTTCGACGCGCGCAAGGTCGAGAGCGACCGGGCTCAGCTGGTCATATCCGCTGAGCGACAGGGGCGCTTCGTCCATATACATGCCGACAAGGGCGCCCGAACCGGATTGGTTTGCCAGACCCCGGATGAAGATTGTGTAGCTGCCCGGACCATCTTCCCGCATGGTCAGGCCAGGTACGTTGAACGACAGGTCCTGGACGCTCTCAATGCCCAGCTTGTCGAGTTCGTCCCCTGAAATGGATTCGATGGCCATTGGCACATCGATCAGGCGCTGTTCGCGCTTCTGCGCTGTAACCATGATCGCGGATTGTACCAGTTCGGTATCGTCCGACGGCGGTTCAGCCGTTTGCGCACCCGCTGTCGCAGCATGCATCAGTGCCAGGATGGCGCTGCTGGATGTCCATAGATATTTACGTTTCATGTCTTCTCCCGCTCGCTTTTGCTACATTACCTGGAAGTAAGACGGACAAACAAAATCTTGGGCAGATGCCAAAAAAGAGCCACATGGTGCGAATTGCGCACCTGCACCACATGCGCGTTCGGGCACCATGCCACTTTGCGCCGTAACGTTGAGAAACGTGCGGTACAAGGACGGTGGGGATGCAGGGGGATGGCGTCAACTGGACGGCGGGGCGATGATCCGTTCCGCTTCGAGTTGGCGAAGGTCATCGTCTGAATAGCCTAGAACCGATTGCAGGGTCTGTCGCGTGTGCTCCCCCAACACAGGAGCTGCCGCCTGGTAGTGGGCCGGCGTGTGACTGAGGCGCGCGGGAAAGGCGATACCCGGTACGGACCCGAGTTTGGAATGGGGCAGTGTAATCTGCGTATTCCGGGCGCGAATATGGGGATCTGCGAACACATCTTCCATCTTGTTGACAGGTCCTGCCGGAGCCTTGCCGTCTTTTAGCAAATCCAGCCAATGGGCGGTCGAGGCAGATGTCAGTCGCTCGCTCAGGATGCGGGTCAACTCCGCGCGATGTGCTACGCGGGCGGCATTGGTCGCGTAACGTGTATCCTCGGGCAGCCTGGCCAGCCCGATGCGCTGGCAGAGGTCAGCAAATTGCAGATCATTTCCCACGGCAAGCACAATATGCCCGTCGGCTGTCGGAAAGACGTCATAGGGCACAATGCTTGGATGCGCGTTGCCCATCCGGCCCGGACTTTCACCCGTTGCGAGAAATCCCTGGGACTGATTTGCCATCGCTGCGACCAGCGTATCCAACAGGGCGACATCGATCACCTGACCCTCGCCGGTGCGTTCCCGGTGCAGCAGTGCTGCCTGAATGGCATTCGCTGCATAAAGACCGGTCAGTATGTCCACCAGCGCCACACCGACTTTCATCGGACCGGCACCGGCCTGCCCGTCGGGGACGCCGGTCACGCTCATCAGACCGCCCATTGCCTGTATCAAAAGGTCATAGCCGGGCAGGGCCGCATAGGGGCCGGTTTGCCCGAACCCGGTGATCGAACAATAGATCAGGCCTGGATGGGACCGGCGAAGGCCGTCGGCATCGAGCCCGTATTTTGCCAGGCCGCTGGTCTTGAAATTTTCGACCACCACGTCACTCGTGCGCGCAAGTTCGCGGATGATCTCCTGACCCCGTGATGACGCCATGTCGATACAGACTGACTTCTTGTTCCGGTTGGCGCTCAGGAAGTATGACGCCTCCCGGTTTTCCGGGTCAGGACCGTACTGGAAAGGCGGAACCCAGCTGCGCGTATCGTCGCCGCTTCCCGGCTTCTCGATCTTGATCACTTCCGCGCCGAGGTCGCCCAGAAGCTGGGTGGCCCAAGGTCCGGCCAGGACCCGGCTGAGATCAAGGATGCGAATGCCCGCCAGTGCTTGGGGCATGTCAGTTGAACGCTGCAAGCCCGGTCTGGGCACGTCCCAGGATCAGGGCATGGATGTCGTGCGTGCCTTCATATGTGTTTACCGCTTCCAGATTGCACATATGGCGCATGACGTGGAACTCGTCCGAGACGCCATTGCCGCCATGAATGTCACGGGCTGCCCGCGCGATGTCGAGCGCCTTGCCCGCGCTGTTGCGCTTAATCAGGGAGATCATTTCAGGGCTCGCGCGATGGGCGTCCAGAAGTCGGCCAACTTTAAGACAGGCCTGCAACCCGATGGCAATTTCGGTCTGCATGTCAGCCAGCTTGCGCTGGATCAACTGGTTGGCAGCCAGCGGCCGGCCGAACTGCGACCGTTCGACTGCATAGTCCCGTGCGGCGGTCCAGCAGGCGCGCGCTGCACCCAAAGCACCCCAGGCGATGCCGAACCTGGCCTTGTTCAGGCACCCGAACGGCCCGGACAGCCCGCGGGCATTGGGCAAGAGATGGTTCTCTGGCACGAAGACATCATCCATGACGATTTCACCGGTGATCGAGGCGCGAAGCGCCAGCTTGCCCTTTATCTCGGGCGTGGTGAGTCCTGCCATGCCGCGTTCGAGCACGAATCCCCGGATCACGCCGTCCAGCTTTGCCCACACGACCATGACGTCAGCAATCGGACTGTTGGTGATCCACATCTTCGCGCCGTTGATGCGGTAGCCACCATCGACCTTCTCGGCGCGTGTCGCCATATTGCCCGGGTCGGACCCGTGATCAGGCTCGGTGAGCCCGAAACACCCGACCAGATCGCCTGATACGAGTCCGGGCAGCCAGCGTTCGCGCTGTTGGTCGGTGCCATAGGCGTGGATCGGATGAATGACGAGAGAGGATTGCACGCTCAGAGCGGAGCGGTATCCGGAATCCACAGCCTCCACTTCATGTGAGACCAGCCCATAGGCCACATGGCTGACGCCGGCGCCGCCATACTCTTCCGGCAGGGTCGGTCCGAGCAAGCCAAGTGCGCCCATGTCTTTCATGATTTGCCTGTCGAAATGTGCAGACCGGTTGGCTTCGACGATACCAGGCAGGAGCCGGTCTCTGGCGAAGTCGCGAGCCGTGGCCTGAACGGCGCGCTCATCATCGGTCAGGTCGGAGTCGAGCAGAAGGGCATCGGCCCAGTCAAAGGCTGAGTGTTGGGTCATCCTGAATTTCCTGAAGTGTGGTCGGTAGGGTGCGGATCAGTCGGTTTCTATGCGATATCCAATTTGCTGCCAGCGGCCCGGATTGACGATAACTGTGTCATCCTTGAACTGAAGGCTGAACGGATAGCGACCACGCTCGACGGTAAACGTGTCTCGCGTGGCGGCCAGCAAGGCACGGGGGGAGCCCTTGCTGACCTGGAAGACATCGCGTTCTCCGGTGGCGGAAGCCACCAGAACGCCGTCTTCCACGCGCACCGTCAACTCTGCCAGATGGCTGAAGCGATATGTGCCGGCATAGGAATCGAGGGTTGATTGCGGGACGTTCAGGTCCGGGTCCGGCGCAGGTTGCGTTACCTGTTCGGGGGGCATTGCCGCGAGAATGGCGTCCCACATCAGTTCGGAAGCCGTAACACCGATCTCCATGCTGGGCAGGGTCTGACCCGGACCGGTTTCGACTTCATTGGTAGAGACGGCGTAAAGGACGTCGCCGTCGAATTCGCTTGCGAAAGGCTGGATTCCACGCGCCATGGAGGTGTGGACCTGCACGGCCAGTCGCTGCAATTCAGCCGGGCTCATGGACCGGTTGGTGACCACCACACTGATGGTCGTGTTCTTGCGTTCAGCGTCCTGTCCGGACTCCTCACCATTCCAGCCTGGTTGCAGGCTGGCAGGCGCGGCTCCCATCAGGTCGGAGGCCTTCAGGTCCTCGGGCCAGTTACTGCCCTTGTGACAGGCCACGACGTTGCCGTCACGGTCAGTGACTGCACCGAGCGCGTTGACGACGGTAAAGACAGCAATCTTGACTTCACCGATCTGACGAAAGGCGCTGCCTTGTCCGGAGCGGGCGTGACAGCCGAAGATGCCGCCATTCATGGCGGACCGGCCGGCTCCATAAGCGCCATTCGGGAAAATCCCCGGCCGGGCTGCACGCAGGGCCAGTTGAGCGAGGCGCTTGTCAGGATAGATCTCGTTGAGACGACGTCCCCCGAAATCGTAGATGATCGATCCGACGACAAGGCCGACATTGTCCCAGCGGCCGCCGCGATACCGGTCGTCAAGCAGGGCCGTGTTTGCCGCCGTTACGGCTTCCAAACCGTACCAGGATCCGCCCGATAGGACGATGGCATCCAGTTCCGGCTGAGTGTAGCCCAGTTCCAGATACTTCGCGTTCACGGTGCCCGGACCACCCCCGCGGGAATCTACAGCGGCGTTCACCTTCTTTCCGAATTTCAGAACGGTCAGACCGGTCGGACCATCCTCGTATTGGCCCGTGCCGATTTCCAGCATGGGCCAGTCGAATGACAAGGCGGTGTCGCTGTAGAAGCCGTCATTGATCAGGGCGGGAAGATCGGCTTGGCCTTCAGGCTCTGCCACGGCGCCCTGTGGTAGGACTGCGCAGGCTGTCAGCAGCGCCGTGGCGAGGACTGCCCCCAGCGTCGATTTTCTTGCGGTGTTGCGCGTTCTGCGAGCCATCATGTGTCCGGTCCCTGCTGTTTTGTTTCACTCTAGTTGTTCTGAGGGCGCGAGAGACAGATGCGATTTGGAGCACATGTGGTGCATTTCTCGCACCGCCGTTTAGTCGACATCATGCGCGACCCGGAAGCCGACGGTGAAGTAGCCTTGCGATTGTGGTCCGGGCAAACGGTAGCGCGGTGACAGATAGTCGCCGGCGTCCCCATAGGACCCGCCCCGGATGGCGCGCTTGTCCGGCGTATCGCATTCGGTTCTCGCCGAACCATCTACCGGGGCGCCGTCATATGTGTCCTGATGGCAGTCGGCCTGCCACTCCCACACATTGCCCCGCATGTCGTGGACACCGAACCGGTCCGGCGGAAAGCTCCCGACCGGGGCCGTCTCGATCCATTGGTCCCGGCCTTCGGTTCGTCCCCCGCAGCATTCGACCAGCCCGATATTGGCCTCATCATGATCCACGATGCCATTGTCGCCTTCGATCCCGCCAGTGGATGCGACATATTCCCATTCGGCTTCGCTCGGCAGTCTGAATGCCTTGCCGGTCTGCCGGGTGAGCCACGCCGTATAGGCCAGAGTGTCATCCCAGCTGACGCAGACGACAGGATGGTTTTCCTCTTGTGCGAAACCGGGATGTTCCCAGTTCCGGTTCGGATCGATGTGCCACGACTTTTCGTCCGTATAGATATTGCAAATGCCCTCGGAGACATGATTTGTGTCTTCCACAAATTTCCGGAATTCTCCGACGGTGACTTCTGTGACTGACAGGGCGAATGGCCGATCAATGATGACTTCATGACGCGGGCCATCAATCTCGCCATACCCATAGTCAACCGTCTCGCCCATGAAGAAACTTGCAGCGGGTATGGTTGCCATCTCCGGGCCTGACGTGGCCTCGTCAGTCGTCATCGAACACGCCGCAGCGACCAGGCACGCCGTAAAGAAAAAAAGAAGTTTCATGTCTAGTCTCCTGACCACGTCCATTTCCAGTCGATCCCATTGGTCGGTTGTGTCTCCCAATAGAACTCCCTTCTGGGGCGGTCGTAATTGCCGATCTCGTCCATCGTGTGCGCGTCATAAAGGCGTCCATTCACCATCGTGTAGCGCACGCTGTTTGCATTGCGGATGTCGATGGTTGGATCCTTGTCCAGAATGATGATGTCGGCCAGTTTCCCGGGCTCGATAGAGCCGAGTTGATGGTCGAGCCCATATGTCTTCGCACCATTTATCGTTGCCGCGCGCAGAATATCCATCGGGTCCATGCCGCTTTCGGCGAACAGCAACATTTCCCAATGCATGGCGACCCCAGAGGCTTGCCCGTGGGAGCCGACATTCACGGTCGCGCCCGCCTCGGCCAGCTTTGTCAGAGATCTTCCTACGGATCGAAAGCCGATATCGTAGATCTCGTCCGAGACGTGGATCGAATGCATGCAGCGAACATGCAGCGGTGCGCCTCCCGGACCTGCGATCGGGTTGTAGGCATTGTTGACGTCTGGAATGAAGGTCTGCACCTTCTTTTCTTTCCAGGGGTCTTCGTTTTCGTAGATGAAATTCTCACCGAATAGTTCACCGAACGTCACGATCAGGGTAGGGGTCATCGACACGTCAGAGGCGGCAATCAGCTTCTGCAAGTCCTCATAATATGTCGCAACAGGAAGGTTGTGTTCGAGATTGGTGTGTCCGTCCAGGATCATGCCGATATTGGTGTAGAATTGGCCGGCGCCTTCTCCATCAACCATGAAGCCCTGTTCGCGCGCGGCCTGCAGCAGGCGCTGTCGCTGCGCGCGTGTCGACAGCTTGTAGCTCTTCAGGATCGAGGGGCCGAGCGCTTCGCGCCGTTCGAGAAGGTTGCGGGCTTCTTCCAGTGAGGCCAGCGGATGATAGACGCCATCCGTTCGTGCCTCAAGGCCGTGCACGACCTGTCCGGACTTCAGCCAGCGCGGGCCGACCAGATCGCCGGTGAGAGTCATCTCTCCGCTCTCATATGACATCAAGTCATTGGAGTACGGGTCGAAATTCGTTGTGACGCCATAGGCCAGGGCCGCCAGACGCGTCGGATGTTGTTGAGGCATTGTCCCGGCGCGGAAACAGCATTCGATGTGGCCATGTGCGTCGAACAGGCCAGGCATCAGTACCTTGCCCTTGATGTCGACCCGCTTCGCGTCTCGAGGGATCTTGACCTTTCGGCGGGGGCCAACCGCGACGATCCGGTTGCCCTCGACAATCACGGTGCCATTCTTGATGATGTCCCCTTCGATGGGCACAATCTTGCCGCCTACAAAGGCGATGACGCCTTCAGGCTTGTCCGTGCTCATATTCATGTGGATCGGGGTCGAGACTATCCCGGCGTCGGGCGATCCGGGGGTGACGGACATCAGATTGGCGCCCATGGTCCAGTAGAGCGTGGACGAATCCGGCGCCCAGCTCATCTCATAGCCACCGATGTCACTGAGCTGGCGGGCGGAGGAATTGTCCTCCATGGAAAGAATGAGCGGCTCACCTGTCAGGTCGACCGGCATGACATAAGGCAGATTGTGATACTTGAAGCCCAGCCAATTCTGGTCGGGACTGAGACTGAGATTGCGAATGTCCGCCGTCTCCGCGATCACGTGCTCGACCGGGTCTGACCCGTCGCGGGCAAGGCTCATCAGAACGGAGGCGCGACGCTGATAGAATGCTGGCTCGGCGAACAGGAACACCCTGCTGTCATCCGGTGAAAATCCGACGAGCCCTGACGCGGGCGAAAGAAACTGCGGAGAATTCCCGGCAACGTCGATCACATACACGCCTGTTTCCGGACCCGCTGCATTGAACGATGGATCGGGGTCCATGATGCGATAGGCAACATGATCGCCTGCATTCGAGAAACGCGGTTCCCGGATCACGGCACGGCTCTCGACCAGGGTCCGTTCTTCCTCCGTGGTCGCATCCCGCAGGATCAGGCGGCTGCCGGCCTGATCCGTCCAGCTGACATAGGCAATCGTGTTCCCGTCCGGAGACCAGGCGGGTTCGGATTCGACGGCATCGGACTGTGTCAGCCGGACCGGGGTATCCGCTGCGTCGGGGGTGATCTTCCACAGCTTGCCAATCGCGCGGAACAACAGGGTCTGCCCGTCGGGGTGGGGCGCAAACTGTCTCAGGGTGCGAAGCGTGACTTCGTCCGGCGCAAGGTCCTGACGGAACCGTATCGCGGGCTGCAGCTCATGTCTGGCCGTTAGGGTAAAGGGTATGACTTCCGAAATGGCCGTCTGCGTGTCGACGCGAACGATCTTGCCCTTTGCCCAGATAGCTATGGTGCGATTGTCCGGAAACCAGTCGAATGAAGGATAGTAATGTTCCTGTGGCAGGTAATCGCCATGCAGGTCGCGGCCGAGATCATCGAAAATCGGCTGCTCGTACCCGGTTTCTAGATTCTTAACGAAGAGAACCGTTTTGGCGCCCAATCGGCGGATGAAGGCAACCGACTTGCCGTCCGGCGACACCTGGGGTGTGGACGCGCCGCCAAAACCGGAGATGGCGCGCCGCTTCTTTCCGGTTTCAAGGTCCAGTCGATTGATGGCGAAGTTCTTCAGGCCGGTATTCATGTACACATAGTGATCGCCCCCGATACGTTCGGTGTAATAGAGGTGACGGCCATCCGGGGCGAAGCGAGGTTCCTGAACATCCTTGCCGCTGGCTGGGGGAGGCACGATGATTTCGTCTGAAGACCCATCAAGGCTGTAGAGGTGTATCTCGGAGTTTCGGACACGGAAGATATCGGAATAGGTTTTTACGGCGGCAATTGCGTTTCCATCGGCAGACCAGGCCGGTCCGGCAATCATTGCATGTGTCTCATGCGTGATCTGTTGTGTGCCGCTGCCATCGAGACTGGATATCCAGATATTGTCCGCACCGCTCTCGTCGCTGAGATAGACCATGCTTTGTCCATCCGGGCTGAATTGCGGGCTGCGCTGTGCGGCGGCTCCGTCATGCACCGCAACAGCCGTGCCTCCGGACGCCGGTATGACGTAAATGTCGTTCAGCAAGTCAAACAGGATATGTTGCCCATCCGGGCTGACATCGAGGCTCATCCATGTGCCTTCAGACAGGTCCAGCGACACGGTTCGAGAAGGCGGTGGGGGGGCAGATGCCGGGCTGTCGGCCATTCCGGACAGCGCCAGGGTACAGGTGAGGGCACCAAAAATCAGTGAGCGGATGTACATGCTATATCTCTCCTCCTGCCAGCACGTTATCACCCCGTCTCTCAGCGGGGTGATGCAAACTGTCGACAGACTGGTGCTGATGGCGCACCGATGTCGCCGCAAAACGCAGTGCCGGTCCCGCGATGCCGTCGCTACAGTCCGACACAAAGAGGAGCGTTTCATGAACAAGATTGTCAACACAGGTCGGGCTGTCGCTATCGGCACCCTTGTCGCAATGAGTGCAGGCTGCGTCAGCGCGCCGGTATCCCCGGATCAGGTTGAAGCGGAACTGCTTGCGGCGGACCGCGCATATGAGGCCTACAATCTGGAATATGGATACGAGGCGGCTTCGCGGAAATTCGTTGATTTTGACAAGGGATTCATGATCGAGGCAGGCGACGGCTTCCTGGTGGGCGAGGACGCGATCATGGCCGAGCGGCAACTGGATACGGTGCCGTCTCCGGTGCACTGGCAACCTGTCGGCGCGATGGGCGCGACCAGCGGGGATCTCGGGATCACATGGGGAAGCTTTTCCGTCGATGGCGATCCGGAAACGACCGGCAATTACGTGACTGTCTGGCGCAAGATCGACGGAGAGTGGAAGATCGTCACCGACACGGCGGTGGACGATCCAGAGGACTAGTCGCTTTTCAAGGATGAGAACATGGCCTCGACGATGTCCTGACTGTCGTCGAGGCCATACACGTTTGAATAAATGCTGCTGATCCAGGCCCGAAGGTCCGCCTCCCGGGGCGGCGTCTGGCGGCCGTTGGGATGGCACATCAGGTCCAGCGGCGGTGGCGGCAGGTTCTGCAGCTGCGGCATGCAATAGTTCAGGCCAGTAAGGCGGTGACAGCCCAGACGAGTGTACCAGGCCTGTCGGCGCCGCTGCATTTCCTGTTCGGAAGCCGTGCCGGATACCGATTCCACTTCGATCAGCAGCGTGCGGTTCCGACAGGTCGCAAGCGCATGCTCGAACAAGGCAAGGCCCAGCCCCATGTTCCGGCAATCTGGCCGGGTCGCCATATATTCAAGCAGTCCGAACCGCTGCGTCCGGTCCACATAGACAATCGAGATTGCCACCACGACGGTGTCTGCGATGGCGACATTCAGGGCGTAGTCGTCCCGGGTGAGGAGCGCCTCAATATCGACGCGGCTCTTCCGCTCGGCAGCGGGCAGGGACGTCTCGTAGATATCGTAAGCCGCTTCGAAGCGCTCTGGATATTCAGACAGGTCAAGGATGAGGCAGGACGGGGTCATTCTCGCGCGCATTCGGTTCGGAGTTCTGGTGCAGGCCTGCCCGGTATCTGTTGGGCAATGTGCAGGATTGGGGGAAGTAGCATGCAGTGTGGCGAACGCAATCTCGTAGACAGTGGGTGGAACAGGTATTCCGCTGCGAGACGGATTAACCATGGGATGGTTTACGGGAATTGCAGGTTGCATGGCGCAGCTGCCAATCCTGCTGACAAATATGTGATCTGCAATACCGTGTTCTGGATTGGTTTTCCGTGTCGGCTGACGTAAGTGCCCCTTCATGAGTTTGCGTTCGACCTCCGCAGTTCTTGCGGGTGGCATCTTCCTGGTGTCCGCCTGCGCGTCTGCGCCTCCAGCGCCTAATGCGGCGCCTGTGGCGCTCGGAGCGGAATTCTCGGAGGGGTTGCAGGATGTTCCGTTTGATACGGATTGGTGGACTCGTTTTGACGACCCCCGGATGGAAGCGCTCATCGCGAGAGCATTGGCCGCCAACAAGTCGCTCGACGTTGCGCAGGCGAACATTCATCTGGCCGGATCCCTTGCCCGCAGCGCGCGATTGAACCGGTCCTATGGCACATCCTCCAGCGCGGGGGCCAATGTCGGGCGTTCGACGGGGTCCGGACAGGATGTCGAGGCATCCGCGACAGGCAATATCGGTGCAAGCTGGGAAATGGACCTGTTCGGCAGGATTGATGCCGAAATCGCGGCCGCTGAATTCTCGGTGGAGGAAGCCCGCCAGCTCCGGCGAGATGTTGCAGTCATTGTCGCCAGCGACACTGCGCTGGCCTATGTTACCCTCCGCAGTGCCCAGGCTCGCCTGCATGTCGCGCGAAAGAACGCCCGGACCCAGCTGGAGGGGCTGGACCTGCTGCAATCGCTGTTCGCAAATGGACGGGCAACCCGGCTCGATCTGGAACGGGCTGACACCCAGTACCGCACCACCCTGGCATCCATTCCGCGTCTTGAAGCTTCCATTCGGACATCCCTGAACGCATTGGCCGCCCTGACAGGGCAGCCGGCGACCGATCCCGATGAGGAACTGGCACGTCTGATTCTGGAAACGGACGACATTCCCGAATATCAAGGCGCGATCCTGACGGGAAATGTGGAAAGCCTTACCCGCCGCCGGCCTGATATCCGCGCGGCCGAAGCGGCGCTTGGGCGGCAGATGGCGTTGGGTGAGGCGGCGCGGGCCGCGCTTTTCCCGACCATTGTATGGAACGCGGACGTGTTTGCCCTCTTCAACCCGGACAACAGCGTCGGTGATCTCTCGAGCCTCGGTTTCGGCATCGGCCCGGCGATTCAGTGGGCCGGCCCGGATCTGCGCCGGGTACGCGCCAACATCGATGCGTCCGACGCCCGTACCGAAGCGGCCATCGCCCAGTATGAGGTGACGGTCCTGGCGGCGTTGAGTGAGGTTGAATCCGCCCTGACGCAATATGTCAGCGAATTGCGGCGGCGCGACGACCTCGAAAGCGCAGCGACCTCTGCGAGACGATCACTCGAACTTGCGCGGCTTCGTTTCGAAGAAGGTGTCGACGACTATCTTGATGTTCTGGACGCGCAACGCACCCTGCTGGACGCGGAAGACCGGCTGGCCGAAAGCCGACAGCAGACATCCGAAGCAGCCATTGCTGCGTACCGAGCCCTGGGTGGAATTTCAGAAGACGCGGACGACATTGCGTCTGAACCGAACTAGAATGGAACCGACATGCGCCTGATCTTGCTGCCCCTGATCGTTTCTTGCCTGATAATTGTGGCGCTGCCTGTTCATGCTCAGCGCGGCGGACCAGCCAGCGTGTTTGCAGAACCGGTCGAGACGCGTAGTTTCGCAACGCGCATCGAAGCCCTTGGCACACTTGAGCCGAATGAGCAGGTGGACCTCACGCTGAATGTGGCGGACCGGGTGAGCGCAATATATTTCGATGACGGAGACCGGGTGCGCCAGGGCAAGACGCTTCTGTCGCTGGCGCAGCGCGAACAGGTCGCCCTGGTCGAAGCAGCCGAGGCCAATGTCGACGAAGCGCGCCGCCAGCAGGAACGACTGGCGCGGCTGGCGGAGCAGCAGGCGGTCTCGCAATCCGAACTCGACGAGGCCAATCGCAATCTGGACAATGCACGGGCACAACTGCGCGCCGTACAATCACGCCAGCAGGATCGCGTTCTTGTGGCTCCGTTCGATGGTGTGCTCGGATTTCGCATGGTGAGCGTCGGGTCCTATGTCAGGGCAGGCGATGTGGTCGCCCGTCTCATCGACGACAGCGAGATGAATCTCGATTTCTCTGTGCCGTCCCGATTTCTGACGACATTGGAGCCGGGTCTGCGGATCGAGGCACGCACGGACGATCTTCCGGGAGAGACCTTTACCGGAAGCATCGCCTCTCTCGACAATGCTATCGACCCGGTCACCCGATCGATCCGCGTTCGGGCAACATTGCCCAATCCTGAGCGGCTGCTGGTTCCCGGCATGTTTGTGCAGGTGACGTTGTTGGCGGAGCCGCGCGAAGCCCTGTCCATTCCGGAAGAGGCTGTGCAACCGATCGGCCCGAGAACATTCGTGTTTCGGGTCGAGGACGGAATTGCCCGGCGTCAGGAAGTGACACTCGGCCAGCGTCAGGCAGGACATGTTGAGGTCCTCTCCGGTTTGAACGCCGGCGATGTGGTGATCACGGAGGGAGTGATCCGGGTGCGCGAAGGAGGCGAAGTCGTGATTCGGGACAAATCCATGCTTTTGCCGCCAGGCAGCGGCGGCATGCAGGGGGGCGGTCACGCCTCGAGCGCTCCAGCATCGTCCGGGCGATAAGCCATGTTGTTGTCCGACACGTCCATCAAGCGGCCGGTGTTTGCATCGGTCCTGTCGCTGATCCTGGTCATCTTCGGGCTCGTCGCGTTTGATCGTTTGCCGTTGCGCGAATATCCGGACATCGACGCGCCGATCGTCTCCATCGATACGCGGTATCCCGGAGCGTCTGCCAGCGTGGTCGAAACCCGGATCACCCAGATCATCGAGGACCGAATCGCCGGAGTTGAAGGCATACGCTTCATCGATTCGAGATCCAGTGACGGACGTTCACGTATCAGTGTCGAGTTTTCGATCGACCAGGACATTGACGCTGCGGCGAACGATATCCGGGACCGGATTTCAGGGGTGATGGACAATCTTCCTGAAGATGCGGATCCGCCCGAGGTCGAGAAGGCGGACTCGAACGATGATGTGATCATCTGGCTGAATCTCGCCAGCGAAACCATGACAACGCCGGAATTGTCCGACTATGCTCAACGCTATCTCGTGGACCGCTTCTCTGCACTTGACGGTGTGGCGCGCGTACAGGTGGGGGGTGCGCGGGACTATGCCATGCGGGTCTGGATCGATCGCAAGGCCCTGGCGGCGCGTGGACTGACCGTCGCGGATCTGGAGCAGGCCCTGCGCAGTGAAAACATCGAGGCGCCTGCCGGAAGCCTCGAGTCCGAGAAACGTACCTTCACGGTCCGGATCGAGCGCGCGTTTCGCACGCCAGAGGATTTCGCAGGTCTTGTCGTTGCCGAGGGCGAGGATGGATACCTCGTACGCCTTGGCGATGTTGCGCGTGTCGAGCGGGGCACTGTGGAAGACAGGACCCTGTTCCGCGGCAATGGTGTGCCCATGGTGGGCCTCGGCATAATCAAGCAGTCGACGGCCAACACTGTGGATGTGGCAGCATCTGCGCGTGCGCTGGCCGAACGGTTAAACGAAACCTTGCCGGACGGCATGGTGATTGCCCGAAGCTTTGACAGTTCTGTCTTCATCGATGCCTCGATCCGGGAAGTCTACACGACCCTGGCCATCGCGGTCGGGCTTGTGACGCTGGTGATCTTTCTATTTCTCGGCAGTGTGCGCGCCACAATTGTGCCGGCGGTCACCGTGCCGATTTCCATCATCGCCACCTTCATCGTGCTCTACGCACTCGGCCTGTCGGTCAATCTGCTGACCCTGCTAGCGCTTGTCCTCGCAATCGGCCTGATCGTGGATGACGCGATCGTGGTACTAGAGAACATTGTTCGCCGCATGGACGAGTATGGCGAGACACCGCTGGTCGCAGCCTATCGCGGGACTCGTCAGGTCGGGTTTGCCGTTGTGGCGACAACGCTTGTGCTCATCTCGGTCTTTGTCCCGATCACCTTCATGCAGGGCGATGTCGGCCGGTTGTTTACCGAGTTCGCGTTGACCATGGCCGCAGCCGTCGCCTTCTCCAGCCTGCTGGCCCTGACGCTGGCGCCGATGCTTGCATCCAAATTGCTGAAGCGGGAGCGGGGACTTGGCGTTTTCGCAATCTTGCCGAATGCCATTGACGCGGCCTTTACTCGACTGCGCGGTGGATACGCCTGGATCCTTGATCGGCTGATCTCCCGTCCCATCCTGGTAGGCTTGCTGCTTGTGGGTCTCTCTGTGGGTGCGTTCGGTCTATCACAGACGATTCGGCAGGAATATGTGCCGTCGGAAGATCGTGGTGCGTTCTTTGTCTCCATTCGAGGCCCGGAGGGGGCGTCGTACGAGTATATGGAACGCTATATGGACGAAATCGAGCGCCGCCTGTTGCCCTATACGGAGACGGGTGAGGTCAACCGGCTGCTCATGCGGGCACCCGGCTTCGGTAGCTCGGCGTTCAATCAGGGCTTTGTCATTGTCGTACTGAACGACTGGTCGGAGCGCCGTCCCGCCGATGAGATCATTGCGAACGTCAATAGTGACCTTTCGGACCTGCCCGGTATTCGGGCCTTCGCCATCATGCGTCAGGGGCTGGGAGGCGGCACCGGAAAGCCGATACAGTTTGTACTGGGCGGTCCATCCTATGAGCAACTGACAGAATGGCGGGATACGTTTGTCGCCTCGCTCGAGGCGGACAATCCCGGTCTCGTGGATATCGACTGGGACTACAAGGAAACCCAGCCGCAATATCGGATCGACGTGAATTATGATCGCGCGGCTGATCTGGGCGTGACGGTCGCGGATATCGGCGTCACGCTTCAGACCATGCTCGGGTCCCGCCGGGTAACGACCTATATCGAGAATGGCGAGGAATACGATGTCATCCTCGAAGGCTTGCGGTCGGAACAGAACACGCCGAACGATGTCCAGAACATATATGTCCGGTCCGCGCGGTCCGGCCAATTGATCCCCCTGTCCAGTCTGATCTCCATACGCCCGATTGCGGACAGTCCTTCCCTGAACCGATACAATCGTGTTCGCTCGATCACGATCGAGGCCGGTCTTGCGGAAGGGGCATCGCTCGGCAATGTGCTGGAGGCGATGCAGACGCGGGCGCGGGATGTGCTCCCGCAGGAAGCCACGATCGATTTCAAGGGGCAGTCGCTGGATTACAAGACATCCGGACAATCGATCCTATTCGTATTCGCAACAGGATTGGTTATCGTGTTTCTCGTGCTCGCGGCGCAGTTCGAGAGCTATCGCCACCCGGTGATCATCATGCTCTGCGTCCCGGCCACCCTTGCAGGCGGTTTGGCGGGCATCTGGCTGACCGGGAACTCTCTGAACATTTATACGCAGATCGGGCTCATCATGCTCATCGGTCTTGCCGCCAAGAACGGCATTCTTATCGTCGAGTTTGCCAATCAGTTGCGCGATGAGGGCCATCCCTTCCGGGAGTCCATCCGGGAAGCCTCGTTGGCGCGGTTTCGCCCGATTATCATGACCAGCCTGACCACGGCAGCAGGCGCCTTGCCGCTGATCCTGTCCAGCGGGGCAGGTGCCGAGACGCGGGCGGCGATTGGTGTGTTGATCCTGTTCGGAGTGATCGTGGCAGCGCTTGTGACTGTCCTCTTCGTGCCGACGGCGTATGCGCTGATTGCACGCGGGACAGGATCTCCGGGCGACGTGGCCCGGAAACTCGAATCCGAGGCGCGCGAAACCGCAGAGGTCAGCGTCCCGGCCGAATAGTTCGAGCGCAGGCTGTGGCGTACCCCTAACAGAGACCTAACGGGAAAGAGGCATATTCGCGCGCCGCTTTTGCGGAGGGCTAACACGCCCGCGATAGGGTTAACCTCGCATGTCGAGGAGCCAATGCGCCAAAAATTCACGATAACCGAGCCGTCCGCAGGGGCTGGCGCAAACGATCAGGCTGTCGTCGCGATTGCGGCGCCGGACAGGCTGCAGCATTCGATCATCCTGTACTCGTCGCTGACGGTTCTTGTGATCATGTTTGCTGTCATCGTCAGTCTCGTCGTGGCCGGGCAATACAATATCAATCTCGGCACGATCATTGACAGCCTGACGGTAGCGGCTCTCTGCGGGGCGGCCTATCTGGCCAGCAAGCGTCGGCAATTGCTCCTTCAGGGCCTGCTGCTGTGCACCAGCGTGCCGGCCAATCTGCTGGCCATGCTGTTGATGGACGATCAGGGGATTTTTCTGGCGCTGCAATTGTTGAGCATCACGCCGATCATCTGGGGCCTCTTCACGACGCCGCTGATGAGCATCCTTTATACAGGATGTATAGTGGCATTCATCAACTGGTATGTCGGCCCGGCCGCGCGTCTGGACATCACCGTGAACGGTGCGAATGACACATTCCTGACAGGCGTCTCGCTCAGTCTTATTGCCGTCGGATGCGGAATTGCGGCTGTGTTGCCGAAGCATTTCGGGCGTCAGGTCTACGATGCGCTCAAACGACGGGTGCAGCGGGAGAATCTGAATCTGAACCGCTCGATGGCCTATGCCGAGCTTTCATCAGACTGGCATCTGGAAGTCGATCAAGCCGGGAAGATCATCCACTTTTTCGGCAAGGGTGACGCGACAGGGCGACACTGGCGCGATGTCCTTATCGGATGGGACGCGGAAGAAACGGCTTTGAACCAGACGATCATGGAGCGCCAACCCTTCTCGAAGGTGAAAGCTATTCTGCGTCTTGGGGGAGAACAGTACCGGGTTGAATTCAGCGGGCGTCCGCAATTCAACAAGCAAGGTGTCTTTCGCGGATACATCGGCATCGCTCACGATATCAGCGTGCGCGAAGAGTTCGAGCAGAGGCTGAGACAGCAGGCCACGACCGACCTGCTGACGGGGCTTGAAAACCGCCACGCCTTCAACGCCCTGATCGAATCCCTCAAGGACGGGGTCGATCCCGAAGCTGTCAGCGTGTTCTATCTTGATCTCGACAAATTCAAGGAACTGAATGACCGCCATGGTCATGGAGGCGGCGACGCTGCGCTGGTGGCGCTCGGCCAGCGCCTGACCCGGCTTGCGATCGAGGAACCGGCGCTGCGGATCTTCCGCATTGGCGGGGACGAGTTCTGTTGCATCCTGCTGCGCAGTGCGAGCCTCCAGGATGTGTCTGGTCTTGCCCGCAGAATCAAGAATATGGCGTCCGAACCCATTTCCTATGATGGCCGCCTGATTGATCTGACCACGTCGGTCGGGGCATCTACAGGCGAGCCAGGGGAGGGCATCGAGTACATCCTCGAGCTTGCCGACGCCGCCGTGTACGAAGCGAAGTCCCAGGGCGGCGATGCTTGTATTGTTCCGGAAACGCATATCCGGGAGCGGCTGGAACGCCGTGTGTCGATCCATCGCGACCTCATGTCCGCCATCGCGCGCGGCGAGATCGGCCTGCACTATCAGCCCATCATGCGAGTGTCGGATTGTTCGCTTGTCGGAGTAGAAGCGCTGGCGCGCTGGACGCATCCGAAATATGGGGCCATTGATCCGGCCGAGTTCATCGAGATCGCGGAGGCCAGCCGGCACATCATCGCGTTTGGCGAATATGTCATGCGTCAAGCCTGTACCGACATGCTGGCATGGATGACGGAGTTCGGACAGACTGTCCGCCTCAGTGTTAACGTGTCACCGAACGAGCTCCTGTCCCATGGGTTCGTGGCGTCGGTGACCCGCATTCTCGAAGAGACGCGGTTTCCACCAAATCTCCTGGAGATCGAAATCACCGAGCGCGGTGTGCTGCGCAATCTGGACACATCCTGTGAAGTGATCGAAGCCATTCGGGATTTGGGTGTGACCATCGCACTGGACGATTTCGGCACCGGCAATTCTTCGCTCAGCCGTCTCGAGAATTTGCCGGTGGACCGGGTGAAACTCGACCGGTCCTTCTTCGTGCGCGCCGAGCACAGCGACCGCGCGCGCCAGGTCCTGGGAATCCTGTCCGGAATGAGCCGTGTGCTCGATATCAATGTGATTGCCGAAGGTGTCGAAACCGAAGAACAGTTCCGCTTTGTGAACTTGGCCGGGTTCGGTGAAGTGCAGGGCTATCTCTTCGGACGCCCGGCCCCAATCTCGCAACTGGGCGAGGACCTGGCCGCCAAGGTGCGGGCGGACATTCCGGCCTAGGCGCCGGTAATCGCCTCTTCTATTTGCGGAATGGATTGGTGCGCCAGATCCTTGTTGATCTCCGCAAGCAGCTTGATTGAGCCTGAATCAATCAGCAGGCGGCGCAGTTTTCCAAGGGATTTGGGATCCGCTGCGACCACCAGATTCGCGGGCGACGCCTGAGTTAAGGTTTCCAGCGTGGCTTGAGCGACCTTGGCCAGAAAACGAGTTTCTCCAACCTCGTGCCAGTCCGTCTGCTCTGTGGCGGCCTGTCCGCCGGACGGCGTGCTGAATCGCCCCGGACGATCACTGGACAACTCCCCTGCGGCCGGAGTGTCCTCCTGCAGCGCCTTCACGACACGCAGGTCAATGATGCCATCATCGCCCTTGTTCTGGAGCAGAAGCGCCTTCGCGCCGTCACTGACCAATACATAGGTTCCGGTTGCCAGTTGCATGTGGGCTCCTCCTTGCTGTGGCTTCAGATTGCACATGTCCCGATGCGTTGGATTGACAGTCATCAAGCGAACAGAGGCGTCCGGATGCCAGAATAATCAGATATCATGAAGAGGAGCGCGCCATGAACCGAGCGAGTGTGAGCCAATTCGACGAAAGCCTTCATCTGACCAATGTCTGGCTGAAGGATATCATGGACCAACTCGGATGGACGGACCGGCGCGCGGCCTACAGCGCCTTGCGCGCAGCCTTGCACGCATTGCGCGACAGGCTGACCGTGGAAGAGGGCGCGCATTTGTCGGCGCAACTTCCCCTGATCCTGAAAGGCGTATTCTATGATGGCTGGAAGCCTTCCAGATGCGGAGGGAACATCCGGTCAGTCCGCGAATTTCTGGCGCCGGTCATTGCTGTATTCGGCAGCGATCCGGAAAAGGATGAAGACGCCATCGCCCGCGCCGTTTTCGCGACCTTGAGAAAGCATGTCTCGGCCGGTGAGTTCGACCATGTCCTTCATGCCTTGCCGGAACCGTTGCGCCCCTTGTTTGCGCCCGCTTGACCCTCGTCAACACACAAGACTTCAGGACCTGTATTGGATAACCGCCAAAGCAGGAGGCTTGAATGGACGATCTCACGCTCAGGGACTTTGTGGAAGATGAACTGGAATGGGAGCCGCGGATTGACGCAGCCAGTATTGGTGTGGCGGTCGAGGACGGCGTGGTGACGCTGATGGGACACGTCTCCTCCTTTGCGGAGAAGCTGGACGCCGAGGACGCCGTCAAGCGCGTCAAGGGTGTCCGGGGCATTGCCCAGGAGATCGAGGTACGCCTGACAGGTCGGCCGAAGACGGATGATGATGAAATCGCCAGCAAGGCGGCCGATGTGCTCGACTGGGATGTCTCCTTGCCTGACAACGAGATCCAGGTGCGCGTGCAAAATGGCTGGGTTACGCTCTCCGGAGAAGTCGACTGGAACTATCAAAGGGATGCCGCGAAGTGGCGTGTTTCCAGCCTGCCGGGTGTTCGGGGTGTGTCAAACGCAATCAGCGTGAGGAAGCGGGCTTCTCCGTCCGATATAAAGGCGCGGATCGAGAAGGCTCTTGTCCGGCACGCCAGAAAAGGGGCGAACGGTATCCGCGTGTCCGTAGTGGACGGCAATGTGGTGCTGGATGGTGTTGTCGAAGACTGGCATGATCGAGACGTCGCCGAACAGGCGGCATGGGCCGCGCCGGGAGTTGTTTCCGTAGAGGATCACTTGAGAATGTGCGGGTTCACCTATGAAGCCGACCACTCAGACTCGCCGCAATCATGATTTGGTAGCCAGCCAGGCGATAGGGCTCCATTCAGTCTTTGGGTGGTATGACTACGTGCGGATCGTTTACCGGGTCACTGCATTTTTCTTCATGCTTGGAGATTGTAAAAGTGAGCTTTGGATAGCTTCGTTTGTGATCGTTCAGATCCGGATCGACCGGGGGTGCGTACAGTTTCTCGATGCTTGTGATCCGGAGATAGTGTCCGCTTTTCACTTTGTGATCACTGGTGATTTCGATATCGAAATTCTCAGGATAGAGGCCGACCTTGCAGTTCTCACCGAATCCGCAGGCGGTCCGCTTCGCCTTCGCATCGCCGCCCTTGCCGTCCCAGCCATGAAGCTTTCCGATCTTGTACGGGATTATGGGGAGAAAGTCAGCGCCGTTGAATGTGGAAAACTGGACTTGGTATTTCGAGCAGTTCTTGAGATGAAAATGGACGTCGGCGTGGGCCTCAAGATGCCCTCCGGCAGCCAGCAGGGTGACGGAGACAACAAAGTTCTGAATATGGCGCGACATATCAATCTCTCTTGATTGTGTAGACGGGTGTTAAAGGACGCATCTGACGAATGGGGCTGGAATTCGTTTGGTGTGTTTCAGTCGTTTCACACGGAGATTCGCGTGTTGATCGGCGTGTCTGCTTTCATTTTGAGGATCACTGTCCGGTCAAAGAAGAATAGTATTCTACTCGCTCGCTGCACGGCTCAGGATTTGTGGATACCGTATAGTGGAGCAAGTATTGCGTCCCTTCTCTCGCGGCTATGGCAGGTACGTCATATTTGAATTCTTCAAGTGAGATGATGCGCATATAAGCGTTCTTCTTGACTTTGTGTTTGAACGTCTTTCCGAAGAAATCGGACGGTGCCATATAGAACTGACAGCGCGAGCCCGCCCCACATTTGAGTGTGTGATAGTCAGTGTCTGCGTCGGTTGCGGGTGAGAATGCCGGCAGCGTGCCATTGTCCGACTGTATCAGTTGGATGCTGTCGAAACCATCGAAGGTCCAATAAGGAATCTCATGGTCGGTGCAGTTCTTCACGCGGAAATGAACTTCAGCCTGAGATGCGAACCCGGCAATGCAGGCGATACAAGTCAGCAATGTGCTGCGATACAGGAATGCCATAGTGACGGATTCTCTCTCGTTGCTTTGGATTACCTGGCAAACCTGATTGCCATCGCTACAAAAAGATCAGCATGCGTATCGCGTGCTGAAAACTCTGCAGCGATTATGCGGCGGGATTCGGCGTGCGTCCCTCGGAAATGTGGGGTGCAACTCGGCGCGACATGTCACGCACGTCTCAGATCAGACGCGCTTGCCTGCGTTGATGCCCGCATGGGTCAGGTATTGCGGGCAAACCCGGATGGACGCCTTGCTGCGCGGGTAAGCCAGCGCGTCCTTATTGAGCGTCGAGACGCGTGCGTGCATCAGACGTCACAAAGCAATCCATGTAGCTCCCGCAATCGGTCTCGGATGACAAGCGAATGGTGGCCACAGCTTCGTACTCGCGTTTCGGACTGGAGTGCCACGGGCTGTCAATTTCATGGATTCCAAAATAGTACGGGAACATCGTGTCAGCTGATTGACGATAAGTGCATATTGTATCCGGCGTTGTGCGCAGTGTCGTGGTGCAAGTGGTCTCGCGGCCGACTATGGAGAAGCTGCCGGCCTCGTTTTCTTCTGCGATTTCGACCATGCGCCGGAATAGCTTGCTCTCCACGTCTTGCTGGCTCGTGCCTGTATTTCCCCGGAAACTCACGCGAAAGAGGTCATCTCCCAAAACTTCGTTCGTATAGCCGTGGAGATCGCTGGCGGGTTGGTACGGTGTGGGAGCCGGTATCGACGTGCAACTGGCCAGTGCGCCTGCGGCAAGACCCCAGACCATGAAGTCCTTGATGCGATTGAAGGTCGCCATATGAGTGTTCTCCTGTTCAGTTGTTTGCGCATCAGCGCGGTGACAATAAGTGCTCGAAGGAGTGCGCAGTCCGGATCAGGTTGGAATGAGCCATTTGTGCTGCATGCTTTCGCGCGTATCGGCGATGTCCGTATCGTCGATCGTGATCGTATCCGTGTGTCCAAACCCCAGACTGTAGTCGAGGATTGAGAGAATGGTCGGCGTTATCCGGAAGAAGGCGGGCATGATACCTTCCATTGGTTCCATGTTCGCGATCTGGGGGAACCGCTTCAGCATCATGCCGACGATCTCTGCGCTCTCTTCCTCTGTCGTCATTTCCGTTGCCCGGGCCGCCATGGACAGGCCGCGAATGTGATCCCAGTCCGAATAGGGCGGCGTCACTGTCAGCGAAACCCTGGGATCGCGGCGCATGTTTCTCGCTTTCTGGGAGTCCCGGCCCACACCGATGAACAGGGTCAGTCCGTCATGGACGAAAGACACCGTGGTATTCTGGGGAAAGCCGTCGTGTCGAACAGTCGCGATGGCCAGATCATTGCTGGCGTCCAGAATGGCGATTGCCTTCTTTTCCAGATCGGACTTCATGGCTGGAACCTCCGTCAAATGGCGTCTTCAGAATGGAACGGGTCAAGCCGGACCGCCTTGATGCTGATCAAGGCGTTGAGAATTCAGGCATGCCGCGCGGCGTCACGTGCGTTGAATGGCAAGCCGCAACTGTTTCTCCACTTCCAGCAATCCGAAAACGGCAATTCCTGCGCCGAGAACGATGCCGGCATGTTTTAGCGGAAGGCCTGTGGTGCCGAACACGGCCTGGGCCGTCGGCCAATAGGTCGCGGCCAACTGGCCCGCAACAACCACGCACAAGGCGATCCAGATTGCCGGGGTGCCACGCAGGCCGGCGAGTGTGGTGGACGCGCCATGTTGGTAGCGGACAAAGAAAAGATAGGCGACCTGCAATACGACCAGGCCGTTGAAGGCCACGGTCCGGGCAAGGTCGAGCGATCCGGTCTCGTTGAGCGTGTAGGTGAAGATTCCAAAGATGGCGGCTGCGAACAACAGGGTTGCCACGACGATATCTCCAAGCAAGCCGGCATCCAGAAGAGGCGTTGTCCGCTTGCGGGGTGGCGCGCTCATTGTCCCGGGTTCGAGCGGCTCGAAGGCAAGGGCCAACCCGAGGGTCATCTCGGTAATCAGATTGATCCACAGGATCTGGATGGGGGTGATCGGCAGGACAAGACCGAACAGGAGCGCCAGAATCACGACGCTGGATTCCCCGCCGCCGGTTGGCAGTGTCCACCGGATCAGCTTCCGGATATTGTCATAGACTCTTCTGCCTTCAGTAACGGCAGCGGCAATGGAGGCAAAATTGTCATCCGCAAGCACTATGGCAGCGGACTCCTTGGCGGCTTCGCTGCCTTTCTGTCCCATAGCCACACCGACATCGGCCCGCTTGAGCGCCGGCGCATCGTTCACGCCATCGCCGGTCATGGCCACAATCAGGTCCTGGCTCTGAAGCGCCTTGACGAGACGCAGTTTGTGTTCGGGACTGGTCCGGGCAAAGACATTGGTGTCGCGAACCGCAGAAGCCAGCGCGACATCGTCCAGATGATCCAGATCGCGGCCTTCAAGCACGTACCCGGGAGTTTCCAGCCCGATCTCCGCGGCAATGGCCGTGGCCGTGCCCGCATGATCGCCTGTGATCATCTTGACCTGAATTCCGGCCGCCCGGCACTCCGCCACCGCGCGGATCGCTTCCGGCCGGGGAGGGTCGGCCAGACCCGCCAGGCCTATGAAGGTCAGATGACCTGACAGCGCTTCCGGACCCAGTTCCGTTTCGGTCGCATTCTTCAGTGTGGCAAGGGCGAGGACCCGCATGCCACGCGCGGCGAAGCGGTCCGTAACGGCACGAATTTCCCGGCGATCTATGGGAATGGCTGAACCATCAGCGTTCATCATGTCGGAACAAAGCATCGTTATGGCCTCAGGCGCGCCTTTGACATGCAGCACTTCGCTGTCACCATCCCGGTTCCGGGTCACCATCAGGCGATGGCGAGAGTCAAACGGCAGCACATCAAGGCGGGCGTGCGCCGTACGCAGCGCATCCAGGTCAGGCAGCACCTTGCCGGCAAGGGCCAGAAGAGCGCCTTCCATGGGGTCCCCGGTCAGCGCCCAACCCGTCGGCTGCTTCAGCAGTCGGGAGTCATTGCACAGGGCGGCCGTTGTGGCGAGGGCGTTCAGAGGGGCGGTCTCGGAAGGCTGTGAACGTGGGGAGAGGAGTCCTGTCGGGGAGTACCCCTCTCCGGATACGTCATATGACTGCCCCGCCGTCCACACTGCACGCACAACCATCTCGTTTCGGGTGAGCGTGCCGGTCTTGTCGGTACAGATGACAGAGACGGCACCGAGCGTCTCGATTGCCGGCAGGCGCCGGACAATGGCGTGCTTGCGGGCCATGGCGCGGACCCCGATGGCCATCGTGATGGTCAGGACGGCCGGCAGGCCTTCCGGAATGGCCGCGACCGACAAACCCACCACGGACATGAATGTCTCCGTGAAATCGTCCTCTCGAATGAACACGCCATAGGACAACAATGCCGCTCCCATCAGCAGGATCAGCACGGTCAGCCAGCGCGCAAACGCATTCATCTGACCGAGAAGCGGAGTCTGAAGCGTGTCCACCGAGGACAGCATGCCGCTAACATGCCCGATTTCTGTCCGGGGCCCGATAGCTGTGACCACACCTTGGGCCTGTCCGGCGGTGACGATGGTGCCGCCAAATGCCATGCAGGTCCGTTCCCCAAGTGGTGCGTCTTCGCGTACTGGCTCAATGGCCTTGTCCACTGGAACAGACTCGCCGGTCAGGACCGCCTCCTGCACTTGCAGGCCATGCACCTCGAACAGCCTCAGATCGGCCGGCACGCGGTCTCCGGCTTCAATGAACACACTGTCCCCCGGCACCAATTGCTCGGCGTCCAGGGTAAGCCGGCGTCCGTCCCGCACCACGTGCGCGTGCGGCGACAGCATGGTTTCGATCGCTTCGAGTGCAGCAGCAGCGCGGCCTTCCTGCACGAAGCCGATGATGGCATTGGCGAGAACAACAAACAGGATGACCGCAGAATCGATGGGCTGGCCAAGCCACCAGGTGACGAGGGCCGCGACAATCAGCACATAGATCAGCGCGTTGTGGAAGTGTGACAGGAACCGGAGGATCAGCGGTGTCTTGCGCGCGCTGGGAATCCGGTTCGCCCCATGAACGTCCTGCCGTGCGGCAGCGTCGGTGCTGGACAGCCCCTCCCGACTGGTTCCGAAGTGCTCCAGCACCGCATCGACCGTTTTGGCATGCATAACAGCCTCGGAAAGACGATCTGCGGTCATGGATCGGCTCCAGGCGGCGAAATGGAAACGGGACCCGGCCTGAGTGGCGGGTTTCACGTCCCTAGGACGATGGATCGCCAATCCGTTTGATGGGGATCAAGGCGGGAATATCTGCCTGTGGCGAACTTGGCACATGATCTGTCAGCCCGGAGGGAGTTGCATGAGCTTCAAGACCATTTTCGTGCCCATGGCGTTTGAGCAAACCGCGAAAAGCGTGTCCGATGCCGCCCTGAAGATGGCCCATGCCTTTCATGGACATGTCATGGCGCACCATGTCCGCCAACGGTTCGCCTCCTATCCGCCGATGGAATTCTTCCCGGCTGCTGCCAGCGCAACGGCCATGGCGATAGAAGGACATGATGAAGCAACGGCAGCCTTTGCCCGCACCATGCGTGTTGCGTTCGAGGAGCGGTGTGACGAGGATGGTGCGCACATCGTGCCGGTGTCTGAAGCGCTCAAACACAATGGTGTCACGGCCTCATGGTCGGAGGAAACCGGCGCGATGACGCGAAACTATGCCATGGCGGCCCGGGTCACGGATCTGGTGGTGATGTCCAATCCGGACCCGAAGGAAATTCTGCTGGAACGGGAGATATTCGAGGAAATTCTCATTCAGTCCGGCGCTCCGGTGCTGCTTGTGCCCCGCGGCGGACTGGACGCGGCCCCGCGTCGCCCGCTGGTCGCATGGGATGGCAGCCTTCAGGCATCCCGCATCCTGCGGTGTGCCTTGCCCCTTCTGCAGATGAGCGAGGAAACCACGCTCCTCACCATCGGCGAAACGGATTTCGGCACGCCCGGCATCGAAGCCGCCCGACTCTGGCTGGAACGGGCAGGCGTGAAGGTGAAGAGCCGCACGGTCGAATGGCCCGACCGGCCCATCGCCGAACGGATTCTCAATCAGTGCGAGGCCACCGGCAGCGACATTGTCCTGATGGGCGGATATTCGCATTCGCGCCTGCGCGAGAGCATGCTGGGCGGAGTCACGCTGCACATGCTGCGACATGCCAACCAACCCCTCCTCATGATCCACTAGGGCCCGAAGCATGGCGGACACCGCATTCAGCCTCGATCCCGACCGCACGGCTGAAGCGGACATCCTGCTGTCTGCACGCGGACTGACAAAGGTCTATGACACCGGCGAGGTGAAGGTGCAGGCCCTGCGCGGCGTTGACCTCGACGTCTTCCGCGGGGAGCTTCTCGTCATGCTGGGCGCGTCCGGAAGCGGCAAGTCGACCCTGCTCAACATATTGGGTGGTCTGGACCGACCCAGTGAAGGGGATGTGCTGTTTGAAGGAAAATCGCTGACGCGGCGGACAGATGCGGGGCTGACCCGCTATCGGCGCAATCATGTCGGTTTCATTTTCCAATTCTACAATCTCGTGCCAAGCCTGACAGCCCGCGAGAATGTGGCGCTTGTGACGGAGATCGCGCGCGATCCCATTCCGCCGGAGGAGGCGCTGTCCATGGTCGGGCTCGGCAAGCGGCTGGACCATTTTCCGGCTGAACTGTCCGGCGGGGAACAGCAACGGGTTGCCGTGGCCCGGGCGATTGCCAAGCGCCCCTCGCTGCTGTTCTGCGATGAGCCGACCGGCGCGCTCGACAGCACAACCGGGATTCAGGTCCTGGAAGCACTCGATCACGTGAATCGAGAGCTTGGTGCCACGACCGTGGTGATCACGCACAATGTGGGGATCGCCGACATGTCGGACCGCACCATCCGCCTGTCCGACGGACAGATAGCGGAGACCCGCCAGATTGATCGCGCAAAGAAGCCTTCGGAACTGTCCTGGTGAAGTTCGGCGCCTGGATCTCCGCGCTCGACCGCAAATTGCTGCGGGATCTGTTGCACATGCGCGGCCAGGGCATGGCCGTGGGGGCGATTGTTGCCTGCGGCGTCGCCATCATGGTCATGGCGCTCGGCGCCATTTCGTCTCTCGAACTCAGCCGGTCGACCTATTATGAGCGTTTCCGCTTTGCCGACGTGTTCAGCAATGCGAAGCGCGCCCCGGAACGCCTGGTCAGCAACATCGCGGAAATCGACGGTGTGCGCGCGGTCGAAACGCGTATTTCCCGTCTGGTCACGCTCGATATCGAAGGGCTTCGGGAGCCGGCCAATGCCCAACTCGTCTCGCTGCCGGAAAATGGCGAGCCTCGGCTGAACGGGGTCTTGCTGTATTCCGGACGCTTTCCTGATCCGGGCCGGCCGGACGAAGCGGTCGTCTCGAAATCCTTCATGGATGCGCACGGCTTCAGACTGGGCGGAAGCGTCCGGGCCGTGGTGAACGGACGGGCGCGTGATGTGGAGATCGTCGGCATCGGCGATTCACCGGAACATATCTACATGCTTGGTCCGGGCGGCTTGCTTCCAGACGAGAAACGATTTGCCATTTTCTGGATGGGGCGCCGCGCACTCGAAGCGGCCTTCGATCTTGATGGCGCGTTCAATGATGTCAGCGTGTCCCTCAATCCCGGCACCAATCCGCAACATGTGATCGATGCGCTCGATACATTGCTCGAGCCTTACGGGACAGGCGGCGCGTATGGCGCGGAAGACCAGTTGTCGAACGCGTTCATCGAGAGCGAGATGCAGCAGCTTGCGGCCATTGCAGCCATCATCCCGCCTATTTTTCTGGTCGTGTCCGCAATGCTCATCAATGCCATACTGGCGCGTCTGATTGCCACGGAACGCCAGCAGATCGGCTTGTTGAAAGCCTTCGGTTTCGATCAGCGGGAAATTGCCTGGCATTATGTGAAAATGGCTCTGGGCATGGTGGCGGGTGGCATCCTGGTCGGCTTCGGCCTCGGGGCGGCGCTGGCCCGGCTGATGACCAATCTCTATTCGGACAGTTTCCGCTTTCCCGACATGATCTTCCGCCTGGAGCCTTCCGCCTTCGTGATCGGTGGCGGTGCGGCGGCGTTTGCGGCGGTCATCGGTGCCGTTGGGTCGGCGCGCTCCGCGGCGAAACTGGCGCCTGCCGAAGCGATGTCGCCCGCGCCACCGACCATGTACAGCAAGGGACTGGTTCAGCGCATGTTCGGTTTCTTCAAACTGGACGAGCCCACACGGATGATCCTGCGCCATATCACGCGTTGGCCGGTCCGGGCTGCGGTGACGATTGCCGGCGTGGCCGCGGCGCAGGGCCTTCTGGTCGGCACCCTGTTTGCCTTTGATGCGATTGACGAGATGCTGGAGCAGAGATTCCACCGCACCGATGCATATGATGCGGCGATCAGTTTTGTCGAACCCGTCAATTTTGGTGCGCTGAGAGAAATCGAACGCCTGCCGGGTGTCCTGTCGGTGCAGCCAAGTCGGGACGTGTCTGTCAGATTGCGCCACCGGCATCTGGACGAGCGCGCCTGGCTGGTTGGGCTCGATGCCGATGGTCGCCAAAGACGGATTCTGGGTGATGACCGACGATACATGAAAGTGCCAGACAGGGGACTGGCCCTGTCGGCGCAGCTGGCCAACATGATCGCGGCGGGATTGGGCGATCGTGTAACGCTGGAGGTTCTCGAAGGCGAACGTCCCATTGTCGAAGCGACCGTCACGGCGATTGTCAATGAACCGATGGGATGGCCTGCTTTCATGGACACATCGGCGCTTGGCAGGCTTCTGGGGGAAAGCAAAGTGATCAGCGGAGTCTACGTCATGGTCGATCCCGATCTGGAAGCGGACTTCAGTGATGCGGTGCTTGAGCGCCCCGGAATTGCCAGTGTAACGCTGCAGCGCGCCTCCATCGAAAGCTTCAATGAGTCGATGGAAGAGAATGTGAACATCATGATGACCATCTATGCGCTCATCGGCGGGGCCATCGCGGCCGCTGTGGTGTACAATGCCGCGCGTATCGGGCTGACGGAACGGGGGCGGGAACTTGCGAGTCTCCGCGTACTGGGTTTCTCCGAAGGCGAAGTGTCCTATATCCTGATCGGAGAGCTGGCACTCCTCGTCTTTCTCGCCTTGCCTCTGGGCGGCTTGCTCGGCGCCGGGCTTGCCTATCTTGTGGCGACGTCCATGGCTACGGAATTGTTCCGTGTGCCTCTGACGATTGACCCCTCAACACAAGGTTTCGCGGCGCTGATCGTAATCGCGTCCTCCATTGCAGCCGCCCTGTTTGTCCGAAATCGAGTGAAGTCACTCGATCTGATCGCCGTATTGAAGACCCGGGAGTAACCCATGGCCCTGAGAAACCGTATCCTGTTCTGGGCATTCATTGCCCTTGTTGTTGTCAGTCTGGCGGTGTGGGCCTTCTCACCGCGCGCCGTGGACGTCGATATTGTCGAAGTGCAGCGCGGCCCCATGACTGTATCGGTTGAGGAAGAAGGTGAAACCCGCATTCACGACGTGTTCGAGATTTCGGCGCCGGTCGCCGGGCAGTTGGAGCGCATTGGTCTCGATGCCGGTGACTGCGTCTATGAGGGTGAGACAGTGGTAGCCGTCATCAAACCCATTGCGGCCCCGGTCCTGGACAGCCGGTCTGAAAAGCAGCTCTCCGCCGTGGCAGACGCCGCCGCCGCCGCCGTCAGGGCAGCAGCTGCAGAATTGGACCGGGTCAGGGCCGAACTCTCGCGCGCAGAAACCGACGCGAACCGCTATCGTCAGCTCGCGCCAGGAGGGTCGATCGCCCGGCAGGTGCTCGAGCGTGCCGAGGCGGAAGAGCGGACTTTGCACGCCGCCGCACGGGCCGCTGAAGCGGCCCTGGCCATGCGACGGCAGGAACTGGCCGCTGCGCGTGCGGCCCTTCGCCCGAGCAGCGCATCTGAAGGTGGCGAGCTGATTGACGTGATTGCACCGATTGATGGCGTGTTGTTGCGTCGGCTGCGCCAGAGCGAGGGGCCGGTCGTGCAGGGGGCGCCTCTGGTCGAAGTGGGCGATCCGGACGAAATTGAAATCATCTCGGACCTCCTGTCGGAAGACGCCGTGCGGATTTCGCCCGGGGACCCGGTCACGATCTCGGATTGGGGCGGACCTGATCTTTACGGAAAAGTCCGCCGGATAGAGCCATTCGCCTTCACGAAAGTCTCCGCACTCGGCATTGAAGAGCAACGGGTCAATGTGGTGATGGATCTGTCTCCCGGACAGTCCTCCGCACGACTCGGCCATGGCTATCGTGTCGATGTGGCTGTCGAGGTCTGGTCGGCTGATGACGTGTTGACCGCGCCGATGACCGCCCTGTTCAAGCAGGACCGCGCCTGGTCGGTCTATCGTGTGGAGCGCGGGCGCGCGCGCTTGCGCCAGGTCGAAATTGGCCACATGAACGGACAGGTCGCAGAGATCCTTGCCGGGCTCGAGCCCGGTGACACGCTGGTTGAGCATCCCTCGAGCCGCATCGAAGATCGCGTCCTCGTTCGGGCACGGCAACCTGCAGGACCGGTCATGGAAGAGTCTTCGGGTATTACTGCCGATGCGGTTCCCCTGTCCGCGAGCTGGGACACAGACGCCAGCGGCTGCGATTTCCTGATACGCTAGAGCAGGCTGGCGCAATCGCGTGCGATGATCCGTTCTTCATCGGCTTCGATGCGTATGACCGACACAGGTGCATCGGGCAGGGAGAGCAATGTCGAATTGGCGAGGTTGACGGTTTGCTCGATCCGGGGGCCGAGCCATTCCAGATGCTCGATGATCCGGTTGCGTATCTCGGGTGAGTTTTCGCCGACGCCTCCGGAAAACACGATGGCATCGATGCCGCCAAGATCCACCATGAGCGAGCCGACCTGACTGGCGATACGATAGCAATACAGATCCAGCGCCTCTCGCGCTTCCGGCGCACTGCTTTCGAGCAGCACTCTTGGATCACTCGATATGCCGGACACGCCCAGCAGGCCGGACTGCCTGTAAAGCAGGTCGGCTACGTCGTCAGGCGACATGCCGCGATCCTGAACCAGATGCAGGACAACCCCAGGGTCGAGGTCGCCGCAGCGCGTTGCCATAGGCAGTCCGTCGAGCGCCGTCAGGCCCATGGAGGTCGCGACGCTTGCGCCATTGCGCATCGCGCAGGCACTTGCGCCGCTGCCGAGATGAAGGGCAATGAGCCGCGCAGGCCGACTGCCGAGAATTTCGCCAATGCTCTCGGAGATGTGGGCATAGGAAAGTCCATGGAACCCGAAACGTAAAATGCCCTCCTCGCTCAGCGCCCGGGGCAGGGCGTAGAGTTCGGCAATGCGGGGGATGGTACGGTGGAAGGCTGTGTCGAATGACAGTGTCTGGGGCAGGTCTGGCAGGGCAGCCTGAACGGCGCGCACGCCTGCCAGATTGTGCGGTTGGTGCGCGGGCGCAAAGACAGACAATGCCGCCAGCTCTTCCAGGTTGGCCTCATTGGCGACGACCGGGCGCGCATGGTTCCGACCACCATGCACAATCCGGTGACCGATGCCCGTCAGGGTGAACTGTTCGGTCTGGCGGGACAGCCAGGCCGCAAGGCGTTCCGTCAACTGGTGTGGCTCCCGGCACTGACGAATCTCGACTTCCAGGCCTTCCAGCATTGCCGGATTTGAAATGTCGACACTGCGTGCGCCGGAGAGGTCGCGCACCGCGCCGCGTAGAAGGCACGCCGAGAGCTTCTTGTCCGGCTGGAGCCCATAGACTGAAAACTTCAGGCTGGAGGATCCGATATTGAAGGTGGCAACGGCCTGAACGCTCATGAAACACTCTGATACCAGTTTGAAACCAGTGCGGCGAAGGCGCAGGAGGCCAGACGTTCCTCCGCCGTGTCTGCCCGGCTGGTCAGAATGATCGGAACGGACGCGCCCAGAACGATTCCGGCGGCCGAAGCGCCGGCGAGATAGTCCAGTTGCTTGGCCAGCATGTTCCCGGCTTCCAGGCTTGGCACAATCAGAACGTCTGCGTCGCCCGCAACCGGCGAGGTCAGCCCCTTTGCGGCAACCGCGTCTGGCGAGACGGCCAGATCGAAGGCCAAAGGACCATCCAGCAGGCCGCCATTTATCTGGCCCCGATCAGCCATCTTGCACAGGGCCGCGGCATCTATCGTGGAAGGGATCACCGGATCGACTTCCTCCGTGGCCGAAAGGATGGCCACTTTGGGCTGTTCAATTCCGATCGCGCGCGCGGCATCGATGGCGTTTTGAGTGATCCAGCGCTTGGCAGGCAAGTCCGGTGCGATGTTGATCGCACCGTCGCTGATCAGGATGGGCTTGTGATAGCCGTTGGTCTCCAGCAGGAACACATGGCTCATTCGCCGGTCCGTCCTGAGACCTTTATCGCGTTTGACAATGGCCTCCATCAATTCATTGGTATGCAGCGCACCTTTCATGACGGCATTGGCCCGTCCGTTTCGAACCCATTCGACCGCTTTGGCCGCAGCCTCATGACTATGGGCGGTCGGCACGAGTTCGGTGCCGTCAATGTCCAGTTCGCCAGCCTTGGCAGCGGCGCGGATCTTGTCCTCCGGGCCGATCAGGATGGGAGTGATGATCCCGGATCGGGCCGCGTCCAGAGCGCCTTTCAGGCTCGACGTGCTGACCGGATGAACCACTGCTACGCGCAAGGGCTCGCCACTGAGCGCAGTGGCCCGGGACCGGATGTCGGCAAAGGGTAGGGAAGGCGTGTCGGACATGGTTTTCCTCCTCACGACTCGGTCTGGCGTGTCTCCGCACAGTGTTGCTCAGCTGTGACCTCGCTGCCAACCTTCAAGTCAGACAAGCTCGCAAGATGGGGATGGCTCAATACGCATTTCTCCGGGGTGATGCCGCTAGGTAGTTCCCCGCAATTGAGCCTCACGGAAAGTGGCGGCTTACTGGACCTGACCTGATGGGGGCATCACAGGATTAGCCAGAGGAGATTTGACATGGCCCAGAAGCGAGCGCAGGCGGAACAGGCGGCCTCCAGTCCCCGTACCAGTCGGACGACGAAGAAGGCATCGGTCGGATTCGATCCCGCCGCGGCGATGCCGCTGCCATTCGCGGATGGCATGCGTTACGGAACCGAGGCGATGAAACACTGGTTCGAAACCGGACAGGACATGGCCCGCTTCTACAATACGCGCCTGATCAAGGATTTCTCCTATCTGAGCGAGTTCGGTGCCTGCCGGACACCCGCACAAGGCGCAGAAGTATGGCTGCGCGCAGCCAGCGAGGCGGCGCATGACTATGCCGATCAACTGGACCGGGTGATGAAGATTGCGATGAATGGATCGCACAAGGAAGCGTCCAAGGAGTGACCCGGGCCTGAATTGACCTGGAACGAAATCTGCGGCTGGTCTGATACCTCGACACTGATGGGACGGTCCGGTTGGACAGATTGAAACTTTTTGACACGGTCCTGAGACCCGTAACGGCGTTTCTTCACGACGCGCTGAACCGTGTGGACTACGATCCGGACCTGTCTGAAACCGCGCGCCCCCTGATCGAGGCGATCGAAGCCGTGCCCGGTTCCGGGCGGGTCGCCATCTATCTGCGGGGGGCGTCGGACACAGCGCAACTCGTGTCGGGACCATCCTTCAGTTCAGTTGAATCAGACATGCTTCGCAGTCGGATTGATGAAACGCTGTCCGGTGCGTCATTGCCCGGCCTGCCTGCGATCATGGCTGTCTCGTTGGACAATGGCCCCGTGCACAGGACACGGCTGTTCCCCCTGCGCATTGCTGGCGAAGAACCGGCGGCGATCCTGATCACGGTCCGCGATCCGAAGGACGAGGCGGATGATACCGTCTTCAGCAGCTTCCTGGACGAGATCACTCAACTCGCGGGCATCGTCGTCGAGGACCGGCGCCTGCGTTCCAAGATGACCGATCAGCAAACCATGCTGTCCGTCCTTCTGAGCGCAGCTCCCGACGCCATCGTCCGTATCAACCGGCAGGGAACGATCCTGGACTTCACCGGCAGCGCAGAACGTGTGTTCGGATGGGCGGCGTCAGACATGATCGGCAAGCCTCTCAGCCTGCTGATGCCAGAGCCATATGCCAGTCAGCATGACGATTATCTTGCCGCGTTTCTGGAGACGGGAGAGCGGAAGTTGCCCGATTTTGGTCGCACGCTCCAGGCTCGCCACAGATCGGGGCACATATTCCCGGTGGAGGTGGCCCTGAGTGAACTGCCGGGGCGGGACGGGCCGGAATTCATCGGCATCGTCCGGGACATCTCTCGCCGCGTGGCGCGTGAGGCGGAAGTCGAATCACTGAGAGATGCGCTGGACGCGGCCGCCCTGCAAAGCGCGCTGGGAGAGTTTGCGGCAACCATCGCCCACGAACTGAACCAGCCCCTGACAGCGATTGCCAACTATATGGACGCGCTGGAGCTGCGATTGAAATCGCCGAGGGACGGCGATCTCGAGGAAGCGCTCGAACTTGCCCGGAAGTCGGCAGCCCAGGCGAGGTTGGGCGGACAGGTCATCGCGCGCACCCGGCGGATGACCCTGCGCGGCGACAGTGAGATGAAACTCGACGATTTCCACGGCGCAGTGGCGGAAGCCATGGCGATGCTATCCCATGCGCCATCTGCCAAGGGGGTGGCGATCCGTTTCGGTCATGAAGGGCGGCGGGACCCATCCCTGTTTGACCGGGTTCAGGTGCAGCAGATCCTGATCAATCTGGTCAGCAACGCGCTTCGGGCGATGGCCAACCAGCAGGGGGCGGAACTCACTGTTCTGACGCGACAGGACGCTTCTGTGTTGGAGCTGATCGTCCGCGATACCGGTACAGGCATCGCAGACGACGACAAGCCCAAGATTTTTGACCGATTTTTTCGCAGGAGTCGGTCCGGAATGGGCTTGGGCCTGTCAATTGTCCGTCGGCTTGCACAGGCTCATGGCGGCGATATCACGCTTGCGGATGCAATTGGGGGTGGTGCCGAGTTCACCCTTACCCTTCCACGCCGTGTGGTATAGATTGGGTGGAACAGAGGGGAGCCCGACGTGACTGCGCCTGATGCCTGCAAGATTATCGTGGTTGACGATGATGCCGGTGTCAGGGATTCGCTGGACGCATTGCTGGGGGCAAAGGGCTATGCCTGCGAGCTGTTTGCTTCTGCCGAGGCGTTCCTTGACCAGCATGACGCAGCAGACCCGGCCATTATCCTCATGGACTATTCATTGGGCAGCATGTCCGGGATGCAGGCCATACAGACGGTTCGCGCCAATGATGACACGCGCCCGATCATCATGATTACGGCACATGGCGACGTTGCGCTTGCGGTGAAGGCCATGCGGGCCGGTGCGACCGACTTCATTGAAAAGCCATGGGACAAGGATGCCTTGTTCAATGCCATTGAGCGTGCGTCCGACAATGCGCGTGCGGCCGCGGAACTGGCCCACGCCCGCAAGCAGGCGCTGGACGCGATCAAGAGCTTTACGCCACGGGAGAAGGACGTCTTCGACCAGTTGATCACCGGCGCGTCGAACAAGCTCGTTGCGCGGACGCTCGATCTGAGCCCGCGGACTGTGGAGTTTTATCGGGCGAACGTGCTCGAGAAGGCCGGGGCGGGAAGTGTCGCGGAATTGGTGCGACTGGCTTTCCTTGCGCGCGGCGCCGAGCTCTGACGGGCTCTAGACGGCGATTTCGCCCGGGTCGCACGCGCCACTATCTCCACGACCGGCCTGCCGACGTAGGCGGCCGATATCTACTATGCGAAAGCGATCTGGACGGGGCAGGTCGATAATCCCCGTTTGCTTCAGCCGATTCAGCATCCGGCTGACGGTTTCAAGCGTTAGCCCCAAATGATCCGCCATGTCACAACGGCTCATCGGGATCGGAATGTATCCATCCGCTCGAGGCCGGAAACGTCCGGCGAGGAAAAGAACGAAATCAGCCACGCGCTCCTTTGCGCACCTGCATGCAAGCAATGTCGCCTGCCGGCGGGCATCCGCAGCCGCCTTGTCTATGTCGCGGAAAACCTCCGCGCGAAACGCCGCATCCTCCAGCAGTCGCCGTTCAAACGCGGCTCGGCTGACATAGTCCGTTTCGACGGGGCTCAATGCCTCTGCGCTGGTGGGGCTGGTGGAAGACAGGCACAACGAGACATAGTCTCCGGGGCCTGCAAAGGCCTCGATCTGCCGGTATCCGTCGGCCGTCACACGATAGACGGTGACCGTACCGGATAGAATCTTGTAAAGTCCGCGGTCGGCATCACCTTGATGGAACAGATGTTCATCCACTGCGAACACGCGTCTTTGTCCCGTCATGTTCGCCTGAATTGCATTTTGGGCTTCAGTACGGGTCATGTCGGTCTCCTGACGCTGCGTGATGTGACGGTCTCAGGATGACGCAAGCGGGTGGCACCTGACATTACGGGACATTACGCATAAGGGTTTGTACGCAGGCTGCGACACGCAGCTCGTCTTCTCCGATACAGGTTTGTCCGGTGTGATGGACGATGCTCAAGCTGGCTGGGTGATTTGATCCTTCGTAAATGTCCGGATCGTGTCCACAAAACGGTCTGCATCCGTATTCTCATGAATGCCCGCAAGGTCGCCTTCACGCAGGACAAGTCTTGCGACCGGTACTCGACGTGCAAGATTTTGCATCGTGTTCATGACATTTTTTCCACCTTCGCCCTGTTGCGTGCAGAAGAAAGCGACATTGGGCAATTGGCGACGATACATCTTTATGAATGTTCGGATCGGTACGCTTGGACGACCGACCCAGACCGGTGTGCCAATTAGGATGAGTTGGTAATCTGACAGGTTTTTGCCGAGTGGTGCCAAGCGGGAGTTTCCGCCCAGAACCGACGCAAGTGCCGCTTGTATCGTGCCCCATGAACTGATCCAGTCGCGTCCATCGTGAAGTGCTTCCAGATCGGCGCTCAGTTCATTTGCCAGATGATTTGACAGCAGTTGCGTGTTCCCGGTCCGGGAATAGTAGACGATCAGAATAGACACACGAACCTCCTGTTTTCGTCGAAGACTAGTGTGGGCAACTCGGTGGCGCTTGTTGCAGGTCAAGTCCTGAGATTAGCGTTGCAACACATAGCGGCCTGGTGCGGGCGAGAGAGGCGCATATTCCTCCAGGCCGCCACCGGGTGAAGGCGGCGCAACAGGGTCGCCCGAATGCCGGTCCAGCCAGTCAATCCATGCGGGCCACCAGGATCCTTCCGAATGTGTGGCAGCAGAAAGCCATGCGTCCGGATCCATATGCGGGGCATCATGCATACGTGTCAGTATACGGAAATGGCGGCCTTCCCGGCCGGGTTCGGATACAATTCCTCCATTGTGGCCCCCACTGGCCAGTACAAATGTGACTTCCGCATCGGTCAGTTGATGAATCTTGAAGGCCGACGGCCATGGGGCGATGTGGTCGAGTTCTGTGCCAACCGCGAAGGTGGGGGTTCGAACATCGCTGAGGAAGACAGGCCGATCGTCCACCTTCAGCCTTCCTTCGGCGAGATCATTGTCCAGAAACAGCTGCCTCAAATACTCGCGATGCATGCGGTACGGCATACGCGTTCCATCGGCATTCCACGCCATCATGTCCGACATGGCTGCGCGCTCGCCCATCAGATAGGTCCGCATGCTCTGGGAAAAAACGAGATCATTCGAGCGCAGGATCTGAAACGCACCAGCCATTTGCGAACTGTCCAGAAAGCCTTGCTCCCACATGACATCCTCGAGCAATGCCAGCTGGCTCTCATTGACGAACAGGGTCAGCTCGCCGGCCTCTGTAAAATCGGACTGAGACGCAAAGAAGGACAGGCTGGCCAGTTGCCGTTGTGCATCCGACCGCATTGCGGCGGCGGCAATCGAAAGCAGTGTGCCGCCGAGGCAGTACCCAACGGCGTGAACCTTGGCACCATCGCAAATCTCACGTGCGGCGGCAAGGCCGGCACGGAATCCGAGCTGCAGATAGTCGTTCAGGCCCAGGTCGCGGTCTTCCGGCGCCGGGTTTTTCCAGGAAATCATGAAGACTGTGTAGCCCTGGTCCGTCAGGTATCTGACAAGGGAGTTTTCCGGGCCGAGGTCCAGAATGTAGTATTTCATGATCCAGGCCGGTGTGATGAGCACCGGTTCTGGGCGGACGGATTTTGTCGTCGGTGAATACTGTATCAGCTCGATCAACCGGTTTCGGTAGACAACCTGTCCGGGCGTGATTGCAAGCGCCTCCCCAACAGCGAATGCCTCTGCGCCAATCGGAGCGTGCCCTCCGGCCAGACGCTCCCAGTCCTCAACAAAATTCTGAAAGCCCCGCACGAGGTTCAGGCCGCCGGTGGACAGAGTTGCCTGAGCAACGTCCGGGTTCAGCCAGGGGATATTTGAGGGTGACGACAGGTCGAGCCATTGACGTGTGGCAAATGTGACGATGGCTTCGTTCTGCGCATCTACGCCGCGCACGTCGCGCGTCGCGTTGTGCCACCATTGCTGGGTCAGCAGGAATCCCTGACAAATCATATTGTAGGGCCAGCTTCGCCAGGCTGGGCTGTCGAAGCGATGGTCCTGGGGCAGGGGGTCGATACAACGTTCCTGACCGTCTTCTGCACGCGCAGCCCGGTCGAGCCAGCTGAGATAGCGCAACGCCTTTCGAACGGCCTTGGTACGCAGCTGCATCTGCTTACCCGGTGAGACAGCCAGATGAATGGCCCAGTCCGCATAGGCCAGCCATAATCCTATCAGGGACAAGCCACCTGTGAATTGGGCGAAATGGGCATGCATCGACCGGTCAAGCACGTCGCCAAGCGCGGTCGAGGCGTAGCTGTCCCGCCGAGACTCTAAAAAGGGCGCGAGAGAGGGAGCACGCCATGCTGGCGTTGCCCGGGACAGCCACGGAAACGGCCATTGCGCCTGTTTCGAAGCTGTGTCGTCTGTAGGACCCGTCAAATTGTCAGGCATTTCGCAGAACACGCTAAAAGTTGAGCAGAGACTCACTGTGTTCCGGAAAGTCGGGAAGTCCGTATTGACCTTCGTCAACACCTGCGCCTCGGTGATTGGGGGCGCGATATTGGCTTTTGCGGCCAGCCGCGTGTTGGATTGAACCCAGAGGTTTCGCGTCTTCGCAGAGCTGATGTGTGAAAAATCAATCAAGCAGGAACTGGGAGCAGGCCGAGCACCCTGCCGAGTCTAAGCGATCAATCCGGACTGAATGGCTTTCACTACGACTTCAGTTCGGTTCCGGGCGTCCAATTTCAACGCGAGCGACCTCAGATGCAGTTTGACGGTCGTTTCCTGAATATCCAGGGCACGCGCGATCAGCTTGTTGGACTCCCCCCGCTGCAGACAGAACAGGACTTCCCGTTCTCTCGGCGTGAGGTCGGTGCCGTCCGGACCGGACGCATTTTCCGTTTGAGCCGGCGTGAATACCTGCCCCGCCAGAATGAGTCGGACCGCTGCAACGAGCCCGTCCCCTGGCATGGTCTTGGGAATGAACCCCCTGGCGCCGGCATCCATCAGGGCATTCACTTCCATCTGTCCCGCGACGCCGGACAGGATCGCAAAACTCTGATCGGAGAATTTGGCAATCATTTCCTTAACGTCCTGAACGCCCGTTATGCCCGGCATGCGCAGATCCAGCAGCACGAGATCAAACCGTGCGCCGCTCCCCAGTTCAGATTGAACTGCTTGTCCGGTTCGCACGACTGATACATCCGCATCCGGCAGTTCATGTTCAAGCAACGAGCGCACGGCATCCAGCACAAGGTCGTGGTCGTCAGCGATGAGAATACGCATGTATCTGGTCCGTTCTATTGCCCGATTAGATGGGTTCGTTTGCAGCGTCGAGAGGTGCAGTTCTACCGATCCGGTCGAGTGTCGCCCAGAGAGTTTCGCGCGAGATCGGCTTCTTCAGTGTGGCGGCCAGCCCGGCGGGTAGCGGAGCAGCGAGTGCACCCGAACTCATGATGACCGGAACAGATGGCGAGATTTCGTTCAATTGGGGTACAAGTTCATCCCCACTCATCTGTGGCATTCGCCGGTCCGTTACAACCAGTCCGAAGGCGGACGGTGCAACGCGGAACACTTCAAGCGCTTCCAGAGGATTGGTAAATCCGACGGGGTCCCAGCCGAAATCCCTCAACAGGGAAACCAACATGTCGACCTGAAACTGGTCGTCGTCAATGACCATGGCGCCGGTTCCGGTCACCTGAGCTTCAACACTGTCCGCACCGATTGATGAAGGAAGTGCCTGGAGCGGTTCTAGCAGCGGAAGATCAATCACGATCATGGTCCCTTCGCCGGGCCGGCTGTAGGCGCGCAGGCGACCGGGCTGTCCTTGAAGCAGGGCATCAACTGTAACCAGACCAAGCCCGCGTCCTGTTCCCTTTGTCGACTGAAAGGGCAGGAAAGCTGTGTCCAGCGCTTTCTGAGACATTCCTGCTCCGTTGTCGCGGACAATCAGACGCGCTGCCGGAAACGTGCTGCACCTGCCGCGCTCATAGACTGCAGCCGGAGAAAAATCCGGTTCCACAGCACTGTCTTGGGCGATCTGCATCAGGGACAGGAATACCTGTCCGTCCGGCAATATGGCCTCGCGGGCATTCTTGAGCAGGTTGAACACCATGCGTGAAAACAGGGTCGGGTCGGTTTCGCACACCAGCTTGTCCTGAGTGACCAGAAGTTCGAACCCTTGGGTCGCAAGAAACTGGTTGCTGTTGAGTTCGCCCACATCCCGGACGAGCCGGTTGAGTGCGCAAACCTTGCGTTCCGGCGTGGTGTCGAAGTGCATCAGGTCTTCCACCAATTGATTTGCCTGATCACAGGATTGCTGAATGCGCGCGATCAATATGTCTGAGATATCCGCCTGCGACTCATCGCCAAGCAACTGAGCGGACGCGTTGATAATGGCGAGTATGTTGGCAAAATCATGCCCGACAGACTGCGCCATGCGCCCCAGGGCGTCCCTGCGCTCAGCATCCGCCAGCATCTCGTGCATTTTTTCCCGTTGCGCTTCCCGCCGGCGTATGATGCCGACGTCCCGCGTGGCGCAAAGGATGCCTCCATCCGACAGGGCCGTCAGTGACAAATCCTGATGCACTTTCGAGCCATCCTTGCCCAGTCCGGTGACCTCTCCACGCCAGTATCCGTTTCTCTGGAATTCCGGAAAAACTTCTGTCTCGAAACGTCGCAGCGTATCGGGGCTGTACAGCGTGCTCCAATGGATGCCGATACACTCATCTGCTTGGGCGAAGCTGAACATGCTGGCATGGGTCGGGTTCATGTATGTGAAGAATCCATCCCGGTTCGTGATGGCGATTCCGTCCGCAGACACGTCAATCGCGGTCGTCAGGTGTTTAACCTGAATGGCCTCCTCGCGCAGGCGCTCGGTGATGTCGTACAATTCGGCAGATCGCTGTTCCAGCAGGCGCTCGGCAGCGGCGCGCGCCGCCGTCTCCCTTTCGAGCTTGCGTGTCAGCCTGGCAACCGTGTCGTCCGTTCCGTTCAACGTCCATCCTTGCGGAGAATGTGAAAGTCCGCATTATACAGGTAACGGTGTTTACTATCGGTTCTCACGATTTCAAAATCTTCGAGATTTCCGTAATGCGCCAGGGCAGCGAGGATCATGCCTTCACATAAATCGGCCATGGGACGCGCTGACGCGTAGCTTATCCTCATTTCGCGATTGCCATCGCGTGATTGCGGCAGGATTTCCGGGACTTCGGCGTCCGGGTACAGTTTGCGGACGTCCCGGTGAATGACGCCGTGGATGCGCTCGATGAGATCGAAAGCATGATGGACATTTTCCTGAGGGTGTCCTGCAATCAGGCTTGGAAAGAGATTCTGCCCGAATTTCACGAGAAGCTCACGCGCAGACACATCGGTCTTTGCGGATAGGGCGCCAACCAAATCGATCATTTCTGAATGATCATAATACCCGACGCTGGTGTAGACACCGCCCGATTCCAGTTCGACGGAGTTCAGCAATTCGTCAACGACTACTTCGCCGAACTCCATTTCGGCAAAATCCAGGAACTGTCTGAACACAACACCTTTCAAGTATCTGCCCTTTCATCTGGTTTCTAGCGACCTGAGCGTCGGTATTTCCGGGTGTGGAAGCGCGGCCGCTCCACTTCCGAACAGATAACAGTGATCGAATGGAGCGACTACCTGACCAAAAGGTCAGGGTGGACCCCACCCTTTGCGCTGCACGGCCGTTCTTCTGGAGAATATCCGTGCCGGGTGAAACCGGGCAACTATCGCCATGAGTTTGGTACTCATTCGGGGATACGACATGAATTACTTCTATCCAAGAATACAAACGATTGGGGTTGCGGCATTTCTGCTGTCTGCGGCTTCCGCTTCGGCTCAGATCAGCATGGAGCCATCGGGGTGGTCGCAGCGGCCTCTCGGTTTCAGCTCCGATGCGCAGGCCAACCGTGTTGTGCTGTCCGGTGGCGGCGCCAGTTCTTCCGAAAGGGTTGGACCGTTCTCCAGCGCGACTCCCATGATGCCATCCTGGTCTGGGACGACCACCGGAGGCCAGGCGACTGCGATTGGAAATATGATCAGTGTCGAGATCGAAGGCAACAACAACACTGTGGTCGTCGATGCGTCCCAGGTGAATATGGGAAACCAGACAGCCATCGTCGCTCACTTGCCCGCCGGCGGGAGCGATTGATCGTGACCTATCGCAACGCACTTCTCACAACCCTTGCCGGCGCTGGTCTGCTCGCAGCAACCGCGTGTACATCGATGGACGCTGTCGTCTCAGATCCGGATTATCTGTCCACCGGAGCGATCGTCGAGACCAGCACAACTCCGTATTCCGGCCAACTCGCCTGCATGAAACGAACGACTGCGACTGAGAAACCGCGGATAGCAGTAGGCGACATACGGGACATGACCGGAAGGTTCTCTACATTCGAAGGCGCGGTCGCCACGCAGGGGGCGTCCCTGATGGTAATGACAGCACTGAGCCAGGCAGGATTTCCGCTGGCCGAGCGTCTCGACACAGCCGTCGCCGAGCAGGAGCTCGAATTTGCCAATAACCGCCTGATCAGTGAAGCGGGCGAGCCAACAGAAGATTACCGCAAAGTGTTCACGGGTTCCATTGCTGGTAGCGACTACATTTTGCTCGGCGGCATTACAGAGCTGAACTTCAATGTGCATAGCGGTGTCAGAGAGGCACGGATCGGCCCAGTCGTCGGCGGTGTCAGACACTATGCCATGACTGTGGCGCTCGACCTTCGACTGGTGAACACGACGGACTTGTCCGTGGTCAACCTGGTCAGCCAACGGAAAGTTATTCGCGGGCGCGAAATTCGCGCGGGCGTGTTCGAGTTCATAGGCGACACGACCATCGACATCGGCTTGGGCGAACGCGCCCAGGAACCGGTCCACACCGCAATTCGAACGATCGTCGAAAGCGCTGTTTTCGACCTCGTCTCAGGCATCGCCGGCCCGTCCGCGCAAGCCTGCTCTCAAGCAGAGTTCGTCATGTCGGACGTGCCTGCCCTTCAACAGACCCAAAATTAAAGGAGATTTCTCATGAAACGGTCTGCTCTTTTCTTCGCTTCTGCCCTCATTCTTGCAGGTGAGGCATTTGCTGATCGCGGCAATCACAACGGCCGTGGCCCGGTCGATGTCGATCTTGGACTTGATAACGTTATTGACGCCACTGTTGATATTGGCGGCGACAGTGTGGTCAATGCTGATCTGGACGTACTGGACAATTCAGGTGCAGGCGAAGTGTCCGATGTCGCCGCGAGCGCGGTTGACTACGCAACGCGCCAGGTCAACAGCGGCAATCAGAGTGCCACTCTCAATCTGCTCAGCGGCGCAATGGGTGAAATCGCTGGTACGGCTGCGGCGATTGGGAACTCTTACTCGATAGAATCGGTCGCTGATGCTGTTTCGTCGGTCAACCAAGCCAATTCAGGCGCCGCCTATGCCAATGCCAATGTGAGCATCGACAATTCCGGTATCGCTACGGCCACGACAGCAGCTATCGGCAATACGGCATCCGCGACGTCTGAAGTCAGCACGCTCGCCACCCGGTCAACACAATCGAATAGTGGTTACATGACCACTCAGATGAACGCTTCGGTCAACGACATCAGCGAAGCTACGGCGACCGCTGCGTCCATTGGCAACTCCTTGTCAGTCGAGATTCCGGGAAGCGGCAGCATGACCGCACAGCAGTACAATTCAGGTACGATGGTTGCGGAACTGAATGGTCAGTTGGTCGGCTTTTCTGATGGTACGATCACCGCTGCCGCTATCGGCAACTCTGCGTCCCTGACCAGCTTGAACTCGGATGTGGTCGGCAACGTCATGACCCGCATCAACCAAGCCAATTCAGGTCACCAGATTTCCACACTGGCTGCCCAAGTGTCCCATGGGGCCGAGGCTGCTGCGACCGCAGCATCCATCGGCAACACGGTGAACATTTCGGTGCAGTAAGTGCGGAAGAGGGCGCCGGACGGCTTTTCAGTCCCCCGAATGAACGTTCGGCGCCCTCATGATTTGCGGGATATCATTCTGGTATCAGGGCCCGTTTGCTCACGCGACGGGCCTTTTTCTATGGCTGTGTCCCGAGTTTCATGGCGTCAGCTTGACCGAAAAACTCTGCTTTCAGCCTTTCCCGTATTGGCATGGCGGAAAGTGCTGCTATCCGGGCATAGTCCAGCGTGGACAGGGGCTTTCGGCTATGACATAAGCCGCCCCTTCAGACAGGATTCACAGGGCGCCCGCGCGCAATTCTTGCGCCCGTGACCCAAGATTACGGATGATTGAACCGATGGAAGTTACCCAGACCAAGGCAGAAGGGCTCAGCCGCACGTTTGCCATCAAGGTGCCGGCCTCAGAGCTGCAGGCGAAACTCGATGAGCGGATCGAGGAGATCCGGCCGCAAATGAAGCTGAAAGGCTTCCGTCCTGGAAAGGTGCCGGCATCCCACGTGCGCAAGATGTACGGCCAGGATCTGATGGGTGAGTTGATCAACAAGCTCGTCACCGAAACCAATCAGAAGGCGCTGGAAGACAATGAACTGCGCCCGGCCGGCCAGCCTGACGTTCAAATCGAAGGTGACATGGAAGCGGTTGTGAAGGGCGAGGCCGACCTTTCCTACAACATGAACGTCGATGTCATGCCGGAGTTCGAACCGGCTGACGTGACGAAGCTGAAGATTACCCGCCCAGTGGCAGAAGTGGCCCAGGAGCAGATTGACGAAGCACTCGCGCGCATCGCCGAACAAAACACCCAGTATGAGGCTCGTGCGAAGACCGCGAAGGCCAAGGATGGTGACGCGGTCGTGATGGATTTCGTCGGCAAGATCGACGGAGAAGCCTTTGAAGGCGGCAGTGCCGAGCAGCAGACGCTCGTGCTCGGATCCGGTCAGTTCATCCCCGGCTTTGAAGACCAATTGGTCGGCGTGAAGGCGGGTGAGGAAAAGGAAGTGAATGTCACTTTCCCGGAAGCTTATGGTGCTTCCGATCTTGCCGGCAAGGATGCTGTTTTCGAAGTGAAAGTGCATGAAGTGCGCTCGCCGAAGACCCCCGAAATCGATGAGGAATTCGCCAAAGGCCTCGGACTGGAAAGCCTGGAACAGCTCACGGGCCTGGTTAAGGACCAGCTCAAGGCAGAGCACGACAATGCGTCCCGTGCGAAGGCAAAGCGCAATCTGCTGGACCAACTGGATGAAGCTCACAGCTTCGATCTGCCGCCGAACATGGTTGAACAGGAATTCGGCCAGATCTGGCAGCAATTGCAGGCTGAGATGGATGCCGGCCGCACGGCCGATGAGGACAAGGACAAGTCGGAAGACGAACTCAAGGAAGAGTATCGCAAGATTGCCGAGCGCCGTGTGCGTCTCGGACTGGTCCTGGCAGAAATCGGACGCGTTGCCGACGTGCGGATTTCCGAGCAGGAAGTGAACCAGGCCTTGATCCGAGAAGCGCGTCAGTATCCGGGTCAGGAGACCCAGGTCGTGGAGTTCTTCCGCAAGAACCCGGGTGCCATGGCCCAGCTGCGCGCGCCGATCTATGAAGACAAGGTCGTGGACCACATTCTGGACGTCGCCGAAATCACGGAAGAGACCGTGTCGCGCGAGGACCTGTTCAAGGAAGACGACGAGTAGACTTCACAGAAGACTGCAGTCTGAACGAAGCCGGTCCGCAGGACCGGCTTTTTTCGTGCGCCGAACCCTAATAGGTAAACTGGATATTAACCGCATCTCGCGAATTTATGTCGAATCGCAAGGAAGAGGCATCAGAAGATGAGCGTCCAGAGCATCCGCCCGCAATTGACCGAACAGGACATCCATCGCCTGATCAAGGGCGCGACGCCGGAAGATCGTGCGTCCGTGGCTCATCGTCTGTGTCGGCGCATTGCGCTTGACGTGCTCAGTGATCGCGAACGGGAATATGCTCAGGAAATCATGGGCATACTGGCTGACGATGCGGCCGATCTCGTTCGGCGGACCTTGTCGGTCACCCTGCGGAATTCGCCCATTCTACCACGTGACATAGCGCTGAAGCTTGCCCAGGATGTCGAGGCAGTGGCCATTCCCGTCCTGCAGGATTCCCCGGTCTTCTCTGATGAAGATTTGATCGAGCTGGTCCTGTCCGTGACTGCCGCGAAACAGGCAGCCATTGCCAACCGCGAAAGCCTTTCAACAACCCTGACCGAGGTGATCTCCGAGCATGGAACGGTAGAGGCCGTCCGGGTCCTGTCGGCCAATGAGGGCGCAGACTGGAGTGACGCGGCCTATGATCACTCGATTCGGCGTTTCGGATCGGACGAAGGGGTGCAGAAGGGGCTGATCAGCCGCGAGTTCATTCCCGTCCACATCGCAGAGAAAATGGTCTCTCTCGTGTCTGGTCAGCTGTTCGACCTATTGGTCAATCGGCACGAGCTACCTGCGCAATTGGCAATCGATCTGGCCTCGGCGTCACGAGAGCGCGCGACGCTGGATCTGGTCGAGCAGGCGGGCCGCACCTATGATCTTCCACGGTTTGTGTCGCAATTGCACCTGAATGGCAGGCTGACCCATTCCCTCATCATGCGCGCCCTGTGCTGCGGCCAGATGCCGTTCGTAGAGCATGCCCTGGCAGAGTTGTCCGGCGTCGGGCACCAGCGTGTCTGGTTGATGATCCATGATGCGGGCCCGTTGGGTCTGCAGGCCGTCTTTGATCGCGCCGGCATGCCGCGCAAGATGCTTCCGGCGTTCCGCGCAGCCGTGAATGTCTTCCACGAGACCAGCCATGATGGCGGTCCGAATGACCGCGCCCGTTTCCGGGCCCGCATGATCGAACGCGTGCTCACGCAGTTTCAGGCCATTCCAAAGGAAGACCTCGACTACCTGCTGGAAAAACTGGATTATTATTCAGAGATGGCCGCCATGGAAGAGGCGGGCGGCTCGATGGATGTCGCCTAGCAGTCGCTGCGGAGGCGGACACCGGCCTTGACGCCGATGCGTTCCAGAAAGGCGCCATCCCTCCAATTGGCCTTGTCTGCGATCACGAGAATGCCGGCATGGCTGGCGGATTCGCAGATATCCATCAATTCGTCACTTTCGGACACTTCCTCTGCGTCGACGCGGATGCTGTCGATCAACAGACCAAGCCCGTGACGGAGCGGAGATTGCCAGGATTTGCGCATGTCGATGGACACGCGAAAGCCGCGCTTGCGCAAAGCGGCAACATGATTGATGGCGTCCGCGTGTCCGTCGGAAAAGGCCGCGTCCGGGAATTCAAGACTGACTTCCTGCTGGCAGAGTGTTGTCCGACGAATGGCAGCGTCGCAACCCACTGCCGTGTTCTTGTCGCGCAGAGCGGCTGCCGGGGCGGGGACGATGATCGGGCGCATACGATTGTCAAACGTATGCGCCGCGCTTGCAACTTCCGCCAGACGGTCGCTCAGCCATTTTGCGGGTTCTGATGCAGTGTTTGACCGGCTTGCCGGGCCGAATGCGGCCCGTTCTTCATAATGACGGGACAGTTCGCAAACCGTGCCGTAGGCGGTGCCGTCAAGGACATGCATGACGGGCTGGAAACGGAGATGGACCTTCTGTCCACTGTGAGCGACAGCTTTCGTTTGAAATAATTCCCGCATCACTCTTCCTGTCTTTCTGACCGTGCCTATTGCCTTCCCTAAGGGAGATAATTGAAGATCACGCGCAGAAATCCGTGCGGATTTAGAAGAAATTTCAAATAATCGGGAGATCAAGAATGTCGTCACAGCCTGCAGGCCCCAAGCTCTCCGCCACCGTACTTGTCGTTCGCGATGGAGACGCGCTGCCTGAAGTGCTGATGGTGAAACGGCACTATCAGATCGATTTTGCGGCCGGTGCGCTGGTCTTTCCGGGCGGGAAGGCAACGCCTGAAGATTCCAGTCCGGACTGGGACGCCTATACCGATGGGGATTTCGGGCCGGTCCAGCAGGACGCACGGATCGCCGCGGTTCGGGAAGCGTTCGAGGAGTCCGGCTTGCTGCTGGCGCGCCACAAGGCTCAACGCGGAACCAATCAGCCCCTGGTCGGGCCTGAGACGGCCGAAAAGCTCGATCCCTTCCGGTCAGCTGTGGACCGGGGAGAGCAAAGCTTTCTGGAGCTTATCCGGGACAATGAACTTGTTTTGGCGCTCGACAGTCTTGTGCATTTCGGACATTGGATCACGCCGGACATGATGCCGAAGCGGTTCGATACACACTTCTACCTTGCACCGGCGCCGCCGGACCAGATTGCCGCCCATGATGGGCGGGAGACGACGGATTCCGTATGGATCGGGGCCCAGGCTGCGCTCGACGCGGAAGAGGCGGGAAAAGCGGTTATCATATTCCCGACCCGGATGAATTTGAAAAAGCTGGCCACGGCCAGATCTGTCGCCGATGCGGTTGAGCGCTTCGGTGCAGAGACAGTGATCACCGTGAAGCCGCAGCAATCGGAGACGCCCGAAGGCGAACCCTGTCTCGTGATTCCCGAAGTGGAAGGCTATGGTCAGACCATCGAATTGCTGTCGCGGGTCAATGTCTGAATCCTGTCAGAGAATGAATTTCGACAGGTCGGCATTTCCGGCCAGGCTGGCGACGCGTTCATCGACATAGTCCGGCGTGATCGTGACCGTTTCGCCCTTCTTGTCGGGGGCATCGAAACTGATCTCATCCAGCAGGCGCTCGAGAACGGTCTGAAGCCGCCGGGCGCCGATATTCTCGACGCTGCTGTTGACCGCCTCGGCCAGGTCCGCCAGCCGGTCGATCGCCGCATCCTCGAATTCGAGCGTGACGCCTTCGGCTTCCATGAGCGCTTGATACTGCCGGATCAGGCTGGCCTCCGGTTCGACCAGGATGCGACGCAGATCATCTCGCGTCAGGGCGTCGAGTTCGACACGGATGGGCAGGCGGCCCTGCAGTTCCGGAAGAAGATCTGATGGCTTTGAGACATGGAATGCGCCTGACGCGATAAACAGGATGTGATCGGTCTTTACGGCACCGCGTTTGGTGCTGACAGTCGTCCCTTCGATCAGGGGCAAGAGATCCCGCTGCACACCTTCGCGGCTGACATCTGCGCCGCCGCGATTCTGTTTTGCAGCGACCTTGTCGATTTCGTCCAGGAATACGATGCCGTCTTCCTCAACGGCGTGCACGGCCTCGCGGACAATCGCATCCTCGTCCAGAAGCCGGTCGGATTCTTCCTCGATCAGGGGTTGATGGGCTTCCTTGACGGTGGTCCGAACCCGTTTCGTACGCCCGCCCATGGCCTTGCCCAGCATGTCCGACAGATTGATCATGCCCATGGAACCGCCCTGGCCGGGGATGTCCAGCATCTGCATCGGGCCGCCGGATTCGGCGATGTCCAGATCGACCGGCTTGTCGTCCAGTTCCCCGGCGCGCAGTTTCCTGCGGAACACTTCTCGCGTGGACGATTGCGCATCCTCACCAACCAGCGCGTCCAGCAGGCGCTCCTCGGCCGCGTCCCGTGCCTGGTCGGCTACGCCTTCGCGCTTCTGATCGCGCACCATCGAGACTGCCGCCTCCACCAGATCGCGGATGATCTGCTCAACGTCACGTCCGACATAGCCCACTTCGGTGAACTTCGTTGCTTCCACTTTCAGGAAGGGCGCATTGGCCAGCCGGGCGAGGCGGCGGGACACCTCGGTCTTGCCGACCCCGGTCGGGCCAATCATCAGGATGTTCTTCGGCGTGATTTCACCGCGGATGGATTCTGCTGCCTGTTTGCGGCGCCAGCGGTTTCGAAGCGCAATGGCCACGGCGCGCTTCGCCCCTGCCTGGCCGACAATATGGCGATCGAGTTCTGCAACGATTTCGCGGGGGGTAAGGTCTTTCATCAGGTTTTCCGGTATGCGCTGACTTGGGTGTCAGTCTTGAGAGAAGGCTCGGAACGGGACGCCTAGAGGTCCAGCGATTCCAGCGTGAAATGGCTGTTTGTGTAGACGCAGATGTCAGCGGCGATCTGCATCGCCTTGCGACCGATCTCTTCGGCGTCGCTCTCATAGTCATACAGGCCACGCGCGGCCGCCAACGCATAATTTCCGCCCGATCCGACTGCAACAACATTGTGTTCCGGTTCAAGCACGTCTCCGGCACCGGTGATGACCAGAGTCGACTCCTTGTCGGCAACAATCAGCAATGCCTCCAGTTTCTGGAGGTATTTTTCGGTCCGCCAGTCCTTGGCGAGTTCTACTGCCGCGCGCTGCAATTGGCCGGGATGGCGCTCCAGCTTGGCTTCAAGTCGTTCGAACAGGGTAAAGGCATCAGCGGTCGCGCCAGCGAACCCTGCGAGAATCTCACCGCCTGCAATCCGGCGAACCTTGCGGGCATTGCCTTTCATGATGGTTTGCCCCATGGACACCTGACCATCACTGAGCATGACAAGTTTCTGGCCCTTGCGGACGGCGAGGATGGTAGTGCCATGCCAGATGGCGTCGCTGTTGCTGTCATTCATCATGCGGTCTGATGTGGCCGATCCGGGCCTGCGGTTCAAGGGAGTTCCTGTTACATGAATTTCCACAGAGATATGTCATATAAGTGTAGCTTTGCGCGGCTATCTGGGCGCGGATGGAAAGGGACCGCCTGAATGGTGCAGCAGCTCGGCCAACTACCGATGGGATGGTTGCTGACCGCGCTGATCGTATTCGTGGTGACAACCGGATTCTCGATCGGACGCGTACGGGCTGAGCGGTACATGGTGGCCGGCGGCCACAGATTCCATTCGCGCGGCAATTACCATGGTTACTATGTGGCAATGTGGGGGTTTGTCCCTCCATTGCTGATTGCCACCTTTTACGCGCTTTTCTCCCAATCGGCCCTGTTCCATGTTCTGAGCGGCGAATTGCCGCCAGCTTTCCATGAATTGTCTGCGGCAGAGCTGCAATCCTATCTCGAGGCTGTTGCGAATGCTGCAGGTACCGGCGGCTATTCCGGTGCGGATCGGATATTTGCCACGGTGACCGCACGCTATCTCGAGCTTTCCGGGGGGCTGAAGGCGATCACACTGGTCTCCATGATCGGCGCGGCGATAGCCGGGATCTCCTATGCCCGCAGTCGCGTGGCGCCTGCCTTCAGGGCGCGTATCAAGGTGGAGCGCGGGGCAGAAGTGTTCCTGTTCCTTTGCGCCGCCATCGCCATTGCAACCACGGTCGGCATCGTGGCGTCGCTGCTTTACGAAAGTCTCCGCTTCTTCTCGAAGGTGCCCATCACCGATTTCCTGTTCGGCTTGCACTGGAACGCTCAGACCAGCGCGGAATTTGGCGCACTGCCGCTGTTCTTCGGCACGTTCATGATTGCGCTCATTGCCATGTTCGTCGCCGCGCCGGTCGGGCTTTTCTCGGCGATCTACCTTTCCGAATACGCGTCGCCCCGAACGCGACGCCTTGCAAAACCGCTTCTGGAAATGCTGGCTGGCATTCCGACCGTGGTCTATGGCTTCTTCGCCTTGCTTGTGATTGCGCCTGCCGTCCGGGCGGCCTCGCTCGGGGTGAACAGTTTCCTGATAGAAGCCGGCTTGCGGTCCGAGCCACTTCTGGCAGCGCAGCCCACCAGTGCACTGGCAGCAGGTCTTGTCATGGGCGTGATGGTCATACCTTTTGTGTCATCCCTGTCGGATGATGTGATCAACGCCGTGCCTGGCACGTTGCGGGATGCGGCTTTCGCCATGGGTGCCACCAAGTCCGAAACAATCAAGCAGATCATCCTGCCGGCCGCGCTGCCGGGAATCGTGGCGTCGATGCTGCTGGCAGTGTCGCGTGCCATCGGTGAGACGATGATCGTGGTCATGGCAGCAGGCCAGAGGGCGCGTATCTCTTTTGACCCGTCGACGGATCTGACCACGATAACCGTACAGATCGTGGCCTTGCTGACAGGTGAGACCCAGTTCGATAGTCCGAAAACCTTGTCAGCCTTCGCATTGGGACTCGTCCTGTTTGTCGTGACACTTTGCTTCAACCTCATCGCCCTGCGCGTGGTGCAACGTTACAGGGAGAAATATGACTAGCTCTCCCAAACCGACCTTCCAGACGGAACAGGCACTCAAGAGGTTGCGCAGTCGCCGCGCGGCGGACGCAAGATTTCGCGCCTATGGCTTGTGTGCCCTGGGGTTCGCGCTGCTGTCGCTGGTCTTTCTGATGGGGGCAATTGCCTGGAAGGCGGCAGGGGCAGCCACATACCATGTCGTCAAGACGGAAATCGAACTGGTTCCGGAACGAATAGTTCCCGACGGCAATGCGTCGCCCGGCGAAATTACCCGCAATATTGAGGGGTTCTATTCCCTGCTTCGCGACGATCTTTCGTCACGCTTCCCGCGTGCACCTGAAACGGTTCAGGCGCGACAGGAATTCAATGCTCTGGTTGACCGACTGGCGGTCCTGCCTCTGGCGCGCCGGGTCGCGGAGACCCCATCTCTCATTGGCCAAACTGTCGTGGTTAATATTCCGGTCTCGGATGATGTAGATATGTTCCTCAAGCGCGCGGCTCCGCGGGTAATCCTGTTGCGGCTTGGCCCGGGGGAAACGATCGAGGCAGAGCAGGGCCTTCGGTTGCGGCATCGCGCGCTCGGACAGGTGGAGGCAAAGCTTGCGGCTCTGGCCGATGATGAGGTGCCTTCCGTGATCATCATGGCAGGACAGAGTGTTGCCAGGATGACAGGCCTGTCAGGGGAAACAGTCGATCTGGAATTGCTCGCAGGGACGGCAGAACCATTTCAGGGTGAGCCCTTGCGGATATTCATCCTGCCGTCCTCGGAATCGCGGCGGGCCATTTCGGACCAACAGATTGCCTGGGCCTTGTCACTGAAGTCCGCCGGAGTGATCCAGCGTGTGCCGCATGGCAGCCTGCTGACGCGCACGGACAGCACCTATCCGGAACTGGCAGGATCTCTGGCTGCCATTGTCGGCTCTCTGCTCACATTGCTGGTAACCGCATCGGTCGCCATTCCGATCGGGATCTTCGCGGCAATCTTCCTGGAGGAATTCGCACCGCGAAATCGACTGACCCAGCTGATCGAAGTGAACATCAACAATCTGGCGGCTGTGCCATCAATCGTCTTCGGCCTGCTGGGGGCGACGCTTTTGCTTGGCACGTTCGGACTTCCGCGTTCGGCCCCGCTGGTTGGGGGGCTGGTTTTGGCGCTTCTGATCCTGCCCGTCGTGATCATTGCGGCACGCGCGGCCTTGCGGGCTGTACCGCCGTCCATTCGCAGTGGCGCTCTGGCGGTCGGCGCGTCCCGGATGCAGGCGGTGTTCCATCATGTTCTGCCTCTGGCCTTGCCAGGTATGCTGACGGGAGCGATCCTGGGCATGGCGCGGGCACTGGGCGAGACAGCGCCGCTGCTATTGATCGGCATGGTGGCATTTGTTGCCGAGGTGCCGTCCTCAACCACGGACGAGGCGACAGCTCTGCCTGTACTCATCTACAGTTGGGCATCGAATGCGGAACGGGCCTGGGAGCCGATGACGGCGGCTGTCATCGTGATCCTTTTGTCGATACTGGTAGTCATGAATTTGATCGTCGTTCTGTTGCGACGCCGATTCGAGCGGAGATGGTGATGGATACGACGACCCAGTCAAAACATGATCCAGCCCTGACGGGGGAGGGCGCCGATTCAAGCCGTGACCTCGTTTACCCGCGCATCGACTGTCAGAATGTCAGCGTCTTCTATAATGGCAAGCAGGCCGTCTACGATGTTTCCCTGCCTGTCTTCGACCGCTCTGTGACGGCGCTGATTGGGCCTTCCGGCTGTGGCAAATCCACATTCCTGCGATGCCTGAACCGAATGAACGACACGATCGACGGGGCACGGGTGTCGGGCGAGATCTACATGGACGGCGAGAATATCAACTCGCCGGATGTGGACCCGGTCCTATTGCGCTCCCGTGTCGGCATGGTGTTCCAGAAGCCCAACCCATTCCCGAAATCGATCTATGACAACATCGCCTACGGGCCCCGCATTCACGGCCTGGTGGATGACCGGCATGAGCTTGATGCGATTGTCGAGAAAAGCCTCCGCCGGGCCGGCCTGTGGGACGAGGTGAAGGATCGGCTCACCCAGCCCGGGACCAGTCTGTCGGGGGGACAGCAGCAACGCCTGTGCATCGCACGCGCCATCGCCGTACGCCCGGAAGTGATCCTGATGGATGAACCCTGTTCCTCGCTGGATCCCATCGCGACGGCGCGGATCGAGGAATTGATCGATGAATTGCGCAAGCGCTATTGCATCGTCATCGTGACCCATTCGATGCAGCAGGCGGCACGGGTTTCGCAACGCACCGCCTTCTTCCATCTCGGCCATCTGGTGGAGATGGGGGACACAGACCAGATTTTCACAAGTCCGCGCGAACGCCGCACGGAAGACTATATCACCGGCCGGTTCGGCTAAGGGAGTCCTCATGGCAGACCACATCGTCTCTGCATTCACAGACGAACTCGACAAGATCGCGGCGGATCTTATGCGCATGGGCGGCATCGTCGAGACGATGATCCTGGACTCCTGCACGGCTGTTGACCGGAACGATACCCAGTTGGCCAAGGAAGTCATCGCGCGCGATGCCGGTGTCGACCGTCTGGAAGAGGAAGTTGAACGCCAGATCGTCAGCCTCATCGCCCGCCGCCAGCCGATGGCGCATGATCTCCGCTCCGTCTTCGCGGCTCTCAAGACCGCCGGCGAACTGGAACGGATCGGAGATCTGTCGAAGAATATCGGCAAACGCACCCTGATGCTCGACGACGCCGTTCCCTCGAACATGCGCAATGGCGTCGCACGGATGGCTCGCCCTGTCTCGCTGCAGCTCAATTCGGTCCTGGATGCGTATGCAACCAGCAGCGCCGACGCAGCCAAGACCGTCTGGGAGAGCGACGACGACATCGACCAGCACTACAATTCGCTGTTTCGTGAAATGATCACCTACATGATCGAGGACCCGCGCATGATCGGTGCCGGAGCACACATGCTGTTCATGGCTAAGAATCTCGAACGCATCGGCGATCACTGCACGAACATCGCGGAATTTATTTACTTTCAAATCACTGGCGAATATCTGGTGCCCCATGAGCGCCCGAAATCGCCGAATACCGGCGTCTGAATGGACGCGGCACGAGAGGACCTGTCATGAAGCCTTACGTACTCATCGCTGAAGACGAAAGCGCCGTCTCGGAACTGCTCTTCTACAATTTGAAGAAGGAAGACTATGAGGTCGCGATTGCGGGGGATGGCGAGGAAGCCATGCTCATGATCGAGGAGCGCGCGCCGGACCTGCTTCTACTCGACTGGATGTTGCCCAAGGTCAGCGGGATCGAGGTGTGCCGTCGTATCCGCAGCGGGGGTGCCAATCCCAATCTGCCGATCATCATGCTGACGGCGCGCGGTGAGGAAAGTGACCGGATCCGCGGTCTTGATACCGGTGCCGACGATTATGTCACCAAGCCGTTCTCGACCACGGAACTCATGGCCCGTGTCCGGGCGGTGCTGCGCCGGATTCGTCCGGGCCTGAAGGATGACAAGATCACGGTGGGGGACATCGAGATCGACCGCGTGGCCCACAAGGTTGCCCGCAATGGTCAGGACATCCATCTCGGCCCGACGGAATTCCGCCTGCTCGACTATTTCATGCAGCATCCAGGGCGCGTGTTCTCACGCGAACAGCTTCTGGACACGGTCTGGGGATCGGACGTCTATGTCGAGGCGCGCACGGTTGACGTGCATGTCGGACGCCTGCGCAAGGCCCTGCGTCAGGAAGGCGGGGACGATCCGATCCGGACCGTCCGTTCCGCCGGATATGCGCTGCGCGCCGACTAGAAGAGTTCCGCCAGGAAGCTTTCCAGGTTTTCGAAGCTGCGCCGGTCTGCATCAGCATTGTAGACCGTGCCCATCTCCTTGTTGTCTGCGCCCAGCGTGGTGAAGGAGTGCATCGAATTGCCGTGAACGTGGAGTTGCCAGTCCGCACCGGCTGCGTCCATTTCCTTCGTCACGGCCATCACATCTTCCGGCGTGGCCATCGGGTCGTGCCAGCCATGCTCCATCAACACCTTGGCGGTGATCTTCGGGGCAGGCAGGTTCTCGGCCGGACGGAACAGGCCGTGGAATGAGGCAACGCCCAGAACATCCTGATTGGCGCGAGCCATGTCCAGCACGCAAAGGCCACCAAAGCAGAACCCGATGGCTGCGGCTTTCTTCGGGTCGACGCCCACCTGCTGCTTTGCGGCGGCAAGGCCACCGGCAAGACGTTTCTGAAGCTCCGCACGATCCTCGACCAGCGGATTCATCAGGGCCTGGTTCTCTTCGACCGTAGTCCCGCGCTTGCCTTTGCCGTAAACGTCGATTGCAAAAGCGGCATAGCCCATCTCGGCCACGCGTGCGGCTTTCTCCCGTTCATTGTCGCCGAGGCCGCCCCAGGCATGGGCGATGATGACGATCGGGGCGACGTCCTTTCCTTTTGGACGCAGGAAGAAGCCTTCAAAGGTCTTCCCGTCGACCGTGTAATCAACTGCGCTCATGTCATTTCTCTCCTTCGGTGGGTGTCTGCCTGATACAGGGCATTCGTCTCCCGGTTTCAAGGCCTGTCGGGATTAGTATGAGGATTCTAGGATTATCCGGTACTTTCAGGACCATTGATACATCCAACTCCCTGGAGGCATTCATGGCGAAGAAAAAAGACAAGAAGTCCGCCCCGAAACCGGCGGAAGCGAAATCCGGCAAGACGGCAAAGAAATCGTCCAAGGCCCAGAAGACAGGCAAGGCCGGAAAGACGACCGCCGCGCCCGACCTCAACACGGCCGACATGGCTCACAAGATCTGGCTGGCCGGCGTTGGCGCGTACGGCAAGGCCTATGATACGGCGATCGCGAACACCAAGGCCTTCAACAAGCAGTCCACCGAATTGTTCGAGGATCTCGTCAAGCGGGGTGAAGCGATTGAGAAGGATGTCCGCGCCCGTGTCGAGGACAATGAAGCGATGAAGTCTGCCACGAAGAGCGCTGCGAAATATGCCGAAGCCGCTCGCGAATTCCAGACCCAGGCGCGCGACGAGTTCGAAGCCCGCATGGAGCGGATGCGCGACCTGCTGGGCGTGAAGGGCCTTGGCAAGAAGGGCAGCAAGCTGGCCGCGAAACTGGACAAGCTGGAGGACGAAGTCGCTGAAACCGTCTCCAAGGCCCGGTCAAAGTCCAAGGCACGCACGAATGATCTGAAGCAGCGCATCACGCGCCTGACCGAAGAGATCGAGGCGGTGGCGACCGAGACAGGCTCTGATTTGGCCAAGTCGGGCAAGAAGGCCGTTACCCGCACAAGCAAGGCCGTTCAAGCGGCAATGACGAAGCCGGCGGCGTCTCCGGAAAAGCCCGCTGCCAAGCCGAAGGCGGCCACCAGACAGGCAAGTGTGGATGACTTCACCCGCATGACAGGAGTCGGTCCGGCCCTCGCCGCCAAACTCAAGGCTGCGGGCATTACCAGCTTTGCCCAGATTGCCGAGCTGAAGAAGGCCGACATTAACGCGCTGGATGCGAAAATCATGGCCCGGGGCCGGATCGTGCGGGATGGCTGGGTCAAGCAGGCGCGGGCCCTGATGAAATAAACTGCGCAAACCAGGTATTGTGATCAGGGCGGCCGCGTGACGGCCGCCTTTTTCATGCGGTCACGCGATGATAATGTTCGAACAGGTCGGCCAGCGCATCCACACCCTCTTCCCCCATATAGGGCGGCAGGAGGCACATCACCTGAAGCACCGTCTTGTGGATCAGGTTGGGGCCATCATGCCGCTCCGTATTCAGACGGTCTTCCGCCAGCCAGAAGGTCAGGGTGGTCATCACCTGGTCGGTCAGAACATTCCGCAGGCGGGGATCAAGCCGCAGGACAGACCCGGCTGTCAATTCGTCGAACATGTCCACCAGAGCGTGGCGCATCTGCCGGGTGATCCCCCGGAACCGCACCGCAAGATCTGGATACCGATCTAGCAGCAGGCCGAGATCGCGATAGAAAAAGCGGAAATCGTAAATCTCTTCCAGCAGGATATAGAGATAGATCCAGCTGTCCTCGATCTGCGCCAGACGGCCTCTGGCACCGTTCAGGATGATTTTCATTTCTGCATCGTGACGGTCAAAGAGCGTACGGATGATCGCGTCCTTGCCCTTGAAATGGTAGTAGAGATTGCCCGGGCTGATATCCAGTGCATTGGATATGTCGACCGCCGTCTGGTGGGACTCGCCCTCTTCGTTGAAGAGCAGCAGGCTGACGTGAAGTATGCGATCGCGGGTTTTCATGGGTCGACCGGCAGTTTGACACGCAATTCTCACTATGAAACGAATTTTATTTGAAATTTTGAAGGATACTCTTTCCGAATACGAAAGAGCAGAAAGATCTATGTTTCGGTTGGGGTGGAGGCCGTCATGAAGGGTAGAGTAACCAATCAAGTGGGGGCCTGCGGTGTGCCGAACGCCGTGCAAGACGAGGTGATTTCATGCCGCGCCACCCGCTGATGACTGAATTCGACACTGAAGAACTGGTCGGGGCGGTGGCCATGATGCTGCGGGCATCCATGTCCAACCCCGTCTCGACAGCCAGGGCCGCCAGCCGGATGGCGGCAGACAGCGCCCGTATCCTCATGGGCCAGTCAGATCGACAGGCTGACCCGCGCGACCGCCGCTTTCAAAACCCGGCCTGGCGCGAGAATCCATTCTATCGCCGCGGCATGCAGGCCTATCTGGCAACTCAGGAGCATGTTCAGGACTGGGTCGAAAATCTCAGCATGTCGGAATTGGAACATGCTCGCGCCCGGTTCATGACCCGCATGCTGCTGGATGCTGCCGCGCCGACAAACACCTTTGTCGGCAATCCGGACGCCAATCGACGCATGGTCGAGACCGGCGGGCTATCGCTGTTGCGGGGCCTTCAGAATGCCTATTCTGACCTGACCCGGAATGATGGTCTGCCGAGCCAGGTCGACAAGCGACCGTTCAAGGTCGGGCAGAATCTGGCCACGTCCCGGGGCAAGGTAATCTGGAAGAATGAACTGCTCGAGCTGATCCAGTATGAGCCGAGTACGGACAAGGTACATCAAACACCTGTGCTGATCGTTCCACCACAGATCAACAAGTTCTACGCCATGGACCTTTCGCCGGCCACGTCGATGGTTCGGTTCCTGCGGGCGCAGGAATTACAGACATTCGTGCTGTCCTGGCGAAACCCTCAGAAGGAGCATGCCGATTGGGGCATGCGGGAGTATGTGGATGCGTTGATCCAGGCCAGCGAGGTAATCCGCAAGGTGACCGGATCCTGCAGGATTAATGTGGCCGGGGCCTGTTCCGGCGGGATCACGGCTGCGGTCCTTGCCAGCCTCCTGTCGGCCGCAGGTGATGACAGGATCAACAGTCTGACCTTCATGGTCTGTGTGCTCAATCCCCAGCGGGATGACAGTGAACTCGGACAGATTGCATCCGACCACAGTCTCGAAGTCGCCCGGGCCTATTCCCGCCGAAAGGGGATACTGAAGGGCAAGGATCTCGCACGCATGTTTGCGTGGATGCGCCCGAATGATCTGATCTGGAATTATGTCGTGAACAATTACCTTCTGGGCGAGGATCCGCCGCCCTTTGACATCCTGTTCTGGAACAATGATTCCACCAATCTCACGGCCCAGCTCCATTCCGACTATCTGGACATCGGGCTGAACCAGCCCTTCGATCACCCCGGTGAGTTTGATGTCGCCGGCCATCCACTGGATTTGTCGAAGGTGACCGCTGACGCTTTCGTCGTTGGGGGAATGACGGACCATATAACCCCATGGAAGGCTTGCTACAGGACCCTCGGACTTCTCGGCTCGGATAATGTCGAGTTCGTTCTGTCGTCGAGTGGGCATATCCAGTCCCTCCTGAATCCACCGGGAAACCCGAAGGCACGTATGTTCCGGAACGATGAAAGACCATCGGAGCCCGAAGCGTGGCTTGCTGGCGCTCGTGAAGAGGCGGGCAGCTGGTGGCCTGTCTGGGGGGCGTGGCTCAAAGCTCGGTCCGGCGCATTGAAAACTGCGCCCGAAGCTTGCGGAAGTGACGCCTTTCGCCCTCTCTATGAGGCGCCGGGCCGCTACGTTTTCGACGAGTGAAGCCTTGTTGTGCCGGAGTAGGGATCCATGAAGAGCATGCCAGACCGTCGCCCACAGATTTCCGTGCAGGAACTGGACGGCCTGCGCCTGCGGACAGCGTATTGGGCTTTGGACGGTCCGGTGAGACAGCCAACATTGCTCTTCTTCAACGGGATCGGTGCGAATTTGGAGCTTACGGCCGGTCTTGGGGACATGTTTCCGGATCGGGAAATTTTCACGTTTGACGTTCCGGGCGTCGGGGGCAGCGACGTCACGCGGTGGCCATACCGACCGTGGATGCTGGCGCGCTGGACGCGCAAGCTTCTGGACCGCAATGGTATTGGCGCTGTCGATGTCATGGGCGTGTCTTGGGGCGGCGCGTTGGCCCAGCAATTCGCCTTCCAGTATCGCAACCGTGTCCAGCGTCTGGTCCTGTGTGCGACAAGCGCCGGCGTGACGATGATTCCGGGACATCCAAAGTCCCTGACCAAGATGGTGGATGCGCGTCGCTATACCGACCCCGACTTCATGCGCCAGAGTTTCGAGAGCCTGTATGGCGAGGCTGTAGAGGGGGAGGCAGGCCGCCACATAGACAATCTGATGCCCCCGGACCCGAAGGGCTATATCTATCAATTGTTGGCATTCGCCGGGTGGACCAGCCTGCCATTCATCCGATTCCTGAACATGCCGTCATTGGTCATCATGGGGGAACGGGACACAATCGTGCCGGTCGTGAACGGACGGATACTCAGGGCCGGGCTTCCAGATGCGCGCCTTCATGTGATCGAGGAAGGCGGGCACCTGTTCCTTGTCACGCGCGCGGAGGAGACCGGTCAGGTCATCCGGAATTTCCTTTCCGAAGACATGTCGGAAAGCAATGTCGCGGCGTGATCAGGTCGCGGAGGTTTTGACGGCGACGCGCTCTTCCAGGGCGTCACATACGGCGTCCGCAACAGATTGCGCTGCATCCCCCCGACCAATTGAGCTGAACGCCGCTGAGCAAGCTTCAACATGCAAATTGATCAGCGCGACATTCTCTCCAGGTTCGGACTTCGCAACGAGAGTGCTAAGCGAGCCGCACAGGCGGGAGATTGCCGGATATCCGTAGGATGTGGCTACGCCACGAATATTGTGGGCGCAGGTTTCCAGCATCTTGTAGTCGGCAAGACCAGCCGTGTCGGACTGGGCGGCGACCCAGGCAGTCTTTAGGCGGTCGAGATCGGCTTGCATCCAGGCATCGAATTGCGAGGCAAGGCCGTCCACAGCCGCTTCTGCGCGATTGCCCAACTCGTCTGGATCGTGTCCGTCGTCCTGCGTGTCTTCACTGCCTTCCGGGGGCGATGCAGCCGGGGTCAGCTTGATCACGCGACTGATGTCCGGGGTAACCGGTGCCGTTGACGCGGAAGAGGGGGAGCCGGAGCTGGGTTTCAGCTTGCCAATCAAAGCCTTGAGCATGGTGTATTCCTGTATTTGGAACCACCCTAGCGTCGAAGGCTTAACGTTTTACTGACCAAAGAACACTGAAATCGTTCTAGAAACCAAACTGCTCGCGCAGGATGCGTTCATCAAGGGCGTGGCCCGGATCGAAGAGCATGGTGAGGCGCCTTCGGTCTTCCTGTACATCCACACTGACCACGTCTCGTACTTCCTGATTGTCGGCCGCAGCCGCAACCGGCCGCAGGACCGGAGCAACGACATCAATCCGGACATGCGCGTCCCGGCGGAGCAGCGCGCCCTTCCATCTTCTTGGCCGGAATGCGCTGACCGGTGTAAGCGCCAGCAGACCGGCCCCGATCGGCAGGATCGGGCCATGAGCTGACAAATTGTAGGCAGTTGATCCGGCAGGGGTTGCCACCATCAATCCGTCGCAGGCGAGTTCCGTCATCCGGATCTTGCCGTCTACCGTGATCTGCAGGCGAGAGGTCTGGGCGGTCTGCCGGAACATCGAGACTTCATTGATGGCCAGGGCACGATGTTCCTGATCATGCACGTCGCGCACGATCATGCGGAGCGGGGAAATCACCGCGCGTTCGGCTGCGTTTATGCGATCCGGCAAATCGTCTGTCCCGAACTCATTCATCAGGAAGCCGACCGTGCCACGGTTCATGCCGTAGACCGGCTTGCCACCCTCGAATTGCCGGCGCAGCGAGTCGAGCATGGCGCCGTCGCCTCCCAGCGCAACGATGACGTCCGCGTCTTCCTCGTCACACTGGCCATAGCGTTTCGTCAGGACAGACCAGGCGTCCTGCGCCTCCGGGCGTTTTGACGCGTAAAAGTGTAAGCGCATTCCATTCATGGGGGCTCATCTGCTTTGCCGGAGGGGTTGGCGTCAAGGCGGTTTGCGGAACGGGCGGCTTCTGCAAAATGGCCGACAGGCAGCTTCGTGACGCGGGCGTCAGCTTTTTCTGGCCTGATATCGCCTTTTCCGCTAAATTGTCGACAGAACGACAAGGGAGATACGATCATGGCCGACGGCGCACAGAAACCAGACATCCGGTCCTCAGTAACCGCAGAAGAGTGGCAGGCCCGCGTGGACCTCGCGGCACTCTACCGACTGGTCGCCCTGCATGGCTGGGATGACATGATCTTCACGCACATTTCCCACCGCGTGCCCGGCCCGGATCACCATTTCCTGATCAATCCCTACGGTCACTTCTTCGAGGAGATCACGGCATCTTCTCTGGTAAAGGTCGATCTGGAAGGCAATGTCGTGCAGGAGACCGATCACTTCATCAATCCGGCAGGGTTTACCATACACTCGGCGATCCATGATGCGCGCGAGGATGCCAAAGTGGTGATTCACCTTCATACGGATCAGGGGGTGGCCGTGTCGTCCCAGAAGGAAGGGTTGATGCCGCTCAGCCAGACCGCAATGATCGTGCGGGAGGATGTGTCCTATCATGACTATGAAGGCATTGCGCTTGATCTCGATGAACGCGAGCGGCTCGTGGCCGACCTTGGTCCGAAAAAGCACTCCATGCTCCTTCGCAATCACGGCACGCTGACCATCGGCGACACGGCTGCGTCTGCCTTCACCCGCATGTTCTTCCTCGAGCGCGCCTGCAACATGCAGATCATGGCCCTGTCGGCCGGAAGAGATGGCGTGCTGGAATGTGAATCCGATCTGCAGGAGAAGGTTGCCGGTCAGGGCGGAATGACGGAACACAGTTCCGGCATGAACATGATCACGGAGAAACTGATCTGGCCTGCGCTGCTGCGCAAACTGGACCGCCAGATGCCGGGCTATGACGCCTAAGGGGTTTCCCCTATGCGACAAAAGCGGTCCGCGACGTATGGAGCCATTATCAATTGCCGTTTCGGCCATTATGTAGGCTCGGAAGAGATCGGGAAGTAGACAGATGAAGCATCTGAAGGCCTTCGAGGACGCCCTCAATTCCATTCATGGCGAAGGCCGTTACCGGGTTTTCGTGGACCTGCACCGTCACAAGGGCAGGTTTCCGAAAGCTACGGCACGGTTCGAGGACGGCGAGCGGGAAGTCACCATCTGGTGTTCGAATGATTATCTTGGCATGGGCCAGGATGATCACGTCATCAATGCGATGCACGAGGCGATCGACAGTTTCGGCGCCGGCTCCGGCGGCACACGCAACATTTCCGGCACCACCCGCTACCATGTCGACCTCGAGCGTGAACTCGCGGACCTGCATGGCAAGCAGTCAGCGCTCCTGTTCACGTCGGGCTATGTGTCGAATGAGGCGACCTTGTCGACGCTCGGAAAGATCCTGCCCGATCTGATCATCTATTCCGACTCGCTGAACCATGCCTCGATGATCGAAGGCATTCGCCGGTCGGGCGCGGACCGTCGCATCTTCCGGCACAATGATGTCGATCATCTTCGCGCCCTGATGGAGAATGATGATCCGGACCGTCCGAAGCTGATTGCGTTTGAGAGCGTCTATTCGATGGACGGCGATTTCGGCCGAATGGAAGAGATTTGCGATCTCGCCGACGAGTTCAACGCACTGACCTATCTCGACGAAGTCCATGCGGTCGGCATGTATGGCGAGAATGGAGCCGGTGTCGCCGAAATGTGGGACCTGGCTGACCGGATCGACATTATCGAGGGAACGCTCGGCAAGGCCTATGGCGTGATGGGCGGCTACATTGCCGGCCATGAAACCGTGGTTGATGCCATCCGGTCGATGGCGTCGGGCTTCATCTTCACGACATCGACCTGTCCGGTCATGGCGGCCGGCGCGCTGGCCAGCATCCAGAAACTGCGGACCGATGAAGGCCGCAATCTGCGCCGCCAGCATCAGGCCAATGCTGCCATGCTGAAGCAGAAATTCCGTGAGGCCGGCCTGCCGATGATCGAGACGGATACGCACATCGTGCCATTGCTCGTGGGCGATCCTGAACGCTGCAAGGCACTGTCTGACACGCTTTTGTTCGATTTTGGCATCTATGTTCAGCCGATCAATTACCCGACCGTCCCGAAGGGGACCGAGCGCCTGCGCTTCACGCCGAGCCCGGTGCATGATGAAGCGATGATGGACGAACTGGTCGCTGCGATCCTGGCCGTCTGGAAGCAGCTGGGGCTCGACAAGGCCGCCTAGGCGGCCAGTTCAGCCTATTTCGTCTTCTTCTTCGCAGGCGGGGTGGCCTTCTTGCCAAGCCCGATCTGTTTTGCGTGTTTCGACCGCAACTTCGCGTAATTTGGCGCCACCATGGGATAATCCGGCGGAAGATCCCATTTGGCCCGGTACTCTTCCGGAGTCATGTCGAATTTCGATCGCAAATAGCGCTTCAGCATTTTTAGCTTCCGGCCATCTTCCAGGCAAACCAGATAGTCCGGCATGATCGACTTCGAGATCGGGACAGCCGGCTCCTGAGCGGCGGGCGGCGGCTCCATGGCACCGGATAGCCCCGACACCGTGTCGAACACGCTCCGGATGAGCTCCGGCAGTGATTCTGCCTCGACCTGATTGTTCGAAACGAAGGACGAAACGATCTCGGCCGTCATGTCGAGCAGATCTGATGTCTCATGTTCACTCATGGCTCAACAAGACTCTGTCAGGTATTTGAAGTTAAAACTGCGCATCCACGCCCCAAATTAACCTCCAAATACCATACTTCTCCAAGTAATTGCACGATATTCCGGGTCCTTTCTCTCAAAAAGGTCGTTCCGGTGCGATATTGTGACGTGAGCGCGCACGCATGGTTGCGACTTGACCTCCTGAAGCGTAAATACCGCGAACCCAGCAGGAGATTCCCATCATGGCAGATACCGCCCAGCCCACCCGGTTCGATACGACGGATTTCTTCAATCAGTCACTGGAGGAGCGGGATCCGGACCTGTTCGACGCCATCCGCAAGGAACGCACCCGTCAGCAGGAACAGATCGAGCTGATTGCGTCGGAGAACATTGTCTCGAAGGCCGTGCTGGAGGCCCAGGGTACCATTCTGACCAACAAGTATGCCGAAGGGTATCCCGGCAAGCGTTACTATGGCGGATGCGAGTTTGTGGACATCGCTGAGGAACTGGCCATCGAGCGGGCAAAGAAACTCTTCAATTGCGGGTTTGCGAACGTGCAGCCGAATTCGGGCAGCCAGGCCAATCAGGGCGTCTTCAACGCCGTCCTGAAACCGGGTGACACGATTCTGGGAATGAGCCTCGACGCCGGGGGACACCTGACCCATGGCGCACGACCGAACCAGTCGGGAAAATGGTTCAACGCGGTCCAGTATGGTGTTAGCCGCGAGGATGACCGGATCGATTTCGTCGAGGTCGAGCGGCTTGCCAAGGCCCATCGCCCCCAATTGATCATTGCCGGGGGATCTGCCTATCCGCGTCAGATTGATTTCAAGCGGTTCCGCGAGATAGCCGACGAGGTCGGGGCGCTGTTCCTCGTGGACATGGCGCACTTCGCCGGCCTGGTGGCCGGGGGCGCCCACCCGAACCCGCTGGACCATGCCCATATCGCGACGACGACAACCCACAAGACCCTGCGCGGGCCGCGTGGGGGCATGATCCTGACCAATGACGAGGCGCTGGCGAAGAAGATCAACTCCGCCATCTTCCCTGGCATTCAGGGTGGTCCACTGATGCATGTAATTGCGGCCAAGGCGGTCGCCTTCGGCGAAGCGCTCCGTCCGGATTTCAAGGCCTATGCCGCGCAAGTGGTTGCCAATGCGCGGGCCATGGCCGAGGCCTGCAAGGCGAGCGGGCTGGACGTCGTGTCCGGTGGCACCGACACGCACGTGGCTCTGATTGACCTGCGGCCCAAGAATGTAACCGGCCGCGATGCCGAGCACGCCCTGGAACGCGCCTTCATCACCTGCAACAAGAACGGGGTGCCGTTCGATCCCCAGAAGCCGATGATCACCAGCGGCATCCGTGTCGGTTCGCCTGCCGGTACGACGCGCGGGTTTGCCGAAGAGGAATTCACACAGATCGGCAACTGGATCGGCGAAATCGTTGACGCGGTCGCATCGGGCGACAGCGCCGCGGCCGAGAACAAGGTTCGCGAAGAGGTGAAAGCCCTTACGGCCCAATTCCCGATCTATAATGGTTTGGGAGGCTGATAGACCTTGCGTTGCCCGTTCTGCGGATCCGAGAATACATCGGTCAAGGACAGCCGGTCCGCTGAGGACAATACGGCTGTGCGCCGGCGCAGGGTGTGCGAGGCGTGCGGCGCCCGGTTCACAACATTCGAACGGGTTCAATTGCGGGAAATCATGGTGGTCAAACGGGATGGCAAGCGCGTGCCGTTTGATCGTGACCGGCTGACGCGATCGATCACGATTGCCCTCCGGAAGCGCCCGGTGGACCGTGAGCAGGTGGACCAGATGGTGTCCGGAATTGCCCGCAAGCTGGAAAGTGGCGGCGAAACGGAAGTCACGTCGAATGAGGTCGGCGAGTTTGCGATGGAAGCGCTTCGTCAGGTCGATCCTGTCGGCTATGTTCGCTTTGCGAGCGTGTACAAGGATTTCCGGGACCCCAACGATTTCGCGCAATTCATCGAAGCCACGTCGCTGGAAGATGAAAGCGACGCGGAATGAGCGGGGTCAAGGTCACCCTGAAAGTGGCCACATCGCTGGATGCGCGCATCGCCCTGTCAGACGGAACGAGCCAGTGGATCACCTGCAGTGAGTCACGCGCGCGCGCCCACCAGTTACGGGCGGCCCATGACGCCATTCTGGTCGGCATCGGCACCGTCCTCGCTGACGACCCATTGCTGACGGCTCGCACCGTGCCACTGCCGAAGCAGCAGCCGGTTCGCATCGTGGCTGACTCCCATGGGCGCACCCCGCGCAGTTCCCGCCTCGTCCAGTCAGCGGCCTCGGGCCGTGTGGTTGTTGCCACGAATAGGCAACCACAGGACATTCTGGCGGCCAGCGGGGTCGAAATATGGCGATGCGGACGCGGCATTCGGGTCGATGTGACAGAATTGGTTCGCCGTGCGGAGATCGAAGGCATTTCGTCGATCCTGATCGAGGGGGGCGGGACCCTTGCCGCAAGCTTCATTCGAGCGGGCCTGGTGGACGAAATCGCGTGGTTTCGCGCGCCCATCCTGATTGGCGGAGACGGCCTGCCCGCGCTGGGCGCCCTCGGTCTCAACGCCCTGTCGGAGGCGTCACGTTGGCGCGCTGTCGCGACGGAACGGATTGGGGTCGACGTGCTCGACACCTATGTAAGGGTCTGAATAAGAAACTGAGGGCAGGAAAATGTTTACAGGCCTCGTTACGGATGTCGGCACGGTCCGCTCCGTGGAAGACCGTAATGGTTTGCGGCGTTTCGAAGTGGAAAGCGTCTACCCGCTCGACGAAATTGAATTGGGCGCGTCCATCATGCATTCCGGCGTGTGCCTCACCGTGGTCGACATGGGGCAGGGCGAGCGCGGCGCATGGTTCGCAACCGAGGCGGTGCCGGAAACGCTGTCAAAGACGATCCTCGGCGACTGGCATGTCGGGTCGCGGGTAAATCTGGAACAGAGCCTGAAGCTCGGCGACGAGCTCGGCGGACATTTCGTGTTTGGTCATGTCGACGGCGTCGGGCAGGTCGTTTCCGTCGAACCGGAAGGCCAGAGCTATCGTCTCACGATCCGGCCCCCCCAAGGCATCGCCCGGTACTTCGCCACGAAAGGCTCTGCAGCCGTAAACGGCGTGTCGCTGACCGTCGCTGACGCCTTGCCAAACGGGGATTTCGAATTGGCCATAATTCCGCATACCTGGCAGGTCACGACGCTGGGCGATCTGCAGCCCGGCTCCAGCGTCAATCTTGAGATCGACATGCTGGCACGCTACGTGGCGCGGATGATTGGCGCCGATGCGCCGGAAGGGCAGTAAGCAAGATGAGCAGCGAATTTCACAGCGCAATCTCCTCGATCGACGAGATTATCGAGGACGCCCGCAATGGCCGGATGTACATTCTGGTGGATGCCGAGGACCGGGAGAATGAGGGGGATCTCATTATCCCCGCCAACTTTGCAACGCCGGAACACGTCAACTTCATGGCCCGGCATGGGCGTGGGCTGATCTGCCTGGCGATGACGCAGGAACGCGCGCACACACTGAACCTGGACATGATGACCCGGAACAATCGGGAAAGCATGGGCACGGCCTTCACCGTCTCGATCGAGGCAAAGGAAGGGGTCACGACCGGTATTTCGGCGCATGATCGCGCGCGCACGATTGCCGTCGCGATCGATCCGACCAAGGATCATGACGATATCGTCTCCCCGGGTCATGTGTTTCCGCTGATTGCGCGGGAAGGCGGAACTCTGGTGCGGGCCGGTCACACGGAAGCGGCCGTGGACATCTCTCGTATGGCGGGTCTCTATCCGGCAGGCGTGATCTGCGAAATCATGAACGAGGACGGCACCATGTCCCGGTTGCCGGAACTGGTTGCCTTTGCCCAGTTGCACAATCTCAAGATCGGCACAATTGCGGACCTGATCGCCTGGCGTCGCAAGAATGACCGGTTCATGGAGCGACGCATCGAGGCGAAGCTCGACTCCGGGTATGGTGATGGATTCCGCACGGTTTGCTTCCGCAACAAGCTCGACAATTCGGAACACATTGCGATCGTCCATGGCGACATCACGCCGGACAGCACGACCCTGGTGCGCGTTCACCGTATGGACATCCTGTCCGACGTGCTGGGAGAGAGCGGGCCGCGCCATGGACTGGTCGAGCGCGCCATGCGGATGATCGCAGATGCCGAAGAGCCGGGCGTCATTGTTTTCGTGAACACGATGCGGCCGAACATAATCGCCGAGCGCCTTGGCCTGAAACCTTCAGTATCTCCGGACCCGACAGCCCCCATCCGTGAGTATGGCGTCGGGGCGCAGATCCTGAGAGACCTTGGCGTTCGCCGCATGATCTACCTGTCCGGAACGCAGCCGTCCCGCCTGGCAGGCCTTGACGGCTACGGCCTGACCATAGAGGGGTGGCGCAACCTTCATGAGGAGAGCAATTGATGGCAGACCGCGTACTCGTTGCCATTTCGCGATACTACAAGCACATTTCCGATGAACTCGAGGCAGGCGCCCTCGAAGCCCTCGAAGCTGCCGGCGCCAAGGTGACGGTCATGGAAGTCCCCGGCGCGTTTGAACTGCCGGGGCTGATCGCCATGGCGGCCGACAGTGGACGGTTTGATGGTGCGGTTGCGCTCGGATGCGTGATCCGCGGGGAAACCACGCACTATGACTATGTCTGCGGCGAAAGTGCCCGGGGCCTGATGGATCTGATCGTCCAGCGCCGTCAAGCGATCGGTTACGGGATCCTGACCGTGGAGAATGAAGAGCAGGCATTGGCGCGTGCGGACCGCAAGCGGGGCAACAAGGGCAAGGATGCCGCCGAAGCCTGTCTGGCCATGATCAAATTCCGCAAGGAACTCATTCGGTGACCGACCAGAAGATACCTTTCGAAGTCACTCGGGCGAGGCGGGCGGGAGCGCGCCTCGCAGCAGTTCAGGCGCTCTATGAGATGGAGCAGACCGGCAAGTCTGCCAAGGCCACCATTCGGGCCTTCATGGAGGATCGTCTGGGCATTGGACCGAACGAGGAACCGGTGGAAGAAGCCGATCCGGACCTGTTCAAGTCTATCGTGAATGCCGTTGTCACGCATCAGACCGCAATCGACAAGGCGATCCTGGGACGCCTTGCTTCCGGCTGGAAACTGACCCGTCTGGACGCCACGATGCGTGCGCTCCTGCGGGCAGGCGCTGCGGAATTCATTGAGCACCAGCACCTGTCAGATGCGATCATTCTGGATGAATACGTGTCCCTTGCGCATGATTTCTTTGAAGAGCAGGAAGCGAAATTCGCCAATGCCGTGCTCGACAATCTGGGCAAGGATCTGCGCAGCTAGCTTTCAGCTTCAGTCGTATCCACGCTGCGGCCCCAACTGCGCATTTCTTCGACAAACAGGTCCGGCGCCTCCATGGCGGCGAAATGTCCACCTCTTGGCATGTCGGTCCAGCGCACGAGATTGTAGGCGCGCTCCATCCAGCTGCGGGGGGCCGGCTTGTAAACAGGCTCACCCGGGAAATTGGCAAAGGCGGTGGGCGTTTCACAGCGAACCCCTTCCGGCAGCGCGTTGCCGCCCTCCTGAGCAAAGCCATTGTAGAACCAGACACTGGTCGCTATCGCGTCGTTCACGAGATAAATCATCACATTGGTGAGCAACTGATCCTTCGAATAGGTGTCCAGCAGACCGCCTTCGGACAGATCGGACCAACCATTGAACTTCTCGATGATCCAGGCTGCCGTTCCGACGGGAGAGTCCATCAACGCCATCGCCAGGGTTTGCGGTTTGGTCATTTGCTGCATCAGATACGCGCCCTCACGCTGCATCGCATCCTGCATGCCCGACAGCCAGCGCCCTTCCTCCTCTGACTGGGGAGTTGCCGGTGTCGGGCGGAATCCGACCATGTTGAGATGGATCGCGCGGCATCCGCCCTTGTCATCGACCGTCCCATGATGGAGGCCGAGATTGGACGTGACCATGCTGCCCCAATCTCCGCCCTGCGCCAGATAGGAATCATATTTCAGCACGTCGCGCATCAGCGTGTCCCACAGCGCCGCTGTCGCACGTGGTCCAATGGGGGATTTCGGACGCCCGGAAAACCCGTAGCCGGGCAGGGACGGGATGATCAGGTCAAAAGCATCCTCGGCGGCGCCTCCATTGCGGGAGGGGAACGCAAGGGGCGAGATGGTCTCCCAGAACTCGAAGACCGATCCCGGCCAGCCATGCGTCAGCAGCAGGGGGCGGCGACCGCCCGCTTCGCCAACCACATGAACGAAGTGGATCACCTGCCCATCGATTTCGACCTTGTAACTCGGGAACTTGTTGAGGATTTCCTCGGATTTGCGCCAGTCATATCCAGCCAGCCAGTAGCGCTGGATGTCCTTCATGACCGGAGTGGACATGCCATAGGCAAATCCCTCCTCGTTCGCCGGGGCAGGAAACCAGTCATAGGCCTTCACGCGCGCCATGATGGCGTCCAGCTTTTCCTGTGGCACATCAATGCGATAGGGCTTTACAGTGGGCATGACGTCGTCCTCGCTACGGTTCGTTCACCATAGCGAGCCTGCCGTGGGGCAATGCAAGTTAAATCGAGAAACTGGTTCCGCAGCCACACGCAGCGGTGGCATTCGGATTGTTGATCCGGAACGCCGCGCCGATTAATTCCGTCGTGAAGTCGATCTCGGAGCCTTTCAGGAAGTCCAGGCTCATTTCATCAATCAGGACTTTCGCACCATCCCGTTCGAGCACGACATCATCTTCCCTGGCAGCGGAATCGAAATCGAACTTGTAGGAAAATCCGGAACAACCGCCCCCTTCCACGGAGACGCGCAGAAAATCCGCGCCGTCCTGTTTCGCCAGAATCGCATTAATCCGCTTGGCAGCAGAGGCTGTAAGGGTCACATCAGGGGCCATCGTCGTGCTCATGACCTCAACATAGGGATTCCCGAGCCAATGGAAAAGAGAGCAGTGTACGCCACGCGCCACGAAGACAGTCGCGGCCGGTATTTTCCGGAGGCACCTTCGGCGACGCGGACCCCGTTCCAGAGGGATCGTGACCGGATCATCCACTCAACCGCTTTCCGGCGTCTGAAACAGAAAACACAGGTATTTGTGGCCCATGAGGGCGACCATTTCCGCACGCGCCTGACCCATTCCCTCGAAGTGGCGCAGATTGCCCGCAGCATCGCCCGAACGCTGGGGCTGGACGAAGATCTGGCGGAGGCCCTGGCGCTCGCTCATGATCTCGGTCATCCGCCCTTCGGCCATGCCGGCGAAGACCAACTGGACGCCTGCATGGCGGAGTATGAAGGCTTTGACCACAATGCGCAGACCCTGCGGATCGTCACCAAGCTCGAGGTTCGCTATCCCAATTTCGAGGGTCTCAACCTCACCTGGGAATTGCTGGAGGGCCTGGTCAAGCACAATGGCCCGATGGTACAGCAGGATACGCCGCTGGACTCCCTGCCGGCCGCCTTTCGCGCCTACCCGAATTTCATGGATCTCGAACCTCACCAGTTCGCGGGTCCCGAAGCGCAGGTTGCGGCGCTCTCGGACGACATCGCCTACAACAATCACGATATTGATGACGGGATCGCCGCCGGCCTGTTCACGATTGACGATTTGATGGACCTCCCGATTGTGGGCGATCAGTTCCGGGGCGTGAAGGTCGAATACCCCCATCTCAGCGACCGGATGGTGTCGTACGAGGCTGTACGCCGCCTGATTGGCGTCTGGATCAATGACCTGACTGCCGAGACGGGGCGCCGCGCGCGGGAATATGCGCCGCAAAGCGCCGCGGAAGTGCGCGCCATGTCGGTGCCCCTGGTTGCCTTCTCCGAGGAGCTGGAAAGCCGCCAGAGGGCCCTTCGGGCCTTTCTGCATGAGCGAATGTACAAGCACTACACCGTCAACCGGATGCGCAGCAAAGCCAAGCGCATGCTGTCTGAACTGTTCGATATCTTCTTTCAGGAGCCGGAGACCCTGCCGGCGCCCTGGCGCCAGGATGCGTCACAGGCGACCGAAGCCCGCAGGGCGCGCATCGTGTGTGACTACATTGCCGGCATGACGGATGGATACGCCATTGACGAGCACCGGCGGCTGTATCACCCGGACGTCCTGAGATAGCCACATTGCCGCCCGGTTCAGGTACTAGGCGCATCCTGAAGGGGCTGCGGCTGAGAAACCTGTCGAATATTCAACCGTCGTTAACGAAACGGGCCGTAATTTTAACTCTGTGAACCTTTTTACGAGGATGATTCCATGGGGCGATATCGGGAAAACGGTGGGGACTACTCCCCGTTTGAAGACGATTACCGCGGATTCGACGTGCGCGAGGATGATGCCGCGCGCGGTCCGTTGATTCTCGCCCTCGCCGTTGGCGTGCTGCTCGTCTTCGGCGCCGTCGTCTGGAATACCTACCGGCAGGGGGTTCGGGCCAATGGCGCTGGCATTCCCAGCGTGATCGCCGACGCCCAGCCCTACAAGCGCGCCCCCGAGGACCGCGGTGGAACGGCGGTCCCCGACACGGATAAGCGCTTCTACGACCAGATGGATGATTCCGAGCGTGCGGAATCAGATGCATCGGACTTCGCAGAGGCGGGCGGCCAGTCGGATGGCCTGTTGCAGGGCGGCCCGCCGATAGAGTTGCGTCCCGGTCGCGAAGGGACCGGGCCGGATGATGACCAGGTGCGCGCCCTCGCGGATCTCGAAACCATGCCCGAAGACGAGGATGAGCCCATCGCTGGTGTGCGCACGCAGACCGTTCCGGAAGGGCCCCGGCAACCTGTCGAGATGGCCCGCACAGGTGACGCCGTCCCCCCCGTGCCGCTCAGCCAGCCAAGGGTTCCCGAACCGGTCGTTGCAGAGAACGAGTTCGATTTCGACCAGGACGGCAGCTATCTCGTCCAGTTGGCCGCATTCCGGTCGGAAGAAGCCGCAGAGACCGCCTGGTCCCAGCTCAACAAGGCGAAGCCCGGACTGTATCGCAGCGCTCGGAAGCAAATCCAGCGGGCAGATCTTGGCGCCAAGGGTGTCTTTTACCGGCTGCGTGTTGGCAGTTTCGCAGACCGCGAGTCTGCATCTGATTTCTGCGAGGCCGTGAAGGCAGGTGGCGACAATTGCATCGTGGTGACGGGCTAGTGGTCAAGGCGTGTATCCTCAGCGTATCGGGTCCGACGCTCACAGCGTCTGAAGCCAGCCTGTTCGCAGCGGAGCAGCCTTGGGGTGTGATCCTGATGGGCCGTTCCTGCGTGTCGCGCCAGCAAGTCCGCACACTCGTGGATGACATCTGGCAGGCGCTTGGACGGCCCTGTCTGATCTTCATCGATCAGGAAGGTGGACGTGTTGCCCGACTCAAAGCGCCGGAATGGCCACTTTTCCCGCGCGGCCGGGACTATGCCGAACTCCATGCGCGCGATGCGGAGAAGGGGCTGTCGGCCGCATGGCTCGGCCACCGGCTGATCGCTGCAGAATTGTCATCCCTGTCTATCCATGCCGATTGCGCTCCGGTCGTCGACTTGCCGGTTGCGGGCGCGCATGACGTCATCGGGGATCGCGCGTTCGGCACCAATCCGGAATCTGTGGCGGCCCTGGCGGGTGCTGCGTTGAAGGGGCTCGCGGCAGGTGGCGTGGCTGGCGTCATCAAGCATATTCCGGGGCATGGACGTTCCATGGCCGACAGTCATATGGAGCTGCCGCGCGTGACGGCAGGCGATAATGAACTCGCAAGCGATTTCGACGCGTTTGCGCGCCTGGCGGACGCGCCAATGGCGATGACCGCCCATATCTCCTATGATGCATTTGACGCCAATGTGCCGGCGACCCTGTCAAAAATCATGATTCAGGACGTGATCCGCAAGCGAATCGGGTTTGATGGTCTGCTGATGACAGATGATCTGGGGATGAAGGCGCTGGGCGGCAGCCTTGGCGAACGAGGGCATGCTGCGATTGCGGCAGGGTGCGACGTCCTGTTGCACTGCTCCGGTTTCCTAGCCGATCCCGACGCCATTCTCGCCGAAATGACAGAAGTGGCCGCCGCGGCGCCAATCCTGTCCGGTCGGGCGCTGGAGCGCGCTGAACGGGCCGAGGCCATGTCGACCCGCCAGGAAGAGTTCGATCTCGCCGAAGGATGGCAGACCTTCAAATCCTACTTCCCGCAAATGGCGGGGGCTGCATGAGCGCGGACATGATCTCCATTGACGCGCTCTCTGCAGACGCGCAGGATGCCGAAGTCGGCGACCTGTTCACGGTCGATGTCGGCGGGTATGAAGGCCCGCTGCACCTGTTGCTGGAACTGGCGCGCCGCCAGAAGGTCGACCTTCTGCATTTGTCCATGTTCTCGCTGGCAGAGCAGTATCTGGATTTCATCGAAGAGGCCAAATCGAAACGGATCGATCTGGCCGCCGACTATCTGTTGATGGCGTCGTGGCTTGCCTTCATGAAGTCGCGCCTGCTGTTGCCAAAGCCGGAAAAGGCCGTGGAAGACGAGCCGACCGGCGAGGAAATGGCGACGCGTCTCGCTTTTCGCCTGAAGCGGCTGGATGCCATGCGAAGTGCGGTTGAAGAACTCGAAGCCGGGCCGATCCTGAACAATGTGGTTTTCCTGAGGGGTGCCCCGGTACAGCCGAAAGTGGTGAAGCATACCGAGTTCACGGCAACCTTGTATGAACTGACTCAGGCTTTCGGCACGATACGGGACCGTCGCGAGAAAGAGCGCCCGCACACGATCGAACAACAGCTCGTATTGCCTCTCGAACTGGCGCGGACGACGCTGCGTGCACTGCGAGAGCAGTTGGAACAGTGGTCTTCACTGGACGAAATCCGATCAACCATGACAGACGTGGACCCCGAATTGCCACCTCGGTCTGTCACTGCCAGCGTGTTTTCGGCCGCATTGGAACTTGCCCGTGATGGGGAAGTGGATGTGCGCCAGGATGAACACTTCGCGCCACTTTACTTGCGCAATGCGGGGAACAGAGCAGAGGGGGGCAGCAATGCAACCGCTTGAGAAGCACTTGATGACAGACGACACACCTGAAGCGGAACGCGATCCGGTCGCCCAATTGTCATTCGCCTATCGCCGGTCGGAAGAAGCTCTGATCGAAGGGGCAAGTGAAGCGCTGGTCGAAGGTATACGCCGGGCCGAGGCAATCCTGTTCGCCGCGGGCGAGCCGCTGTCGGCGGAACAGATTGCCGAAACGCTTCCGCACGGGGTCGAGGCCGCTGAAGTCCTCATGGCCCTGCGCGCGCAATATGTGAACCGCGGCGTCAACCTTGTTGAAGTGGCCGGGAAGTGGCGCTTTCAGACCGCTTCCGACCTCGCTTATCTCTTTGTTGAGGAGCGTCAGGTCCAGAAGCGGCTGGGACAGGCCACGCTGGAGACGCTCGCCATCATTGCCTATGGCCAGCCGGTCACGCGGGCGGAAATCGAAGCCGTACGAGGTGTTGCCGTCTCCAAGACCACGATCGATACGCTTCTGGAAACAGGATGGGTCAAGATCAAGGGGCGCCGCAAGACGCCGGGCCAGCCAATTACCTATGGCACGACCGATGCCTTTCTGGAGCATTTCGGCCTTGAGGGCCTCGAAACCCTGCCGGGCAAGGCTGACCTGGAAGCGGAAGGGCTGCTGTCCGACGTCATACCCGAAGGGTTCCAGATGCCGGACGAGGAAGCCCTCATGGGCGAGGAAATGCCCGAAGACGCCCTGCCGGAGGTCGAAGACAGCGAGTCTTTCGTGACGGATTTCATGGAAGATGAAGGCGTCGATGACGATGGCGACATTGCAGATGCCGAGTTGGACGGCGAGTCAGATCTGGCCGAACCGGTTGATGCTCAGCGTGCCGACGAGAGCGAAGAAGACGACGACGCGCCGGTCAGCGTCTTTGCCTATACGCGGGCACCTGAACGTTCAAAGGCGGATGACGACGAGTTCGATAGCCAGGACGTCAAGGCGGCCGTCATTCAATTGTCGAAACAGCCCCGAACGCCAGAGCAACCCATGGGCCAATGGGAAGATGACGAATAGGTCCGCTTAGGAACGCTGTTCGTGAAGATTGGATTGGCGCTCCATCTGGATCTCATGGTGGCACTATTCGGATCTTGACGACGTCATTCTTGACAAGGCCTGCAGAACTCCTTGTTTGGCGTAATCCCGCTGACTTGAATCGCGCCGCGGTCTACGCCCCGAAAGGCGGCGGCAGCCGAAATCGACGCTCTTCCGGAAAGCGGCCAATGATGTCGTCCTCAGAGGCGCCCCAACCCATATTGTGAAGGATCAGGGGGCGGCCGGCTCGGCTGATGCGATCGGAGACGATGCCGATGTGCGGCAGGGCCCCTTTGTATCGCATTGTGTACAGATCCCCCGCCTGCCAGCCGGCGGCTGAATCCGGAGACGACAATACCTGTCCATGCCGCTCGATATAGCGTTCGAGATTGGGTACCCGTCGGTGATCAATGTTCCGGTCCGGACGGGTCAGTCCCCAGATGCCGGGATACGCGCCGAATGCGCCGCGCATGTCCTCATGCACCAATTCCTGCAGGTCCATATCGAATGCGTCGCGATAGGCGCGAATGATCACATCCGTACACACGCCGCGGGATCGCGGAACATCACCCATGGGGTAATCCAGTCGGACATAGGCTGGGTCATAGATTCGTGTCACGCCGATCTGAGCGCGTGCGGCCATAGCTAGACGGGTCGGCCATGGCAGGCTGCGCCTGGCGAGTTGGACCGGGGCCAGGGGCAGACTCAGTCCTGAGAGCAGGAAGGCGCGTCGGGTCGGCATGTCGGCATCTCGCCATGCCGATCCGGCAGCAATGGGGCGAAAATCAGAAACCGTGCAATTCCGCGATCTCGTCCAGAGGGGCGCGTTCTGCCCGAAGCGTATTGACCGGATGCGCCGGATCCGGCTTCCCGACGGCCATTGCACACCAGACCATCTCACTGTCTCCCAGCTTGAAATGATCCTTCAGGGCAGGGCGCAGCATCCCCCAGCATTCCTGCATGCAGGTGCCCCAGCCGCGCTCTTCCGCGAGAAGCGCCAGCGTCTGCAGATACATGCCTGCATGACCCCACTGCCCATGGCCCATTCGCTCGTCGATCACGAAAAACAGGGCAACGGGCGCGCCGAAAAATCGGAAATTGTTCGCGAACCAGGCAATGCGGGCAGCCCGGTCCTCACGTGGGATGCCGAGCGCTTCGTACATCATTTCGCCAACGCGTCTGCGCCGGGCCTCATGCGGCTCCCAGAGGTTCCTGGGATAGATCAGCCGGTCGGTCGGCTGCCCCTTGGGGTTTGCCGCCAGGACCGGTCCGGCCATCTGGATCACCGCGTCCTTGGCTTCGCCGCTTACGGCAATGGTGCGCCAGGGCTGGGTGTTGCCACCGGATGGCGCACGCTGGGCCAGTTCGAGCCAGTCGCGCACGTCTGCTTCCGGCAACTGGTCCGGCAGGAATGCCCGCGTCGAAATTCTTTGAGCAACGGCTTGAGACACGTCCATGAAAAAACCTCCCATCTGGTCAGATGGGAGGTTTAATGACTTGGCGCGGCGTCAGCCAAAGACTATTTGCCGTGCAGTATCACCGGCATCCAGGTGTAGCCCTTCACAAAGCCACCGGCTGTGAAGGAAGGTTCGTCCAGCACTTCGATATGGCTGAAGCGCTCCATCAGTTCCTGCCACAGGATTTGCAACTGGAGTTCCGCCAGTCGGTTGCCCACGCAGCGGTGAATGCCGAAGCCGAATGAGATGTGGCGACGGGCATTCGCGCGATCAATGATGAACTCGTTCGGTTTGTCCCAGAAGCGTTCGTCGCGATTGCCGGACACATACCACATGGCAACCTGGTCACCTTTCTTGATGGTCTGGCCGTGCATTTCGACGTCTTCGAGTGCGGTACGGCGCATATGCGCAAGTGGGGTCTGCCAACGGATCGTTTCCGACACCATGTTCGGAATCAGCGAGGGGTCTGCTTTCAGTTTCTCGTATTCGGCCGGGAACTTGTTCAGGGCATAGACCGATGCCGTCATCGAGTTGCGGGTCGTGTCGTTGCCGCCCACGATCAGCAGGATGACGTTGCCGAGCAATTCCATCGGGGTCATGTTCCGGGTCTTTTCCCCATGTGCCAGCAGGCTCATCAGATCATTCTTCAGCGGCTGGGCGCCCCGTTCCTGAAAGATCTGCATGAATGTGGCGAGACATTCCATCATCTCGCGCTTCCACTGTTCTTCCCCTCCCGGGCAGATGTCCGGATTGTTCATGCCGGTGGCCATGTCGGACCAATGGGTCAGATCGCGACGTTTCTCGAAGGGATAGTCGAAAAGGGTCGCCAGCATCATCGTGGTCAGTTCGATCGACACCGTATCAACCCAGTCAAACGGCTCTCCGACCGGAAGGGAATCGAGCAGGCCTTGAGTTCTCGAACGGATCAGGGGCTCGAATTCCTTCAGCATGTTCGGCGCCACGGCTGGCTGGACCGTCTTGCGCTGCTCGGAATGACGGGGCTCGTCCATGGCGATGAACATGGGCAGTTCGAAATCCTCTGGCGGGCTGCCGAGCGTTATGCCGCCATGCTCCCAGCTGGAGGAGAACCGCTTGTGGTCGGTGTCCACCGCCATGATGTCTTCATAGCGCGTGATCGACCAGAACGGTCCGACAAAGGAATCTGCCGTATAGTGGACGGGCGCCTCATTGCGCAGACGCTCGAACCGGTCCCACATTTTCTGCTGGCGCCAGACTTCCGGATCTTCTGGGTGGAGATCAGCCAGCGGCAGGCTGCTGGCTGGCGGCACGTCCTGGCCGATTTCGAGATAGCCTTCGAACAGCGGATCGCGATGCGAGATCTTTGGACGCTGAAGGGCAGGGTGGTCGAGCAGACGAACCGTATCGGCAGCCATGAATTTTCCTCCGACAATGAGCCTTCTGGGCAGGCTCGATTTATGACGTTGGAGTCACTTTAACACGGCTTGTCTGAAAAAACTATGACGCCTGCGTCATTTTTTAAGCAGAAAATCGCTCTGCCCGAGCCTCTTTCAGAGCCGATCGGAGTGCACGTGCCAGCGACTTGCGTTCCGGCAAGGTCAGAAATCGTCCGATCACATAGGCCGTCTTGCCATATTCCACCCGCAGCCAGCTGGTCGGCGTCAGGGGAACATCCAGCTCCACGCGCGCGAACGCCGTTGGCAGGACTGCTGACGATTCGGCGCCATTGGGCTTGCGATGGCTCAGGCGCAATTCCCTGGCCGTCACGATGATTCGGGTCTCTTCCCTCTGTTTCCGGAAGGAGGACCGGAAAAGCAGGTAGAAGATCAGCGCATCCAGTCCGAAAAAGCCGATCACCGGGATCGCGCCCATGGAGAGGAAGGCGATGCCGGTCAAAAAGCTCACCCCCGCGACAATGCCCATCACGATGGCGAAGCCGCGTTCACTCAGGGACTGGTTCGGCCGGAGGACGGCGTCCATGTAGATGGTTTCTTCAGCTGTGCTCATGCCTGCTAGATAGCATGGTCTTGTGCGCAGGCGAGGGCGCATTAGACAGAACTCATGACGAATACCCCTCCGGCTTCCAAACCCGCACGAAAGCGTCGCGCCCCGCGCGTCTTTGGTCGCGAAAAGGCGACTGCCCTGTTCTCGGCGCTCGCTCGCGACCGGCCGGACCCGCGCACCGAACTCGATTTCGTGAATCCCTTCACCCTGGTGGTGGCCGTGGCCCTGTCGGCCCAGGCGACGGATGTCGGCGTCAACAAGGCCACCGCCCGCCTGTTCAAGGTGGCAGATACGCCCGAGAAAATGCTGGCACTCGGCGAGGCCGGTGTCGCCGAGTACATCCGCACGATCGGCTTGTGGCGCAACAAGGCCAGAAACGTGGTCGCCCTCAGTCGCATGCTGATCGAGGAGTTTGACGGCAACGTTCCACAAACCCGGGAAGAATTGGTGAGATTGCCGGGTGTCGGGCGCAAGACCGCCAATGTCGTGCTCAACGAGGCCTTCGGCCAGCCCACCATCGCCGTGGACACGCATATCTTCCGGGTCAGCAACCGCACCGGCCTTGCCCCCGGAAAGACTCCGGACGCCGTGGAGGCCGGGCTGGAACGCGCCACGCCGCCCGAATTCAAGAAAGGCGCGCATCACTGGCTGATCCTGCATGGCCGCTATGTCTGCAAGGCGCGCAAGCCCGAATGCTGGCATTGCGCCATTGCGGACCTCTGTCGCTTCACGCCGAAGACGCCGGATCCGGCAAATGTCTCCTCGCTCGGGCCGCGATCTGGCTGACGAACCGGACTGTGGCCTGGCTGCCATGCGGACAGGGTGCCACCAGTTTGCCCCAATTTAACCAAAACAGGGCCATCTCCGACCGACACGGCCTCGGGCCTGCACAAACACGGAGTGAACCGCATGATCCGCATGGAAAACCTGCTCGTCGGCGCCACGGCCCTGGGCCTTGTCTTCGCCGCCCCCGCATCGGCTGAAGAGAATGGCTGGAGCGGCGAAGCCGCGCTGAGCGCCGGCCTGACCACCGGCAACACGGAAACCTCGGAAGCCGGCCTCGGCATCGATGTCGACCGTGATGCCGGCGCCTGGAATTTCGGGCTGCAGATCTCGGGCGACTATGGCAAGGAAGACGGCGTCGAAAGCCGCAATCGCTATTTCCTGGCCGGGGACATCGAGCACGATTTCAACGACACGATGTTCACCTTCGGGCGCGCGTCCTATGAGGTGGACCAGTTCACGGGTTTCGACAGCCGCACCTTCATCGGCGGCGGTGTCGGCTGGTATGTTCTGGACGATGAAGATCACAACTGGACGGTTCGCGGCGGTCCGGGTCTGAAGATCGACGAGGTCAAGCGCCAGATCACGACCGACAGCACTGGCGCGGTGCTGATCATTCCGGCAAGCACGGAGGAATCCCTCGGCGCCGTGGCGCAGTCCGAATATTTCTATGCCTTCAATGATGCCGTCTCGCTCAGCAACAAGACCAATCTCGTCTATGGTCAGGAATCCACGCAGATCGGCAACGTCATCGCGCTCACGGCCGCGCTTAACGGCCATCTGGCAGCCCGCATCTCCTTCGACGTGCGCCATGACACTTCGCCACAGCCGACTTATGAGGCGACTGACACGGCGACGAAATTCTCGCTCGTCTACACGTTGGGTGAGTAGACCCTAGCGGGACTTCAGGCGCGCGGCGACGGCGCGCGCCAGTCTTTCTCCGAGGCGCGGTCCCTGTTCCGGATACAGATAGGGTTCGATCAGTTCGAGCTCCATCAGGCGCAGGGATCCGTCCGGATGACGCAGCATGTCGACCCGTGCATACAGGGGCGTGTCATCCAGCGTCGAAAGGACATTGTGCGCCGCATCCAGATCCGCGCGCATTGGCTGAATCGGGTCTTCATGGCCGCCATAGGCCGACTGAATCCGGTAATCGCCAGCCTTCGCGCGTTTCAGCAGGGCGTGCGACAATTCCCCTTCCACAAACACAAAGCTCAATTCACCTTCGGTTCGGATCGTCGGCAGAAAGGGCTGCACCATCATCCTGTGCGGCATGTCCGGCATCGGGTCTCCGGCGCTCAGCAAATGCTGACCGGAAGCCCCGGCGCCGACCTGGCGCTTGAATACCAGCCTGTCTTCGCCGAGTTCCCGGAATGCAGCCTGATAGAGCTCCGGCGTCATGTCGTCGATCCAGAGAGTCGGAATGAGATTGGCGCCCCGCTTGGCCAGGTCCTTCAGATACGTCTTGTCACTGTTCCAGCGCACGAGTGCCGACGGATTGAACAGCGCCGTGTGTCGCTCGATCGTCTCCAGTGTTTCCAGAAAGTCCGTCTGACGGTCCCAGTAATCCCACGTCGTGCCGATCAGGGCGGCATCATAATCCGACCAGTCCGCCCGCTCGTCGTCCCAGCAGATATCGATGATCTTCATGCCGCGTTCGGCGAATTCCGGCCGCAGGGCCCGCATCATGTAATCATGCTCGAATGCATCGGCGCGACGGATAGGAGAACCGGGCTGGGTGACTTGCGAGGAGAGATAGGCAATTTTCATCCGCCCGCCTTTAGCATGTGCCGCAGTTGCGTCCAGACCGCTCCTCTGGCAGTCCGCGTGGGCACATGAGGGAAACTGTGAAATGAGTGAAATCCGCTTCGAAGTCGTTGGCCTCGGCAATGCCATTGTTGATGTCCTGTCCCGGACAGATGACGCCTTCCTCCAGGCCAGGGGGATCGCCCGCAATGTAATGTCCCTGATCGATGAAGAGCGGGCACATGAGCTGACTGAAGCCGCGGTCAATCCGGTGTTTACCTCCGGAGGCAGCGGCGCCAACACGATCGCGGGGCTCGCCAGCTTCGGCGCGACGGCGGCCTATATCGGAAAGGTGGCCAAGGATAAGCTTGGCAGCCAGTTCACGCGCGAAATGGCGGCAACCGGTGTGCCATTTGCCACCAAGCCGCTCGAGAGCGGTCCGGCCACGGCGCGCAGCATCATCTTTGTTACAGATGACGGCGCGCGCAGCATGAACACATTTCTCGGCGCATCGGTCATGTTCACCAAGCATGATGTCGACGAGGAGACCGTCAAGGCCGGCAAGATCCTGTATCTCGAAGGGTACCTCTTCGACCGGGAAGAGGCGAAGGAAGCCTTTGTCTTCGCGTCAGAAGTCGCGCGGGCGGCCGGTCGCAAGGTTGCGCTGACCCTGTCGGACAAATTCTGCGTGGATCGCCATCGTGCCAGTTTCCTCCAGCTGGTCCGGAACAATGTCGATATCGTCTTCGCGAACGAAGAAGAATTGCTCTCACTATACGAGACCGAGGATTTCGATACCGCCCTGGCCGCCTTGCAAGCCGACACGGCGATCGCTGCCGTGACTCGCAGCGAAAAGGGATCGGTCGTGATCGGTGCTGGCGAACCGATCACCGTGCAGGCTGAACCGGTCGCGAAGGTGGAAGACACAACCGGCGCCGGTGATCAGTACGCCGCCGGTTTCCTGTTTGGCATGTCACGCGGCCTGCCGCTCGAGACCTGCGCCCGTCTGGGCCACATTGCCGCCGCAGAAGTGATTTCGCACATGGGCCCGCGTCCGGAACAATCCTACAAGGCCCTCGCCGAGAAGGCAGGCATTCACGCCTGAGCTTTCAGGGCCTCCTCGGCATAGTCGAGGCGGTCGTGTCCGAAGAACATCTCGTCGCCGACAAAGAAGGTCGGCGCGCCGAATGCGCCGCGTGCGACCGCTGATTCCGTATTGGCCTTCATGGCGTCCTGGTTCGCAGGGGTTTCGGCCAGAGCCTTGATCTGGTCGAAATCGAACCCTTCTGCGTCGCACATGGCCGCGACCGAGGTGTCATCATCGGGTTTCAGCGGAGTCGGTGCGGCCCACATATGCTTGAAACAGGCATCGATGAAACGCTTCTGTTCCGAGGGGGTGTCCTGCAGGCCGCATGCGGCGCGTAACAACAGACGGGTGCTGACCATGGGGAAGTGGGGGTTCATCCGGAAGGGCAGGCTGTAGCGACTTGTACAGCGCTGCAGGTCCTTCATCATGTACGCGCCCTTGGCGGCGACCATGCCGGGTGGCCGATTTCCGGTCGCCTGCATCACTGCACCGAGAAAGATCGGCCGATAATCGATTTCGGCGCCGGTCCGTTCCGAAATTTCTTGCACGGCCGCATTGGCCACGTAGGAAAATGGGCTGATAAAGTCGAAACAGAACTCAAGCTTGCCTGCCATGGAAGTCTCCAGAAGTAAGTGTCGTTTTGGAACTATGGCAAATCAGTATAGGTGTGTCAGCATGAAATGGTCTGATCTTTCAGAAAACTGGTGTCCAGTGGCGCGCACCCTGTCCGTGGTCGGCGACCGCTGGACGATGCTGATTCTGCGCGACTGTTTCCTCGGCATGTCCCGCTTCGAGCAGTTCATCGCCTCCAGCGGCATGACACGGCACATTCTCGCAGACCGGCTGAAGCGACTGGTCGAAGCCGGCGTGCTGGAACGCCGGGCCTACACGACCACGCCCAAACGGTTCGATTATGTCCTGACAGAGAAGGGCAAGGAACTGGCACCAGCCCTTCTGACGCTCAGGGATTGGGGCAAGAAACACATGCCGGTGCGCCGGGCGACATCGGCCTAGTCTTCCAGCAGGGCTTCGGCCTTTTTCTGAACCGCGCCATAGTCGATCTTGCCGGTGCCGAGCACCGGAATCTCGTCGACATGGTAGACCCGCTTGGGAACCGACAATTCCGGCACGCCGTGATTCTTGGCCCAGGCGAGAATGTCTTCGCGATTGCTGCTCGGCGTGTCACTCAGCAGGATCACCTGTTCCCCCTTCCGGGGATCCGGCAGGGTCACGGCTGCGTGCAGATTGTCCGGCCAGATCGCGCTGGCGCAGTTTTCGACAACAGCCAGGGACACCATCTCGCCGCCAATTTTGGCAAACCGTTTGACCCGGCCAAGGATGCGGATTGATCCGTCATCATCAATGGCAACGATATCGCCCGTGTCATGCCAGCCGCCTTCCGGGCGTTCCAGCACGCCGGGATTGGCCGGTCGCAGATACCCCATCATGATATTGGGACCTTTCACATGAAGGCGGCCGCCTTCCTCGATCCCGTCCACAGGGACGAGGCGTGATTCCATGCCGGACATCAGGCAGCCCACGGTGCCGGGCCGGTTATGCTCCCATTGGTTCGCCGCGATGACCGGCGACGCTTCGGTGGCGCCATAACCTTCGAGAATCTCGATCTCGAATTTCCGGCGCACCAACGCGCGGGTTTCATCCTTGACGCGTTCAGCCCCGCATACGGCAAGGCGGATCGAATCCATGTCGCCGTCACTGCCGATCCGCGCATATTGGGAAATGAACGTGTCGGTCGCCAGGAGAATGGTCGACTGGCTGGCCCGGATACGCCGCACGATTTCGCGAGGTTGAAGCGGGGAAGGGTGAAACACGACCGGAATGCCAGCGACGAGTGGCAGCACCGCGCCCACGGTCAGGCCGAAGCAATGGAAGGTCGGCAGAGGATTGAACAGCTTGTCGGTTTCTGGAGACAGCCCGATATGCGCCCGCACCTGTTCAACATTCGCCATGACGTTCTCATGGCTCAGCACGACACCTTTTGGTTCGCCCTCGGTCCCGGAGGTAAACAGCATGACGCCGGGAGATTTGTATCTGGATTGCTTGCGAACCAGACCCGGCAGGATCGAGCCGGCGGCTGCGACCACCTTGTCCTTGAGGGACAGGTTCTCGCGCACATCCTCAAGATAGACGATTTCAGCCGCATCGGAGAGATCTTCGATGAGGGGTTCCAGTCCGCCAAGTTCGACAAAGCGATGAGCCGTCACGATGCGTTTGATCTGGCCGGCCTTGAGCGCGGCCTTCAAATTGCGGGAACCGGCGGTGAAATTGAGCATGGCCGGGACGCGATTGAAGGCGCTGAGGGCAAAGAAGCCGATGACGGCGCCCGCGCCGCTGGGCAGCATCACGCCAATGGCTTCGCCCGCCTTCGTGCCGCTGCGCAGGGCAGACCCGAGGGCCAGCGCAGCCTGAATGATTTCCTTGTAGGTGAGTTCGCGTTCATCCCCGTCGACCAGGATGGTCTTGGCCGCTCCAAACTCTCTCCGGGCGCGAAAAAGGGCGCTGAACAGGTCGGTACGGGTGCGGGATGGTTGATATGGCAAAGGTGCCGGGATGGTCTGTCCGGTCATGACGGCCTTCGTTTCCTCCGAGGCATTGCCCCTGTTTTCTGTAACAATCTGTCATTTATCGACACTGTCGCAAGCCCTAATGCAAGATTGCATAAACACTCTGCAGTGTATTTCCCTTGATGAAACAGTCGGTCACGTCCATTTTCCCGCCATGGCAAATCTCATCGATCTGACACCGAACACGCGCAAGCACAGGCACCCGGAAAAGCAGTCCCGCCCGGACACGCCGCTGCTGCGCAAACCCGACTGGATCCGGGTGAAGGCCCCGACATCGAAGGGATATGCCGAGACGCGCGAAATCGTGAAGTCGAACGGGCTCGTCACAGTGTGTGAAGAGGCCGGGTGCCCCAATATCGGCGAGTGCTGGGACAAGAAGCACGCAACCATGATGATTCTCGGCGAGATCTGCACGCGCGCCTGCAGCTTCTGCAACGTCTCGACCGGCAAGCCGCTGACCCCCGGCAAGGTGGACGAGGATGAGCCACGCCGCGTGGCGGATGCCGTGTCCGAGATGGGGCTGCAACATGTCGTGATCACGTCCGTCGATCGGGATGACCTCGTGGATGGCGGCGCGATGCATTTCGTGAATACGATCGAGGCTATTCGCCGGACATCGCCGGGCACGACGATTGAAATTCTGACACCGGATTTCCTGCGCAAGGATGGCTGGGAAAATCGCGTGATCGATGCGCGGCCAGACGTGTTCAACCACAATCTCGAAACCGTGCCACGCCTGTACCTGTCGATTCGCCCGGGCGCGCGCTATTTCCACTCCCTGCGCCTGCTGCAAAAGGTGAAGGACCGCGATCCGCAGCAATTCACGAAATCCGGCCTGATGGTTGGTCTTGGCGAAACCAAGGAAGAAGTGATGCAGGTGATGGACGACATGCGATCTGCCGGCGTCGACTTCCTGACCATCGGTCAGTACCTGCAACCGACGCGAAAACATGCCGCGATCGACCGCTACGTTTCGCCGGAAGAGTTCAAGGCCTATGAGGAAATTGCCCGTGCCAAGGGATTCCTGATGGTGTCCGCTTCACCGCTGACGCGCTCGTCTCATCATGCTGGAGAAGACTTCGCCCGGCTGCGGGCGGCGCGGGACGCTCAACTGGCTGCTGCCACTGCCTAGGCATGCCGCATTTCTCCAAATCCGTGCACGTGCCTTTCAGCGGGACGCAGGCGTTCGAGCTGGTGTCCGACATTGCGGCCTATCCTGATTTCATCAAATGGATCACTGCCATGCGCGTGTCTGAAATGATGGCCGCGCAGGATGGCAGTTTTACCTGTCTCGGAGAGGCTGCAGTCGGCTTCAAGGGGTTTGTCGAGCGGTTCACCACACGGGTCGAAGCGGACCCGAATGCAGGATCCGTGGTTGCCTCCCTGGTGAAGGGGCCGTTTCGGAAACTGCGCGCGGAATGGAAGATCCTCGCCTCCAATGATGCTGGGTCCGACATCTCTCTGGCCATTGATTACGACTTCAAGAACCCGTTCATCGGTATGCTGGCCAAGGCCAATCAGGAACTGGCCGTCAGCAAGATCCTGTCAGCCTTTCTCGCCGAGGCAGACCGTCGCTACGGGCAGGGCGTTTAGGCGATCTGCATCTGAATCTGTTTCAGGGCGCATTCCATCGCCGCAAGGCGAATCTGTTCCCGGCCGATATTCCCGGTTTGCAGCATTTCATGGATCACGGCCCGGTTCTCGCGGGCGCAGGCCACATGGACGGTGCCGACCGGTTTCATGGGAGTGCCGCCGCCCGGACCGGCCACGCCGGTAATGGCCACCGATATGTTTGCGCGGCTGGCCTCAAGCGCGCCCTCGGCCATCATGCGCGCCACCGGTTCGGATACGGCCCCATAGTCTGCCAGGACATCCCCGGCGATGCCGAGCATTTCTTCCTTGGCGCGGTTCGAATAGGTGACAAAGCCGCGCTCGAACACGGTCGAACTGCCGGGAATGTCGGTCAGCAGACCGGCCAGCAGGCCACCGGTGCAGCTTTCGGCGGTGCATATCCTGAGCCGGGCCTGGGCGGCGTCGTCGAGGATGAGCATGGCGAGATTTCTGAGACGATCTGGAAACATGCTGACACGATATGACCCGTTCTGGCATCCGTGAAGACGGCATTTCGCGCATATGAGACGGAATGATCAGGTCCCGCGCAGCATCACGACAGCTTCTGCGGCAATCCCTTCGCGCCGGCCGGTAAAGCCAAGCCCTTCGGTCGTGGTCGCCTTTACGCTCACGGCGTCCAGCGGCAGGCCCAGCAATTGCGCGGTGCGCAACCGCATGGCCTCCCGATGGGGTTTCACCTTGGGCGCCTCGCAGATCACCGTGACATCGCAATTGGCAATGGCAAAACCAGCCTCACGCGCAAGCTTCTGCGCCTCCGCCAGGAAGATGCCGCTGTCGGCGTCCTTCCACCTGTCATCGCTGGGTGGGAAATGGTCACCAATGTCGCCCTGGGCAGCCGCGCCGAGGATCGCATCCGTCAGCGCATGCCAGGCAGCATCGGCGTCTGAATGTCCCTTCAGCCGCGCCACATGAGGAATGCGGACCCCGCACAGCGTGACATGATCGCCCGGCTCGAAGGCGTGCACGTCGAAGCCCTTGCCGATGCGCATTTGCGGGCCTGCAGGAGCCATGAGGCGTGAGACCATGTCGAAATCCTCTGGATAGGTGATCTTGTGCAGCCGATCTGAGCCCTTCACCAGCTTGACCCTGGCGCCCTGAGCCTCGACGGCGGTGAGGTCGTCAACCAGATCGTCTCCGGAGTCCGCAAGTGCCTTCCGGATCGCGGCGAGCCGGAAGGCCTGCGGCGTCTGTACCCGGTAAAGGGCTTCACGCGACACAGTATCGAGGCTCTGGCCGCGGTCTCGCTTCAGTGCATCCTGGACGGGCAGGGCGGGCGCCGCCGCATCATGCGTGTCCATCGCTGTCAGGAGGGCGTCCAGCGTCGCGTGATCCAGGCCGGGCCTTGCGGCGTCGTGAATCAGGACGATCGTGTTCGGATCCTGCGTGACAAGTGCGCCGAGCCCGTTGCGCACGGACTGGGTGCGGGTAGGCCCGCCGGTCACAACCGTGCAGCCTGCAGGCGAGAAGCCGTCGGGCGTATCGTCACCTGTGACAAGGACAATTTCGCTGATGGACGGATGGGTCGACAAAACGTCGAGTGACCATTCCACCACGAGACGGCCGTTCAACTCGCACCATTGCTTGGCAATGGCGCTTCCGGCGCGGTTTCCGCGGCCGGCTGCAACAATGATGGCAACTGCCTTGTTCATGCGCGGCTTTTTAAGCTAGGGCGCGAGCGAACGCTACAGGCGATTGCCGCAGGTGCGAAGTACACCTGCATTGAAATTGTGCACTTGCGAAAGTTTTAAAAACTGGAAAGATACAAGAATGACCAATTTTAAGGCACCTCGGGTCTGGCTTGCGCCCATGTCTGGCGCAACAGATGCCCCCATGCGTCGCCAGGCAGCGCGTTTCGGCGCGCCGGCCGTGGTGTCCGAGATGGTGGCGGGTGAGATGCTGGCCCGGGCACGGCCGGATGTCGTGCGCCGGACCTGCCGTCATGACGGGGACGGTCAATGGATCGTCCAACTCGCGGCAAGCCGACCCGAAGCGATGCGGGTCGGGGCCGAGCTTCTTCGGGAGAGCGGGGTCGACGTGATCGACATCAATATGGGATGTCCGTCGCGGCAGGTCACTGGGGCGCAGTCGGGTTCGGCATTGATGCGGGACATGCCGCTTGCGCTCGACATCATTCAGGCAGCCCTGGATGGAGCCAAAGGGCTGCCGGTGACGCTGAAAATGCGGCTGGGCTGGGATCATGACAGCCTGAATGCGCCGGACATTGCGGTAGCGGCTGAGCGTATGGGCATCCGGATGCTGACAGTTCATGGGCGGACCCGGTGCCAGTTCTACAAGGGGCAAGCGGACTGGGCGCGCGTATCCGATACGGTTTCGGCTGTATCCCTGCCAGTGATCGTTAACGGAGACATTGCGACGCCAGATGATGCCGACCGGGCGCTGGAGGCATCGGGCGCGCATGGAGTCATGATCGGCCGCGCCGCAATCGGGCGTCCATGGTTGCCCGGGCAAATTGCGGCTCATCTGGCAGGCCGTGCCATGAGACAGCCCGATCTGGAGACGCAGTTGGCGAGCCTGCTGGAGCAGATCACCGACAGCGTCGACCTTTATGGCGAACGTCTGGGCGTGCGCACTGTCCGAAAGCATGTGTCAGCTGCTCTGGACGCCGTTGACCTGCCGCTGCGTCCGCAGGAGCGGCGTCGCCTGCGCGCTGATGTGTGCCGGCTAGAGTCCGCAGCTGCAGTGAAACAGGCGCTCAAGGGTGTGTATTCCATGACTCGGGAACTGGAGGTGGCGTGATGACCAGTGAAGCAATCCTGTCGGCACCTCGTTTGGGAGACCTCTCGCCGATCGCTCTTCTGCTCGTGGATCAGCGCCGCAAGGTCGTTGAAGTGAATGCCGCCGCTGAGAGCCTGCTTCAATCCTCGAGGCGTGGCCTGCGTGGCAAGCCTCTGAGCGAGATTGTCTATCATGACTCGCCCGTTTTCGAGCTGCTCGACCGCGCTCAGAGGACGGTTGGGGACATAGCTGCACCTGGCACACCAATCACCGGGCCCGGACTGCTGTCCCGGCAGATCTGCGACATCTGGGTGCGTTCAACGGATGATCACGGGTTCACGATCGCAATGTGCGAGGCGGCCACACGGGACGTGAATGAATCGGCGGCAGGCGTCGCGGGCTTCGGTCGCATTCTCGGTCATGAGGTCAAGAATCCGCTGGGCGGGATCATTGGCGCCGCGCAATTGCTGGAGCGCCAGCATGTGGAAGGTCAGGCCGAACTCCTCGAGATCATCAAGGAAGAGGCACGCCGTATTGAACGTCTGGTCAATCGGTTGTCGGCCTTCGAACTCTTCTCTGCCCCCCATATGGAGCCGTTCAACATCCACGCGCTGCTGGAACGCGTCCTGGCATCCGAGCGGGCTGCGATGGGGTCCAGGATTGAGTTCAAGCGGGATTTTGACCCGTCGCTGCCACCCGTTATCGGGGATTCCGATCATCTTCAGCAGGCATTCCAGAACCTGATCCGGAATGCCGCGGAGGCTGCCATGGACGGAGACGGGACCGGAAAGGTCACCGTCCGGACCTCCTACGCTGCCGGTCTGTCCTTCCGCCAGGCAAGGCTGGGGGCGGGTCTGCGCCGGGCCATGCTGGTGTCAGTCGAGGATACCGGCAAGGGCATTCCGCGGAACCGCCAAAACACGATTTTTGAAGTCTTCCAGAGCAGCAAGTCAGGAGCCCGAGGGCTCGGCCTGTCGATTGTGAAGGAAGTCGTGACCGCACATGGCGGTCAGATCCGAGTAGACAGCGTGCCGGGTTCGACGCGCTTTTCAGTGTTGCTGCCACTTGGCACAGGGGAAAAGACTGATGGCTGAAAAGACCGTTCTTCTTGCAGAAGACGATGCAAGCATTCGACTGATCGTGAACCAGACTCTGGTCGCGGCGGGATATGAAGTCCGCGCGACCAGTTCTCCGGAAGCGCTCGAACGGTGGGTGCGCAATGGCGAGGGGGACGTGGTCGTTTCTGATGTCTTCCTTGGCGATGCGTCGATCTTTGATCTGCTGCCTTCGCTCAAGCTGGCCCGGCCAGAGCTGCCCTTCATCGTCATGAGTGGCCAGAACACGATCCTGACAGCTGCGTCCGCGGCCCAGCATGGCGCGTTCGACTACCTTCCGAAACCATTCGATATCGACATGCTTTCCGGTCTTGTACAGCGCGCTCTGAAATCCCAGCCCAAGGGCTCCGCCCGCGCCATCAATCCGGAATCCCAGAAGGCGATCAGCGATGCGGGCCTGCCACTGATCGGGCGATCCGATGCGATGCAGGAAGTCTACCGGATCATTGCGAAAGTGATGAACACGGACCTGACCGTTCTGATCGAGGGCGAAAGCGGCACCGGGAAGGAACTCGCTGCGCGGGCGATCCACCAACTAGGAGACGCCAAGAACGGAAACTTCGTTGCGCTGGACCTTGCGGCCTTGCCGGCGACCGAGATCAATCGGCAATTGTTCGGCCAGAATGGCGAGCCGGGCGCTGTGCACCAGAAGGGCGGGACGCTCTATCTGGACGAGATTGGCGACCTTCCGGCCGAAGCCCAGACCCAACTCGTGAAGCTGATGCGGGATTCCAGCGGCGCGCGCATTATCGCCTCGACCCGCCGGAATCTGGGTCGGCTCGTTGATGACGGCAAGTTTCGCGAGGACCTCTATTACCGGCTGAACGTCGTGCGCTTGACGATGCCGCCACTCCGGCTTCGCAAGGAGGACATTCCGGAACTTGCGCGTGCGTTCCTCATTCGCGCACAGCGTCAGGGGCTCGCCGCCAAGACGCTCGACAAATCCGCTCTCGACCTGCTGACAGCCTATGACTGGCCTGGCAATGTCCGCGAGCTGGAGAATCTCGTCCTCCGGCTGGCTGTGCTGTGTCCGGATGAGACCGTCACGCTGCGCGATGTCGAGCGTGAATTGAGGGCAGGCGCCAGCGAGCAGAAAGGCTCCAGCGCCGGCTTCGAAAAGGACATCGAGACCCTGTTGCACCGCTATGTCATGGGAGACCTGATCGCCAGCGGCGAGAAGGATGAATCGAACGTTTACTCGAACGTGATCGATCAGGTGGAGCGACCGCTTATTCGCCTGGCCCTGTCGGTGACGGCAGGCAACAAGGTGAAAGCGGCGCAGCTACTCGGCATGAACCGGAACACGTTGCGGGCGAAGATCAATGCGCTTGGCATTGCAGATGAGTGATTGACTGATCCGTCGACTGTGGCTTTAGTGCACCACTGTTGCTTTTCAGGCACGGCTCTGTGCCATGAATGCAACGGGCCGGTGTGGCCATGTGTAGAGCGGTGTATCCTTGTCGAATGTACTGAGCCAGCAGGCGACAAAAGCGAGTTGGGCCCTTTTTGAGGGCCTCTTCATCATCGCGGCTCTGGTCGCCGTGTTTGCCACTTTCATTGCAATTTCCGGGGTCGACCCGGACAATCCGACATCCGGCGCCACACCATGGCTGCTCGGCCTGAACTTTGTCGTGATCATCGTTCTCGCCACGATCGTCGCGCGCGAATACCTGTCGATCCAGTCGAACAGCGAAAGCGAGGGACGCGGGCGTCTGGCCCGGCGTTTCGTCATGCTGTTCGGATTCTCCGCGCTCGTGCCGTCTGCCATTGTGGCCGTGTTCCTCGGCGCCGTCTTTACACAGGGCCTCGACAACTGGCTCGGCGAACGGGTCGACTCCGTAATGGAAAAGAACGCCGAGATCTTCCGGAACTATGTGGACAATTTTGAAACCACTTTTGACGTCGATGTCCGTCTCGCGGCGCTCGATGTGGAGAATTTCGCGCGCGAGGTGGATGCGAACCTGACCGACGCCGATGCCACACGAAACCTGTCTCCCAGCGCGTCTCAGGCATTTTCCGAGGGCCTCCGGTCCGAACTTGCCTTCCGTGACTTTCTGACGATAGCCATCCTCGGCGCCGACGGGGTTGAGCTGGTCGCGCAGGAGAGCGTGCAGGACCCCATCCTTCTGCCGCCGCCAGCCTCTGCGTTTGAAGAGGCAGACCGGGGAGAGATTGCGACGACGCTGTATGAGAATCGCGGCGTGGCGACCGCCCTGATCCACATCACCGAACCGCTCGACGGATACATCTACGCGGTGAAGAATTTCGACCGAAACGCCGCCGTTCGCTTGCGGGAGGCGGAAGCTGAAATCATCCAGTACAACAATGCCAAACGTCAGGGCGGGCGTCTGCAGACCATTTTTGCGATCGGCTATGCACAGATTGCCGCGCTGGTCCTCCTGCTGGCGGGGCGTCTGGGTCTAGAGGCCGCAAGCCGGGTCACGGGCCCCATCGGCCGCTTGGCGCTCGCAGCCCATACGGTGCGCGATGGGGACCTGACGGTACGGGTTCCGGTCACGGGCGCAAAGGATGAAGTCTACGCACTGAGCCAGTCCTTCAATGCCATGACCGAGCAATTGTCGGAACAACGCAACGCCCTGATCCGCGCCCGCGAAGTCGAGGAAGACCGCCGCCGTTTCGTCGAAACCCTGCTTGCGGAAGTCAGCGCCGGTGTCATTCGAATGGACGGCAACATGGTCGTGACTTTGGCAAACCGTTCGGCCGGGGACCTGCTTGGCATCGACGAGATCGTCGCGGGCGAGCACCTGGCCGCGGTCGCGCCGGACTTCGTACAGTATGCTCGGGACACGCTTCAGCAGGACTCGCCTGTGGACGCTTCCATCGACATCAACCGGAACGGGGCGATCCGGCACTTCCGCCTGAAAACTGCACCGGACCCGGCGGGGGGCTGCGTCCTGACATTCGATGATACGACGCGGCTCGTGAATGCGCAGCGTCAATTGGCGTGGCGGGACGTGGCGCGCCGAATTGCGCACGAGATCCGCAATCCGCTGACGCCCATCATGTTGTCTACCGAACGGCTACGCAGACGCTATGCCAGTGTGATTGACGACTCGGATGGCGTGTTTGACCGCTGCATCGAGACCATATTGCGACAGGTCGGCGACATCGGTCGGATGGTGGAGGAGTTTTCGTCGTTCGCGCGCATGCCAAAGCCAAGCGCAAGCCAGTTCGACATGAAGGCCTTGTTGCAGGCCACGAGCTTTTCCCAGGCCATGGTCACACCGGATATCGAAGTGGAGTTCGAGGCGGCAGCAGACAGCGTGACCTATGTGGGAGATGAGCGCCTGATCGGACAGGCCCTTGGAAACCTGCTGAAGAATGCCGCGGAAGCGATCGAAGGCATGCCAGAGGAAGCGGAAGTGCATGGCAGCATCCGCGTCGTTCTGACGGAAACCGACAAGGGCGTGGACATCTCCATCGAAGACAATGGCCCCGGTTTCCCGGAGGAGGTGAGAGATCGCCTTCTGGAGCCCTATGTCACCACGCGAGAAAAGGGGACCGGACTCGGACTCGCGATCGTGAACCGCATCATTGCCGATCATGGCGGGTCCATTTCCCTCCAGAACCGGCTCGATGGCATGCGTGGAGCCAGGGTCCGGATCTGGCTGCCGCACAATTCGCTGCAGGTGGCCGAAACCCTGACCGCAGCGTCTGAAAGTGAAACAACCGAACAGCCGGCCCCGGCCGGAATAGTGTAGTGTAGAGGAGCCTGTCACATGGCCTTGGACATTCTTGTTGTCGATGACGAACCCGATATCCGCGAATTGATTGCGGGTGTGCTGGGAGACGAGGGATATGACGCCCGGACGGCAGATACGGCCGAACGGGCTCTGGAAGAGGTACGCGCCCGCACACCGCGTCTGGTCGTTCTGGACGTCTGGCTGCAGGGCAGCGGCATGGATGGCCTGTCCCTGCTCAAATACCTCAAATCCATCGACCCGCTGCTGCCGGTGATCGTGATCAGCGGGCACGGAAACATCGAGACGGCCGTCGCGGCCATCCGTCGGGGTGCCTATGATTTCATCGAGAAGCCATTCAAGACAGACCGGCTTTTGCACATGGTGGAGCGGGCAATCGAATCTGCCGCGCTGAAATATGAGAATGCCGCGCTGAAAAACCGTGCGGGTGGCAATGAACAATGGATCGGCGAAAGCCACGCGGCCAGTGCCCTCAGATCGTCTATCGACAAGGTCGCGCCAACCAATTCGCGCGTGCTGATCACCGGCCCGGCCGGCGCCGGGAAAGAGCTTGCCGCGCGTCTCATCCATCGCAATTCGCAGCGGGAAAACGGCCCGTTCGTCGTGGTCAACGCGGCGACGATTGCGCCTGACCAGATGGAAAGCGCCCTGTTTGGCGAAGAAGACAGCGAGGGGCGCACCACACGGATCGGCCTGTTTGAGAAGGCGCATAATGGGACGCTTCTTCTGGATGAGGTGGCAGACATGCCGCTTGGCACCCAGAACAAGATCCTGAGAGTGCTGACAGAGCAGCGGTTCCAGCGAGTCGGTGGCCGTTCGGACGTCAGCGTCGATGTTCGGGTAATGTCAGCAACGACCAAGGATATTCGGCAGGAGATTGCCGCAGGCCGGTTTCGCGAAGACCTGTTCTACAGGCTGAGCGTGGTGCCGCTTCGCGTTCCATCACTTGCTGAACGGCGCGACGATATCAGCGACCTGGTGACCTATTTCACGAACCGTATCGCCGATTCCTCCGGCCTTACGCCGAGGACCTTCTCGGATGAGGCCATGGCGGTATTGCAGTCCATGGACTGGCCTGGAAACATTCGCCAATTGCGAAATGTGGTCGAACGCATCCTGATCCTGTCTCCTTCGGACGCGAGCCGGCCGGTCAGTGTTGATGAACTTCCGCGCGAAACCACCGGCTTGCCGGGCGATGGCGGCAATGCCGGATCGGCGGAGCTGGTGGGTCTGTCGCTGCGCGACGCCCGGGAGCAGTTCGAACGGGAGTATCTTGCGCTGCAGATTACCCGCTTCAATGGCAATATCTCCCGCACTGCAGAGTTCATCGGCATGGAGCGGTCGGCCTTGCATAGAAAATTAAAGGCTTTAGGCGTAAATTCGAATCTCACTCGTCAGGACGGTTGAGGCCGTCGAGAGGCTTAATCGATGCAAGTTCTGATATGCGGGGCGGGCCGTGTGGGTCACGGGATTGCCCGTCGCCTGGCGCGCGAAAAGCACGACATCACCATCATTGACGAGGATCCGGACCTGGTGGACCAGGTCTCGACAGACCTCGATGTGCGCGGCGTTACCGGTCATGCGGGCCATCCGGATGTCCTGAAACGGGCAGGGGCTGCCGATTGCGAAATGATCATCGCAGTCACGCATTTCGACGAAATCAACATGGTGATCTGCCAGATCGCCCACACGCTGTTCTCTGTGCCCTACAAGATCGCCCGCGTCCGCGAGCAGTCCTATATCGACCCGGCCTGGAAGAACATATTCTCGCGCGAGGGCCTGCCCATCGATATGGTGATCTCGCCAGAGGTCGAGGTCGGGGAAGCGATCCTGCAGCGCTTCCGTACGCCCGGCGCTGTGATGAGTGCGACGTTCGGCAAGGGCAAGATTCGCCTGCTGGGGATCGAGATTGATGACAGCAACCCTCTGCTCGATACGCCGGTGGACCAGATGCGCGGGCTGTTCCCGGATCTGTCCGCACGGATCGTCGGCATAGGGCGCGGGGACTCTGTTCGCGCGCCGCGTTCCACCGATGTATTGAAGCCGGGAGACCGCGCCTATGTTGCGGTGCTGGACACGCATGCAGACCGTCTGACGTCCATTTTCAATCGGGATTCCGAACAGTCTGGTCATGTCGTCATCGTGGGCGGTGGCAATGTCGGCCTGTATGTCGCGACGACCCTGGAGCAGGAAGGCAAGAACCGGATCCGCTTGATCGAACGGGATGTCGAACGCGCCAACAATGTCGTTTCCGAAGTGAAGCGGACCATCGTTATCCAGGGAGATGGGCTAAATCCCGATATTCTGGCCGAGGCCGGCGCGCCGAAGGCAGACTTCGTGATCGCGATTACCAATGATGACAAGGCGAATCTCCTGATCTCCAATCTGGCCAAGCGCGCGGGCGCCAAACGCACGCTGGCCCTGGTGAATGCCACGGAACTGGCAGGGTTGGCGCGCGATTTGAGAGTGGATGCCGTTCTGGATCCGCGCGCCCTGACGGTATCCCAGATCCTGCTCCGGATGCGGCGCGGCCGAATTCTCGGCCTTCAGTCGATCGAGGACGGAAAGGCCGAAGTGGCCGAGGGAATCACGCTGGAGTCCTCGTCGCTGATCGGCAAGCCCCTTGGATATGACGATCTGCCCGAAGGCATGACGGCCGCGGCCGTGATCCGCGGCAACGAAGTTTTCATCGCGGGGCCTGAAGTGACCGTCCAGGCCGAGGACCATTTGATCATTTTCTATCAGGAAGAAATGGTCCGAAAGGTCGAGAAATACTTCCGGGTCAGTCCGGATTTCTTCTAGGCCATGAATTACGCGTCCGTGGTCCGGGTCCTGGCCTTCCTGTTCCTCGTCGTCGTGATCGCGGCTGTCCCGTCTGTGTTCATGTCGATTGCGGCAGGGGAATCCAGCCAGACGTTCGCGTTCGGCGCGATGATTCTCAGCATCATTGTGGTGTCGAGCAGCGTGTTGCTTCTGACCCCCAAACCGAAACGCAAGGCGCGCCCCTCAGATGCTTTGGGCACCGTGATCCTTTGGTGGTTCCTGACGCCGCTGGTCACAGGAATGCCATTCATACTCGGCGTCGAAAATACGAGCGTGATCAGCGCGATTCACGAGGCAACGGCCTGCCTGACGACAACAGGACAATCCGTCATTGCGATTCACAACAATGACTGGCCCATCAGTCTTGTTGTCTGGCGGGGCATGTTACACCTGCTGGGTGGGCTGGCCACGATCACCACCGCTGCCAGCGTGCTGGCGGCTTTGAACCTCGGAGGGCCGGGAATTCACCGCACCGTGCTGTTCACCGTGCCCGAAACCAGCTTCTTCGATGCTGTGCCCCGGGTCGCGCGCATGGTGACGCTGCTCATGGTCGTTTCGCTCCTCGCCTTGTTCTCCGCGCTCGTGTTCATGGGCGTGCCGGCAGAGCGGGCACTGGGCGACGCGGTCAGCGCGCTGACGACGGGATTGGTGCACCCCCAGGGCATCATGCGCGCCCCGCTCGACACGGGACCGTCCATCATCCTTGGATTTGGATTGCTGTTCGGGGCAATGGGGCTGGCCCTGTGGCTGCCTTTGCGGGATGGCAAGCCCATAAAGGCCGTTACGGATCCCGAAGTAACGCTGTTTGCAGGGCTGCTGGTCGTGTTCATCGCCTTTGCCGTGGCCTCGGACCTGAATGTGACGGAAGGCCTGTCCTGGGCGCTCTCGGCGCTGTCGACGTCCGGCCTCTCCCTGTCTGACCCGGCAGACTATAACCGCATACCCTTACCGGTTCTCGTGCTTCCGGCGCTGATCGGTGGGTCCGCCTTGTCGGCGGCCGGTGGCGTCAAGATCGCGCGGTTCATCGTGCTTGCGCGCCGTGCCGGTCAGGAATTCAGGCAGCTTGGCTACCGGCGCTCCATATTGGGGTTCAGGTTCCGGGACCGGGAACTGAACGAGCGCAGCGTGATAGGCGTGTGGGTCTATCTGATCGGCTATATCCTGGCGATATTCCTGACCATGGCAGCGTTTTCCTTCATGGGACAGGACTTCATTGCGTCCATTCGGTTATCAATCGGCAGTCTCACCAATTCGGCCGCGGTGCTTGGGAACTACCCCATGGACCTGCCCGACACTGCGCAGGCTTTGACCATTTTCACCATGATTTTAGGGCGTTTGGAGGTTCTGGCCCTGATTCCGGCCCTTTCCATCAGCTTTTGGAGGGGCTAACGGCTGTTGACACTTGCACTGCAGCTGTAATCCCGTTAGCGCGACACATAACAAGAACAGGCCAGATTGGATTTCCGTCATGTCCGCCGACAAAAAACAGAATTTGCAAGATACCTTCCTCAACGCTGTCCGCAAATCCAGAACCCCGCTGACCGTCTTTCTGGTCAATGGTGTCAAACTGCAGGGCGTGGTGACCTGGTTCGACAATTTCTGCGTCTTGCTGCGCGGTGATGGCCGTCCGCCGCAGCTTGTGTACAAGCATGCCATCTCGACGATTGCCCCCAGCGCGCCGGTGCAATTGTTCGACGAGGAAATGGATGCGGAATAGGTTCCTTTGACCGACCGGATGATTGATCGCACGCCGGTGCCCGAGGTGGCCGGCGTGATTATACCCTGGTTCACACCCGCCAATCGACCGACTGAAGACCGCCTGCAGGAAACCGCCGGCCTCGTGGAGGCTTTGGGCTGTGACCTGGCCTTTTTGCGCGCCGAACATGTGCGCAAGGTGAATTCGTCCGTTCTGCTGTCGGGAGGCATTCTCGACCGGTTGGCGGAGGATCTGCGCGCCAACAGCTGTACCATGGCCGTGATTGACGGGGATCTGACGCCCGTCCAGCAGCGCAATCTTGAACGCGCGCTGGAAGTGAAAGTCATCGACCGAACCGGTCTGATCCTCGAAATCTTCGGCCTGCGGGCCCGCACCAAGGAGGGGCGGCTGCAGGTGGAACTGGCGCGGCTGCTGTATGAGCGCTCGCGCCTCGTGCGTACCTGGACGCACCTCGAGCGGCAGCGCGGGGGAGGCGGCTTCCTGTCAGGGCCGGGCGAGAGCCAGCTGGAAGCGGACCGGCGCATGCTGGACGACAAGATCCTGCGCCTGCGCAGGGATCTGGACGATGTGAAGCGCACCCGCGCAGTCCAGCGGGCCGGGCGCAGACGTAGCGGCAAACCCGTGATTGCGCTGGTTGGCTACACCAATGCCGGCAAATCGACCCTGTTCAACACATTGTCCGGCGCAGATGTCTTCGCGCGGGACATGCCCTTTGCGACGCTGGACCCGACCATACGCCGCTTCGACCTGCCGACCCTGGGTGAGGCTGCGCTGATCGATACGGTGGGCTTCATCACCGATCTGCCGACGCATCTGGTGAACAGTTTCCAGGCCACGCTGGAAGAGGCCATGCAGGCAGATCTGCTGGTACATGTGCGTGACCGGTCGAGCCCTGCGGATCTCGATCAGGCCGAAGACGTGATGATCGTGCTGGAACAGCTGGAAGAACAGACAGGTTTGCCGCTGCCACCGATGATCGAAGCCTGGAACAAGGCGGACCGGATTCCGGCAGAACGGGCTGAGGCATTGGCCTATGCGGCGCGCAGCAGCGACGAGACGCCAGCGGTTCTGGTGTCTGCGCTGACGGGAGCCGGGCTGGACGAACTGGTCGAGCTGATCGAGGCAATGCTCCTGAAGGGCGCCAGCGAGATCGCGCTGCAGCTGGGGGCGCAGGACGGACGGGCCCGTGCATGGCTACACCGCAACGGTGAGGTGCTGTCTGAGCAGACTCAGGAAGATGGCGCAGTGATTGTCACGGCGCGGCTGACGCATGACCGTCTGGGGCAATTCTATTCCGAATTTCCCGAGTTCAGACCGTCCTAGGCGGGGTCAATCCGTCTCATTCCGTTTCACCTGTTGCCAAAGTGCTTCCTGGGCGTCGATGTCCAGTGCCGCGAAATCCCGGTTTTCGGATCGTGCCAGAATTTCCATGGCGCGGAACCGGCGTTCGAATTTCGCATTGGCGCGACGCAGGGCCTGTTCCGGATCCACGCTCAGGCGCCGGCTGAGATTGGCGGCGACGAAGAGCAGGTCACCCAATTCATCTTCGATCCGGTCCGGATCTCCGCTTGAGATGGCGTCGCGGACTTCATCGGTCTCTTCCTGAAGCTTGTCAAAGATCGGGGCGGGATCAGTCCAGTCGAATCCGACGCGTGCGGCACGCTTCTGGAGTTTTTCTGCGCGCAGAAGGGCAGGCAGGGCGAGGGCGACGCCGTCCAGCGCGCTCTCTTCTGCCCCGTGTTGGCCCTTGGCGGCGCGCTCTTCCGCCTTGATCACTTCCCAGGCCGCGACTTGCTGATCGGCTGTGCGCGTGTCGGCGGCGCCAAAAACATGGGGGTGCCGGCGCACCATCTTCGAATTGATCGCTTCGATGACGTCGGCAATCTGGAACGTGCCCGCCTCTTTTGCCATCTGGCTGTGGAATACGACCTGAAACAACAGGTCGCCAAGTTCTTCCTTCAACTCGACCATGTCATCGCGCTGGACGGCGTCGGCCACTTCGTAGGCTTCTTCGATCGTATAGGGAGCGATGGTCGAGAAATCCTGGGCGACATCCCACGCGCAGCCGGTCTCGGGATCTCGCAACCGGGCCATGATGTCGATCAGGCGGTCCATGGCCTCTGCGGCAGCACTCTTCGAGTCGGCATTCTGTGTCATGTCGTCTGCCTATCGCGACTCCGGTCGGAAAGCGACCGGTTGATTGACAAGCGTGGCAACTCACGCGACGGGGAGATATGCAGGAATGGCGACCAGTCCGTTGTGAAAAGCTCCCACTATGACGCCAGACCCCATTCTGATTTGCGTGATGCTTTCACCCGATGGTGCCCTTGTCTGGGATTTCGACCATAACGGCGAGACGGGCGGTGGACGCGTACTCCCTATGGATCACCCATCATCGAGACAGGCGCTTGCGGGCGCCGTTACAGGCGCGGTGCAGGCTTCAGCCGCATACGGCACGGCGACTTGCCCGATCCTGGTGGCTGGCGCACCGGGCGACGCTGCAAGCCGGGTTCAGGTGCCGGTCCGGCTGGAGCAGGTCGCGCAGAAACTCCAGACTTTCGGCAATGTTCATTTCCTGCCCGGTCTCAGTCAGCAGGCACCGCCGGACCTGTCGGATGGGGCCGAGGTGGCACTGTTCGGAATTGACGAGTCGGACGGGCTTGTCTGTGTACCTGGCGCCGTGACGCGCCACTTTGAACTTGTGGCCGGCAGGCTGACCGCGTTCACGACCGAAATGACGTCCGAATTGCAGGCGGCCTGTATGGTTGCGCTGGAGCAGCATCGCCAGGAGGAAGCGGGTCAGTCCTTTGCCGAAGCCGTGTTCGTGGAATGGGCGGAGCGGTCACTCGATACCGACAACGCTGTGTCGTCCTTTGCGGTTCATGCGGCTCTGGCACTGGGCCAGCTGGAGCCGGAACATAGAGCGTGTGCGCTCTCCGGCCTGTTGATCGGCGCCGAGATTGCAGCGCACTACGATCCGGGCGATGATGTGATCCTGGTGGCAGACGGCGATCTTGCGGAACGCCATGCACTGGTCCTTGATGTTCTGGGCGCAGATGTCGTGGAGTATTCGGCGAAGGAATGCCAGGCAGACGGCATGTGGGAAATGGCCGAACTCGCCGGCCTGCTGAGCGCGTAGCGGAGGGAGCTGCATGTCGAGACAAACCGGGGAGGTTTCAACACCATGTTCCTGACGCCGGAATGTGTCGCGCCAACCGGGTGCATTCTCGGGGAGGGCCCCTTGTGGAGCCCGAGCGAGGGCTTTCTATGGTGGGTCGACATCAAGCGCGCGAAGCTGCATCGCTACAATCCACGGACCGGCAATACGAGACGATATGACCTGCCGATCCGGGCCAGCACGCTGGCGCTTTATGATGGCCGGATCCTGATGGCCGGAGACCGTGAGATCGGCGTTTATGATCCGGCCACCGAGGCATATGATCGTCTCGTGGCACTGACCGATGAACCGACCGGCAACCGCACCAATGATGGCGGTGTTGCGCCGGACGGAAGCCTCTGGTTCGGCACGATGGATGATGCCGGCAAGGAGCCATCCGGAAACTATTACCGATATTCCAGCGAGTCCGGACTGGAGCCGTTGCGCCTGCCGTCAGTCCTGATCACGAACACCTTCCAGTTCTCACCGGATGGGACGGTGTTCTACACATGCGATTCGGCAGAGCAGGAAATCCTGTCGTTCGACTGTGAGTGCCCGACGGGAAAAGTGACCGGTCGCAAAGTATTTGCGAATACATTCGAACTGGGCGGGTTTCCGGACGGGTCAGCGATCGATTCAGAAGGGTGCCTGTGGACATGTCTCTGGGATGCATCCCGTGTGGTCCGGTTCACGCCGGATGGAGAGGTGGACCGCGTTATCCTTCTTGCGGCCCCGCGCCCCACCAGTCTTGCCTTTGGCGGAGATGACCTGAAAACGTTGTTCATCACGACAGCGCGCGCCGGGCTGACATTCCCGCAGCTTGATTCGCGCCCGTTGTCTGGGAGCCTGTTTTCGATCCGCGTGGATGTGGCCGGACTGCCGCCACGCGAATTCGGGCGTTCGGCATGATCGGGGAAATTCCTTGCAAGCCTGCAGAAAGCCCCCACCTAGCCTTGATTGAACGGGCAGTGTACTTAACCGTGGACGTGGCGGCGCAAAACCGCTAACTCCCCGCTTTTCAAGAGAGAGTCGGAATGGCCGATAAGGTGAAAAAGAAACGCGTAGGACCCATCACGTTCTTTCGGCAGGTTCGTGCCGAAGGGAACAAGGTGACGTGGACGTCCCGGCAGGAGACCATCCAGGCCACGATCTTTGTCGTGATCCTGTCGATCCTGATCGCGCTTTACCTCTTCGCAGGCGACTTCGTCATCAACATGGTCGTAAAGGCCATCACGGGCCTCTGAGACACGACTGGCCTGTCAACATTCTACTAGGGAGCGCGAAGGCCTCATGGCTGAAGCCAAATGGTACATTGTCCACGCTTATTCCAACTTCGAGAAGAAGGTCGCGTCGACCATTCTCGAACAGGCCGAGCGCAAGGGACTGGCACACCTGATCGAAGACATGCAGGTGCCGACCGAGGAAGTCGTTGAAGTCGCACGCGGAAAGAAGAAGACCGTCGAGCGCCGCTACTTCCCGGGCTATGTCCTGATGAAGGCGGTCATGACCGATGATGTGTACCACTTGGTGAAGGACACGCCGAAAGTGTCCGGCTTCCTGGGCGCCGAAGGCGGCAAGAAACCGCTGCCGGTGCGCCAGCGCGAGGTCGACCGCATTCTGGGCACGTCCGCTGATTCGGCTGCAGAGCGTCCGCGTCCGCAAATCTCCTTCGAGATCGGCGAACAGGTCCAGGTCAATGACGGCCCGTTCCAGGGCTTCGAAGGGTCTGTCGAGGAAATCGACGAAGAGAATGGCCGCCTGAAGGTGACCGTCTCCATTTTTGGCCGTGGAACACCGGTCGATCTCGAGTTCGAACAGGTCGCCAAGGTCTGAACTCGGGAGCGCATTGCCCGAAGCGCAGTTGCGTGTCCGGGTTTTGCTTGAATCCTTGGGAATTGGGCGGTATTTGCCGCTCATCGTGCCGCCTTAGCTCAGTCGGTTAGAGCGCTAGATTGTGGATCTAGAGGTCCCCCGTTCGAACCGGGGAGGCGGTACCATCACCCCTGTCTCATCGGGCTTCTGAACCCTGAAAACATTGGTGATATTCTTTCAGTGAAAGTTTGACCAAACCGCAACAACCTGTTGCAATTCCGCCGCGGTGAGCAAAAATGCCGCCATTGATCTGAGTCGGTCGGCTAATAGGGGCTCGCCGTATCAGGGAAATATGTTTATTCAGGAACCATACGGCGATTTGCCCGTATGAACCTGCGGCCGAGGACAATCCCGTCATTCGGCACACAAAAGGGGATTGAGTATGAAGAAAACTCTGATGTGCGCGACAGCCGCGGCCGCATTTGCGTCTGCCGGCTTTGTCGCACATGCTGAGGACGGGTGGTATGCCCGCGCCGACGCAACTTTCGGATTTGATGGCAAGCTTGACCATGATCCGGCCGACCAGGACGTGATCGGCACGATGGGCAGCGAGTCCGATCCCGACGACATGATCGGTTTCGACCTCGGCCTTGGTTACGGCTTCGACAACGGGTTCCGCATTGAAGGTGTCGGCGCTTATGGCGACGCCGAGCTGAGCGTTCCGGCTGCTTCCTATAACGGTGCACCGGTCGGCGCGGTTCCGGGTGCTTCCGGCAACCTGCAGACCATGGAACTGATGTTCAATGGTATCTATGATTTCAACCGTGACGGCGCCCTCCAGCCCTATGTCGGCCTGGGTGTTGGTGTCCTGCGCGCGAATGCCAAGGCAAACAACCTCGTCTACACCAACGGCACGGACATTTCCGCCGCCAACGGGTTTGCTGACAGCGACACGGGCTTTGCCTATCAGGGCCTGCTCGGCCTCGGCTACAAGGTGTCCGAGAAGCTGACGCTGGACCTCGGCTACCGCTACAAGGTTGCTGAAGACCTCGAGTTCGGTGGCGCGCATGGCGGCACGAACTATGACGCAGACTACACGGCGCACCTGGCCACGGTCGGCATGCGGTTCAACTTCGGCGCAACGCCGCCGCCTCCGCCGCCCCCGCCCCCGCCGCCGCCTCCGCCGCCGCCTCCGCCGCCTCCGCCTCCGCCGCCACCTCCGCCTCCGCCGCCGCCGCCTCCGACGACGACCACGGACGCTCCGGAAGTGGTGTGCTCCAGCCTCAATCAGGAATTCGTGGTCTACTTCGAGTGGGATCGCGCTGACCTGACCAGCCAGGCTGCTGCAGTGATCGATCAGGCCGTGGCCAACATCAACGGCGAAGCCGGTTGTGCCCCGAACACTGTTTCGATTGCCGGTCACACCGACACGTCGGGTGCAAGCGCCTACAACCAGCGCCTGTCCCAGCGTCGTGCGAACGTCGTGGCGAACGCTCTGGCTGCTCGCGGCATCGAGCCGTCGATCATCACCGAGGAAGCCAAGGGTGAAACCGATCTGGCGAAAGCAACCCGCGACGGTGTTCGCGAACCGCTGAACCGCCGTTCGGAAGTCGTGATCACTGTTCAGTAATCACTGACGACATGCTCAAGAGACGGCCCGGCAATTTGCCGGGCCGTTTTTGTTTGTCCCCGTGTTGATCGGACTTGCCCGCTCTAGTTTCCTGTGAAACCAAGAGCCTATGGATACATTGACGACACTGAGCCGGGACGACGAGGCCGCTCGCGAGCGCCTCCACAGCGCCAGCCCCGAGATGATCGCACGCACCAGCGCCTGGTCCGACATCAATACCGGCAGCTGGAACACTGAAGGCTTGCGCCGGTTCGCCCCGGTGCTGGCCGATGCGTTCTCAGACCTTCAGGCGGACATCGACCTGATCGAGACCGGCGGGTTCGAAGCAGTCTCTGCCTCGGGCGAAACGGAGGTCCAGACGACCGGACCCGTCATTGAGATAACCGGACGCCCGAACGCGGATGTGCAGGTGATCATGTCCGGCCATTATGACACGGTGTTTCCACCCGGCACGTTTGAAGGCGTCAGGGATCTGGGCGATGGTCGGCTGAACGGGCCTGGCATGGCGGACATGAAGGGCGGCCTGTGCGTGATGCTCGAAGCGCTCAAGGCCTTCGAGGCGGGGCCGCTGCGTGACCGGCTGGGGTATCGGATTGTCCTGACCCCGGACGAGGAAATCGGAAACTTCGCCAGCGCGGACTATCTTACCCGCGCCGCGAAGTCCGGTGCGATGATCGGCATGACCTATGAGCCGGCCATGGAAACCGGCGCGATGTCAGGCGGCCGCAAGGGGTCTGCCGTATTCGATATCGTCCTTCACGGAAAGGCAGCGCATGCTGGACGCGCCAAGGAAGAGGGACGGAGCGCCATTGAGGCGGCTGCAGAATTGGTGCTGGGACTGGAAGCCCTGAATGGTCAGCGAGACGGGGTGACCCTGAATGTCGGCTCGATCGATGGCGGCTCTGCCGTCAACATTGTGCCCGACCTGGCAATTGTGAGATTTGGCGCGCGGGCACCGGATTCCGACAGCGCGGACTGGGCGACGCGCGAAGTGCGAACCCTGTTTGAGCGGGCCATCGCGCGCGACGGGATCAGCGGCCATCTGCATGGCGGTTTCTACCGGCCGCCCAAGCCGCGCAACGCAGCGCAGCAGGCGCTGTTCGATGCCGTTCATGCGACCGGGCAGGCCATCGGGCTCGATCTTGAATTCGTGGACACGGGCGGTGTGTGCGAAGGCAACAACATCTTCGCGGCCGGTGTGCCGAATGTCGACACGCTGGGCGTTCGGGGTGGCCGCATCCACTCCAATGAGGAGTATGTGGTGACGGAGAGTTTTGCCGAACGCGCAACCCTGTCCGCCCTGTTGCTGAACCGACTGGCGGATGGGCGACTGGACGCCCGGCGCATCAAGAGCTTGATGGGAGGCTGAGCCGTGACGTCGCCCTATGTCATGCGGCCATCCCGGCTTGATGACCTGCCGGCCTTGATGGAATTGGCCGACCTGTCCGGTCCGGGTTTCACGAGCCTGCCGGTCGACGAGCCGATCCTGAAGGAACGCCTCGACAAGTCCGACCGCGCGTTCAACGGGCGCCTCGAAAAGATCGAGTACGGCAAATACCTCCTGATGATGGAGGATGCGCGCACCGGGGAAGTGGTCGGTTGCTCCGCCGTGAAGGCCGGCACGGGCATCGATCAGCCTTTCTTCAATTACCGGATCATCACGCTGTCCCAGTCCAGCCATGCAGCCGGGAACATGCGGTTCGACATGGATGCGCTGGTCCTGACCAATGAATATGTGGGGTATACGGAAGTCGGGACACTGTTCCTGAAAGCCAACCATCGCGGCGGCGGTGCGGGTCGGCTTGCGGCACAGTCACGCTATCTGCTGATGGCGACGGATCCGGCGCGGTTCGGCGACAAGGTGCTGGCCGAGCTGCGCGGTGTGATCGATGCGAACGGCATCTCGCCTTTCTGGGAATGCCTGGGCCGGCACTTTTTTCGGATGGATTTTGACGAGGCCGACCGCTTGTCTGCCACGACGGACAATCAGTTTATCTGCGACCTGATGCCGAAATACCCGGTCTATGTGGACCTGTTGCCCCCCGAAGCGCGGGAAGTGATCGGCCGGTGCCATTCGGAAGGCGTCGGCGCCTACAAATTGCTGCAATGGGAAGGGTTCGAATTCGACCGCACAGTCGACATATTCGATGGCGGCCCGCTGGTTGCCGTACAGCGGCGGCATCTGCGGACGATACGGGAGAGCCGCGTGGTGACGCTGAGCCTGGCGGAAGGCGGTCTGGACGCGACTGTCCGGCAGGGGCTGGTCTCCACCGACAGGCTGCCCGACTTCCGGGTGTCGCAAGCCGAGGTGCAGCTGACCGGAGAAGAGGCGGCCGTGACCACGCAGGATGTGTTCGACAAGTTGAAGATCCGTCCGGGAGACCGGTGCAGAATATGGCTCAGGAGCAAATCATGATGGATGCCGTATGGATTGACGGAACCTGGCAGGGCGGCAATGGCCCGGTACAGAAGAACCTTTGTCCGGCAACGGGCGAAATCGTCTGGGAGGGTGCCAGCGCCGATGCGGGCGATGTGGCGCGCGCGGTCGAGAGTGCGCGGCGGGCCTATGCCGGCTGGTCGCGGACCCCGCAAAGCGAGCGCACCGCCATTCTCGAGGCCTATGCCGAGGAGATCGGCAAGCGCAGCGACCGGATCGCCGAAGTGATCAGCCGCGACATGGGCAAGGCGCTCTGGGAATCCCGGGCCGAGGCGGCTGCGATGAAAGCGAAAGTGGCGGTGTCGGTGCAGGCGCAGGTGGAGCGCGCCGGGGCGAAAGCCATGGAAGCCGCGTTCGGATCCATGCATCTGACGCATCGGGCGCATGGCGTCATGGCCGTCTACGGACCGTTCAATTTCCCGGGCCATCTGCCGAACGGCCATATCGTTCCGGCGCTGCTGGCGGGGAACAGCTGTGTGTTCAAGCCATCCGAGCTGGCCCCGGGCGTCGCCGCCATCATGGCGGAGGCGTTCGAAGCCGCAGGCCTGCCGCCGGGTGTGCTGAACATTGTGCAAGGTGGCCGGGAGACGGGCGGCGCATTGCTGAACGAGGACATCAACGGCCTGCTGTTCACCGGCTCTGCGCATACGGGCGTCTTCTTTCACAAGCATTTCGCCGGGCGACCGGACGTGATCCTGGCGCTGGAGATGGGCGGCAACAATCCGCTGATCATCTGGGATCCGGCTGATGTCGATGCCGCGGCAGACATCGCGGCGCAGTCGGCCTTCCTGACGACCGGGCAGAGATGCTCCTGTGCCAGAAGGGTCATCTTGCCCGAGGGCACGTTCGGCGATCAGGTGGTCGAAGCCATCGTGGCGCGGGCAAAGGGACTGAAAATCGGGGCCTGGGATGAAGACGGCATCTTCATGGGCCCGCTGGTGTCCGAGCAGGCAGCGGCCAATGCCACCGAATTTCAGGCCATGTTGTCCAAGAAGGGCGGCAAGAGTTTGCGCCGGCTGAAGCGGATGGATCGGGGCGGCGGCTTCGTCACGGCGGGTGTGATCGACGTGACCGATGCGCATGACATTCCGGACGAGGAATTGTTCGGGCCGTTGATGCAGGTGATCCGCGTGAAGGATTTCGATGCCGCGCTCACCCGCGCGAATGCGACCCGGTATGGCCTTTCCGGGGGACTAATTAGCGATGACGACATGTTGTGGATCCGTGCCCATTCGGAAATGCGGGCGGGTATCCTGAACCGCAACCGGCCAACGGCTGGCGCGAGCGGCGCGATGCCATTTGGCGGGCCGGGCCTGTCAGGGAATTTCCGGCCCGGCGCGTATTATGCCGCAGATTACTGTGCGTGGCCCCAGGCGAGCCAGGTGTCTCCCACGGCCGCCCGCATGTCGGCTCAGGGATTTCCGGAATAGGGGCACGGATCGGCGATGAGCGAAGCGCATGAAGTGAATTTTGATGGCCTGATCGGGCCCAGCCACAATTATGGCGGCCTGTCCGATGGCAATCTGGCGAGCGCGGCAAATGCTGGCGATGTGGCCAATCCGAGGGAAGCCGCCCTGCAGGGGCTGGAAAAGATGCGGATGCTGGTTCGCCACGGATTGGTACAGGGCGTTCTGCCACCACTGCCGCGACCGAATCTAGACCTGCTTGTCTCGGCAGGTTTCCACGGAAGCGATGCGCAGATCATTGAACAGGCAGCGCGCACGGCGCCGAGACTGCTGAAGGCGGCATATTCCGCATCAAGCATGTGGACCGCGAATGCGGCAACGGTTTCCCCGTCGGCTGATACGCGGGACGGACGCCTGCATCTGACCACGGCGAACCTGTCCACAATGCTGCACCGGTCTCAGGAGCATCCGGACACGACGGCCAGTCTCGTGTCCATCTTTGCCAATGATGAGAGATTTGCCGTGCATGGGGCCCTTCCAATGCATCCGGACTTTTCTGACGAGGGCGCCGCCAATCATGTTCGGCTATGCGAGACACATGGCGCAGTGGGTGTGGAATTGTTCGTCTACGGCCGGGATGCGGGAGAAAGCATGGCGGGATTTCCTGCCCGGCAGACTCGCCTGGCCAGCGAATCCGTAGCGCGCGCGCACGGCCTGGACCCGGCACGCAGCGTTTTCATCCGCCAGTCCCGCGCGGCAATCGATGCCGGCGCGTTTCACAATGACGTCGTTTCGGTTGGGGCACTCGACACCCTGTTTTTCCATGAACTGGCGTTCCAGGATACGGAAGCGGCCTTGTCAGACATTCGGACGGCAGCCGAAGGCGTGTTCGATTTCAAGCCCGTCATGGTGCCGGCGGACGAGGTTCCGATAGAGGATGCCATCCGCGCCTATCTGTTCAATTCGCAGCTGTTGAAACTGCCAGGGGAGGACCGCCTCGTGCTTGTTGCCCCGACAGAGACAGAGGAAACGGACTCCACCCGGGCCTATTGTGAACGGCTGGTGTCCAGCAATGGTCCCATTGGCCAAGTGATCTATGCGGATGTTCGCCAGTCCATGCGAAATGGGGGCGGACCGGCCTGTCTTAGATTACGAGTCGTGATGACGGATGACGAAATCGATGCGTGCCACCAAGGCGTTTTGCTGGACGAGGACACCATCGACGATTTGCAGGAAGTCGTGCGCAAGACATATCGTGACAGGCTGGAAGCGCCGGATCTCGCCGATCCGGAATTCGCAAATGAATGCCGCACGGCGCGCGAAGCGCTGCTCGAGGTTCTTGATCTGCAGGGACTGGCCTGATGATCCGACTGTACGAATACTGGAGGTCTTCTGCGTCCTATCGCCTGCGCATCGCACTGCACCTCAAAGGGGCAGAGTTCGAGACCGTCCAGGTCAACATCGCACCCGGTCAGGATGAGCAGTTCAGCGACGCGTTCCGGTTGACCAACCCGCAAATGCGCGTTCCGGCTATTGAAGTGGACGGGCAGGTGGTCGGGCAGTCGATGGCGATTCTGGAGTGGATCGATGAGGCTTTGCCGGGGCCGTCCCTGTTGCCAGAGGATGCATTGCTGCGTCTGGAGGCACGTGCGTTTGCAGACACGATTGCCTGCGATGTGCACCCACTGAACAATCTCTCTGTGCTGAAGATGTTGCGAACGGAATTTGGCGCGGACGATGCTGCGGTCAAGGCTTGGTATCATGATTGGATCCGGCGCGGATTTGATGCGCTGGAACTGGTGGCAGAAAAGCGGGATGCGTCCGGCTTCCTGTTCGGCGCAACGCCGACGCTGGCAGAAATTGCGCTGGTCCCGCAGATCTACAATGCACAGCGGTTCGAGATGGACTTGTCATCATACCCGGCCCTGATGGCCGTGAACGCGCAGTGCCTGACGCAGGCGGCGTTCAAGGCGGCCATGCCCGTCAATCCGGCCGCCTAGTCTTCGTCACTTTCCCGGCTCTCGTCCGTATCGCCCGGACGCCGGATATCGACAATCTCGACCTCTTCAAAGTCGCCGAGTGGCTCGGCCATCTTTCCGACATTGGCTTCCAGCCATTCGGGAAAACCGGAGACGAGATCGCCGCCCGGCGTCCCTTCGCTGGTCAGAACCAGAACACCTTTTTCGCGCTGCGCCGGCACAACCATCTGGCAGCTCTCCGCCTCATTCAACCGGTCGCTGCAATAGGACAGCGTGCCGTCTGCTGCAGCGTCCTTGGGCGCTTCGTGCAATGGCGGAATGCCGTTGCGTGTGTCCGAAATCGACAGGAAACCGCCGAAACGCTCTCTCAGGGACGCATCCTGTTCCAAGCGTGCGAGGATGGATTCGGGGATCGGCCGGTCATGCGCGATAATCAGGGCGCGGCCGCGATTGTCGCGGCGCAGATAAGTTTCGAATGCGCGCGTGACGTCGTCACTGACGGCATTGGCGCGATAAAGCGGTGCGTAGACTTCCCCCGCCGATTCCAGCGATGCCTTGAAGGCCTGCGCCTGACGACGACCGCGCAATTCACGCTTCTGCAGGCTGGCTTGTGTCGTACCTTGAAGGGCGGAATCCTCGCTGATCAGGAACACATCAACACCCCAGCCGCCACTCCAGACTGGTTCCGGATCCTCGACGGGAAGGGCAGACCAGCTTGAATCTTCATTGTATTTCATGGGGTCGAGTTCAAGTTGGGGGCGGGGCGAAATGAATGTGTTCCAGACCCATGGACCTGCGCCGATAGCGAGCACAGCCGCAATGACGATCAACACGGTGAGACGTTTCATCTGGACTTCCTGATTTGAATATCGGTCCGCGCGGGGCGGCTCAGTCTGGGTTCAGGCCTGAATAGCCGGGCTGGTCGATAGACAACTGGTCAATTGTGGTGGTTTTGAGGTGTGACAGCAGCCCCGGCGAGGACAGGTCCAGTTCCCCGTTGCGAAGCTTCTCGGAAAGATCGCGATTCAGACGGTCGACCGGCGCTGTATCTTCGGCGTTCAGCAGCGCCACAAGCCGCTGGCGTTCGGCCGATTCGGCGGCGGGGCGATGTTCGAGTTCCCTCAGCACCGTGGCCAGGACATTCGAGGCGACGCGTGCATGGAAGGCCGCGTGGCCCTTCAGGGAGGGCAGCGCGGTCTGGTCGATGAAGGATTTCACGGCGGCAATCATTTCCGACTGGGATGGCGCGTCATGCATGGGTCAGGCTTTCTGTTCGAGCAGGTTCAGCAGGTCGATCTCGGTTTCCGACACCCGCCGCCCAATGGCCGCACGCTCTACGCTGGGGTCGGCGCCGGAGCGGAATGATTCGTACATGATCATGCACATGATCCCCCATTTGAGGCTGCCGAGAATCTCCCACCAGTCGATTTCGCGGGTGGAGAATTCCTGTCCGCCCGCCGAATGGTAGGCCGCGAGCAGGTCAGGCAGTTGGCCGAAGCCTCCTACGCGATTCTTGGCATATCCGAACCGCCAGGAATTGACGCACAGCCACGCAATATCCTCGCGCGGGTCACCCAGATGCGCAAGTTCCCAGTCAAGCACAGCAGCCAGACCGTCGGCGTCCACAATGAGGTTCCCGATGCGGTAGTCGCCATGCACAAGGACCTTCGGAACGGGGGCGGGTGTGTTGGATTTCAGCCAGGCCATGGCGAGTTCGAAGACCGGGCGCGGCAGGTCGAAACTCCGATAGATCGTCTCGTATTTCTCGAGCTGATCGAGCCCGCCGCTGTCGGGAAGGTCCGGCAATGTGTCGAGGGGAATCGCGTGTATTGCCGCCAACGCCTGGCCGCACTGCGCCGTCAGACGTGACCGGGCTGTCCGGAATTCGTCATCCCTGAGGATCTTGCGGGCAATCGTCTGGCCGGGGATCCTGTTCATCAGGAAGGCTTCCCCGACTTCGCTGCCGGGATCAAAAAACTGAACGACGCGGGGGGCAGGGACCGATCCGGCCGCGCATTCAAGCAGCCTGGCTTCGGTCGCGAGCCCCAGGGCTTCGGAATTGCGGGCCGTGGCGACACCGCCGGGAACACGCCTCAGGATCAGCTCCTCGGCCGCTCCATCATGCGTGACATCAACACTCCATGTCTCTTGACTGGCTCCGCCGGACAGGCGAACGAGCTGCGAAACGGTCGCGTCGCCGCCGTAAAATTGCCCAGCCCATGCCTGTAAACTCTTTAGAATCTCGTCATGACTACCCATGTCATCACAATCGCGCGGAACACTGATCAGGCCAAGGCGTAACCTTGAGGAAGCCTGCCCCGGGGGCTGAAGGAAAGAATAAATGTCGAAGACCGAGAAAACCGATCAACCCGATTACGGTTTGCTCCCTCCTCACAAGCCGCGCCGCCTCAGCTTTTTCGGATGGCTGAGAGGGCGGTTCTTTGCCGGCATGGTGATTGCCCTGCCGGTGGTGGTCACCTTTCTGATCCTGCAATTCCTGATCAACGAGATCGACAAGCGGGTTGTCCCGTTGCTGCCGACCGCGCTGAAGCCTGAGACCTATCTGAATTATGCCGTGCCGGGCTTCGGCCTGATCGTGCTGGTGGTGTTCCTGACGGTTCTGGGTGCGATTGCGACAAACCTGATCGGACGTTCGGTCATCGGTCTGGCCGACCGCATCCTCAGCCGACTGCCCTTCGTGCGATCGGTCTATTCGGCGTTCAAGCAACTGGTTGATGTGTTCGCGAGCAGCAATACCGAACAGTTCAGCGAATGCGTGCTGATCGAGTATCCCAAGAAGGGCACATGGTGCCTCGGATTTCTCTCCAGCCCTGCAAAGGGGGAAGTGCGCAGCGTGCTCGGACCTGCCTTTATCGGTGTGTTCGTGCCGACCACGCCGAACCCCACATCCGGCTTTCTCATGTATGTTGAGGCGAGCGAAGTTGTCAGGCTGGACATGACGGTTGAGGAAGGCGCGAAGATGATCCTGTCTGCCGGACTGGTTGTGCCGGAACATTTGCCGATCAAGGAAGATGCCGGCGGGTCCGACACGGTCGACGGAGACGCTACTCCACCGGCGCAGTCTGCATCCGGGGCGTAAGCAATTCCCGCACGAGACGCAGGGCCTGGCCGCGATCGCTTTGTAGTTCCGGATCGCGCGTGACGAGCGCGCCCGCGTCTTTCAACGCGATATCCAGCAGATCGGCATGACGGGCGAGATCCAGCACGCGGTAATCCGTGGCGCCCGCCTGTTTCAGACCCAGCATGTCTCCCGGGCCTCTCAGCTTGAAATCCGCCTCCGCGATTTCGAAACCGTCTTCGGTCCGCCGCAAAGTGTCCAGTCGTTCTCGGGCCGTTTCACCGAGTGGTGGCCGGTAGAGCAGGAGACAATAGGAAGGGCGGTCGCCGCGGCCGACGCGCCCGCGTAACTGGTGCAGCTGGGCAAGCCCGAAGCCTTCGGCGCGTTCGATCACCATGATGGTCGCTTCCGGGACATCCACGCCGACTTCGATGACAGTGGTGGCGACCAGCAATTTGGTGCGACCGCTGCGGAAATCCTCGAGGGCTGAATCCTTGTCAGCCGGCTTCATGCGCCCGTGGACAAGACCGACCGGCACGCCCAATTGTTCGCTTAAGGCTGCATGGCGGCCCACGGCTGTCGAATCGTCATCATCCACATCGACCTTCGGGCACACCCAGAAGGCCCGCTCACCGCGCCGTATGGCCCGCCCGACTGCGCCGACGACTTCATCGAGGCGCGTGTCCGGCAGTGCGCGTGTTTCCACCGGCACCCGGCCAGCAGGCTTTTCATCAAGTATGGAGACGTCGAGATCGCCATGTACGGCCTGGGCGAGCGTGCGCGGGATGGGGGTCGCACTCATCACGAGCATGTGCGGGCTGAGCGCCTTGCCCGCCAGCCGCATGCGGTCTGCAACACCGAACCTGTGCTGCTCGTCGACGATGACCAGACCGAGATTGCGGAAGGTTACTGCCTGCTGGAACAATGCCTGCGTGCCTGACACGACATGGATCGTGCCGTCGGCCAGACCCATCAGGATGCTTTCGCGGACTGTGGCCTTGTCCCGCCCGGTCAGCGCCGCCACCGTGTAGCCGAGGGGCGAGAGCAGCGTGTCCATGGTTTCGTATTGCTGGCGCGCAAGCACTTCGGTAGGCGACATGAACGCGGTCTGGAAGCCGGCGCTGGCGGCCTGCACAGCAGCCATGGCGCTGACCAGCGTCTTGCCTGCGCCAACATCGCCCTGCAGCATGCGCCGCATGGGGGATGTGGAGGCCATGTCTTCCGATATCTGGCGGAAGGCCCGGCTTTGCGCGCCCGTGGGCGTGTAGGGCAGGCTTTTCAAAAGCGCGGCATGCGCGTCGGCATGAACCGGCACCGATGGCGACGACCTTCGGGCCCGGCTGGCACGCGCAAGCGCGAAGGCGGATTCCCGTGCCAGGGCTTCGTCATAGGCAAGACGATCACGTGCGCGCTCAAACGCGTCTGGATCATATTCGACGGGCGCATGCAGGCCCGTCAGGGCTGCCTTGAAGTCCGGCCAGGTGCGGGTGTCCAAAAGCGCCGGATCGACCCATTCGGGCAAATTGTCGTCCACCCGGTCCAGTGCCTGTACTGCAAAGCCATGCACGCGCTTGTTCGTCAGGCCGGCGGTCAGGCCGTAGATCGGTTCGACAACCGGCGGCAGCGCGCCCCTGGCCGGATCGACGATATAGTCCGGATGGGTCATCTGGCGCTCGCCATTGAACTCTTCCACCATGCCGGAGACCACACGCTCCTTTCCGAGCGGGAACTGCCCCTGCAGCCAGCGTCCATCTGCGCGGAAAAAGGCGAGGGTCAGAAATCCTGTGCCGTCATACAGGACGATCTTGTGCGGAGACTTCTCGGAATAGGGTGCGTGATAGGCATGGACCTCACCCCGCAGCGTTGCCACTTCGCCCAGAATGGCATCGTTAATGCTCGCTTTGACCCGGCGGTCCACCCAGCGCTCCGGCAGGTGCAGAAGCAAGTCCCAGACACTGTCCCCGCCAACCAGGCGTTCGAGCACCGGCTTCAGCTTCGGGCCAACGCCCGAGAGGCTATCCAGACTTTCAAACAAGGGAAAGAGTCGTTCGTCCCGCATGAGCGCCAGACTAGGCGCCGGAGACGGGGTGCACAATCGCCGCTGTATATTCCGGCTGCGCGATCTATATGGGGAACCAGACCAGAAGGAGGCCGGAATGGAAACACGTCGCCGAAAACTCAAATTCAGGGCCTGGCGGCGCGGATTCCGGGAGATGGACCTGCTGATGGGCTCTTTTGCTGATGCCCATATCGATACGTTCGACGCAGATGCGCTTGACGAGTTCGAAGGCCTGCTCGGTGTTCCGGACTGGGAGGTCTACGCGTGGCTGATCGGCCAGAAGCCCGTGCCTGAGTCGCATCGCGGTCCGGTGCTGGACCAACTCATCGCATTCCGGTACGCCGCGCAGGGCGGTTGACGCCGCATCCCTCTCCCTCCTGCCGCGTTCTTTGGATAATGACCCCTGTAGAGCTCCTGAAATCACTGAGCGGCCCGGCCGCCCTGTCCGGTGCACCTTTCGGCGCGGACCTGATCGCCTTCTGCGCGGCGCTGGAGGCGCGCGGCGGGGTCGGGCTCTATGTCGCGCGGGATGACAAGACGGCAGCCACTGCTCGGCGTGTGGCACAATTTGCCGCGCCGAGACTGGAGCAGGTGGACCTGCCGAGCTGGGATACGCTGCCCTATGACCGGGTGAGCCCGACTGCAGGTGTGGCGGCCCGCCGATGCGCGGCCCTGGCGCGCCTGTCGAGATACGAGGAAGCCCAGGGTCCGATCCTTGTCGTCACGACGGCCTCTTCCCTCGTGCAGCGCGTCCCGCCCGTCAGCGTTCTGCGCCGATCCTCGTTCGCCGTCACGCGTGGGCAAACCGTGAACCAGAAGGAGCTAACCGACTATCTGGCCGTGAACGGCTATTTGCGGTCGAGTACGGTTCGGGAGCAGGGCGAGTTTGCGATCCGTGGCGGCATCATCGACATTTTCCCGCCGACATCGCCGGAGCCCTACCGGCTGGATTTCTTTGGTGATACGCTCGAGACCCTGCGCACATTCGACACCGAATCCCAGCGGTCGACGGGAGAGGCCAAAGCTGTGGCCTTCGCTCCGGTCAGCGAAATCCTGTTTGACGATGATGTACTCGCCCGGTTCCGGGAGAAATATCTCGCAGCGTTCGGTCCGCCCTCGGGTGACCCGGCCTATGAAGCCGCGCGAGCCTCGATCCGCCGTCAGGGTGTCGAAGGCTGGCTGCCCCTGTTCCATGACCATCTGGAAACCCTGTTCGACTATGCCGGCGCCGACCCGCTGATCGGCATGGGCCACCTTGCCGGAGAAGCCGCCGCCGAACGCCTGGCCCAGGCCGACGACTATCATGCCGCGCGTCTGGAAGCTGGCGGGGGAGACGTGCGTCAAGCCAAGGTGCTGGCGCCGGAAGAATTGTATCTGACGCCGTCCGAACTGGAAGCCGGGCTGACCTCCAGAGCCACGGCACGGTTCTATCCCTCCGAGCCCAGCGCCGACGCCTTTGACCTGCAAGGGCGTCCCGGACGGGACTTCGCGCCGGAACGGCTTCAGTCCGACATCAACATCTTCGAGGCGGCCATCGCGCATGCCAAACGTCTCGGCAAGGATGGCCGCCCGGTCGTCTTTGCAGCCTGGTCGACCGGTTCGGCTGATCGACTCATCAATGTGATGGCAGATCACGGCCTGACGGATCTCGCCCTGGTGCATTCGCTCGAGGCGGCCAGCAAGACAGATTACACCGTGGTGGAGATTCCGCTCGAGTCGGGTTTCGAGACACCGGATGTCGCGGTGATTTCGGAGGCCGACATTCTTGGCGATCGTCTTGCCGGGCCGCGCCGAAAGCGGAAGACGGCGAATTTCATCTCCGATGCTGCGGCGCTCAATCCCGGCGACCTGATCGTGCATATCGATCACGGTGTGGGCCGCTATGTCGGGCTGAAGACGCTGGATGTGACCGGCGCGCCGCATGATTGCCTTCATCTCGAATATGCGGGCGGCGACACGATCTTCCTGCCGGTCGAGAACATCGACCTGATCAGCCGGTACGGATCGGAAGATGCCGAAAACCAGCTGGACCGTCTGGGCGGGGCAGGCTGGCAAACCCGGAAGGCGAAGGCCAAGAAGCGCATTCTGGAGATGGCGGCAGAGTTGATGAACATCGCCGCCGCGCGCGAGTTGAAGCGCGCCGATGCGGTGAATGCAGGGCAGGGGCTGTACGAGGAATTTGCCGCGCGTTTCCCGTATGAGGAAACGGACGATCAGTTGAACGCCATCGAAGACGTCCTGGGAGATCTGGCGTCCGGCAAGCCGATGGACCGGCTTGTGTGCGGCGATGTCGGCTTCGGCAAGACCGAAGTTGCGCTGCGAGGCGCTTTTGTGGCGGCGATGAGCGGCAAGCAGGTGGCGGTCATCGCGCCGACGACCCTGCTTGCGCGTCAGCACTACAAGACCTTTGCCGAACGATTCGCCGGCTGGCCCCTGAAAGTGCGCCAGCTGTCCCGGCTGGTCAGCGCGAAGGAGGCGTCCGAAACACGCGCGGCGCTGACAGATGGCAGCGTTGATGTCGTGGTTGGCACGCATGCGCTGCTGACCAAGAGCATCGAGTTCAAACGGCTTGGCCTGCTGATTGTGGATGAAGAGCAGCGCTTTGGCGTCAAGCACAAGGAGCGCCTCAAGGAATTGAAGGCGGACGTGCACGTCCTCACACTGTCGGCAACCCCGATTCCGAGAACGCTGCAGATGGCCCTGACAGGCATTCGCGACCTCTCGATCATTGCGACGCCGCCGGTCGACCGACTGTCCGTACGGACCTACATCACCGAGGAAGACACGGTCACGCTGCGAGAGGCGTTGCTGCGCGAGAAATATCGTGGCGGCCAGGCCTTCTTTGTCGCTCCGCGCATCCAGGACCTGGATCGACTGGAGCGGTTCCTGCGCGACAATGTGCCGGAAGTTTCCTTTATTGTCGCACACGGACAAATGGCAGCGGGAGAGCTGGAAGACATCATGACCGCCTTTTATGAAGGCAAATATGATGTGCTGCTTTCGACAACGATTGTGGAGAGTGGCCTCGACATTCCGCGCGCGAATACGCTGATCATTCACCGCGCCGACATGTTCGGCCTGGCGCAACTCTACCAGTTGCGGGGACGCGTCGGACGCTCGAAGCTGCGGGCCTATGCCTATTTCACGACGCCGAAGGACAAGGTCATCACGGAGACGGCCGACCGGAGGCTGAAAATCCTCCAGTCGCTGGATTCCCTTGGCGCAGGCTTCCAGCTTGCGAGCCACGATCTGGACATGCGCGGATCCGGCAATCTTTTGGGTGACCAGCAATCCGGCCACGTCAAGGAAGTCGGGGTGGAGCTTTACCAATCCATGCTCGAAGACGCCGTGAACGCGCTGAAGGCCGGGGCGAGCGACGGAGAGGAGTTCGCCGATGACTGGTCACCGCAGATCAATACAGGCGCCGCTGTCCTGATTCCGGAAAGCTATGTGGAAGACCTGAACATACGCCTTTCGCTGTACCGGCGACTGTCGGAGATATCGACAGCGGCAGAACGGGAATCCTTTGCCGCCGAGTTGATCGACCGATTTGGTCCGCTGCCGGATGAGACACGGCAGTTGCTGGAAGTCACCGCTATCAAGGTGCAGTGCAAGACGCTGGGCATTTCGAAGCTGGATGCCGGAGACAAAGGAGCCGTGTTCGCATTCCGCGAAGACACGATCCTTGATCCTGCGCGCCTTCTCGATGTGGTGCGCAGCCGGCCATCCCAGTTGCGCATCCGACCGGATTCGAAACTCGTTCATTCTGGCTTGGGTGGCACGCCGGAGCAGCGCCTGTCGAACATCCGTAAATTCCTGAAGGAACTGGAAGCTGCCGCTGGACTGGTGCCTGCCTAGCTGGCCCGGGACTTCTGATACACGCCGGACACGGTTTCCGTCAGCAGGCTGTCTGCATCATGATAGGCGCGCTTTTCCGTGATGCGCCATCCGAAGCGTTCGCACAGGGCAGGGGCGACACGCTCCATCTGTCGGAACAGGCGATCACAGATGTGCGCCGCACCCTTGTAGGCCGTCGCCGGCAGGCTGATCGCAAAACTTCCGTCCGGTAGGGCGGCAGGCGTATCTGTTTCCCTCAGGGTCGAGAGGATCAGGCCGGAAATTCGGGAACGCTCATCGGGGCTGAGGGGATCATTTGCAGGATCGCGCAGCACGACAACCGACAGGGCTTCGCCACGATCCGAGGCGAGGGAAATCTGGGCATCAAGATGATGCTGAAAAAAGGCACACGAGAACAGGCCCGTTTCGGGGTCGGTGATGGGGGCGAGCTCCTGATTGCCCACCGACAGCGCGGTGCGATCAACATGCTGGCGGCCCAGCATTTCAATATGTGTGGCAAGGTCCCTGAGGCGGGATCCATGCTGAAAGACCTCGACCAGTCGATTTGCGATTTCCATTTGGACGCCAGAGAGCGGCAGGCCCGGCTCGACCAGTCCGAAGAGCGGCGTCGCCTCGGCGCGCGGGCGAGCCTGGGCCAGCCACTCAGCCAGGCGCTCCGAATGCCGCATGTCGGGCGTCAGATCGATCAGGAATGCCGCGAAACGCTTCTGCCGTAGATAATCCTGTGCCGTATGGAGGCTGAACGCGGCAGTGACGGCGATGCCGCGTTCACCAAGGGCTGCCTGAAGGGCCAGGAAGCGCGCTGATCCGTCTCCCAAGTAGAGCAGGTCCGGTACTGTTTCAGCGCTGTGTTCCGGCAAGGAGATGCCGAAAGCGGCCGCTGACCGCGCGCGCAGGTCCAGTTCGGACATGCGTGCACTGCGCCGGGAAAGGGCTTCCAGACGCCCGCGCAAAACGGATAAATCGCGGTCACGCGGGATAACGAGTGCATTGGAAAACCGGTTCGGGTCCACGCCTTCCCCCAACAGGAGAACCGGGCGGAAATTGCGCCCCGACTGCTCTGCCAGGCGTTCGATCAGTTCCGCATCCGTGCTCCGCACATCCAGAAGTATCGCGTCCGCCCCTGCACAGGAAGTTTCGGCGCTGGCCCGGAACGGTCGCATCCTGCCTGCACGAAGGCGCGACAGGATCATTTCCAGCCGGGGACTGGTCGCAACAATTTCTACAGGCGGGTCAAGATAGGCGAGGTCGTTCATAAGGGGCGGTTGGGTGCTTTCAGGCGACGTTGCGGTACCCCTTTCCTTTGTGTCGCAGCGCCTTAATGATCCGCTAAATTGACCCGGCGAGATCAAAAAAAGGTAGGACACATCATGGCACAGGGACCGTTGAACGGCGTTCGGATAGTGGAGTTTGCGGGCATCGGCCCCGGACCGTTCTGCGGCATGTTGCTGTCGGATCTGGGTGCGGATGTCATCCGCATCGACCGACCGGGCAACGGAAAGCCTGGCCGGGCCTCTGACGTGATGAGCCGGGGCCGCCGATCCATTGGCCTGAACCTCAAGGAGGCGGCCGATGTCGAAACCGCGCTCAAACTGCTCGAAAAGGCCGATGGCCTGATCGAAGGGTTCCGGCCCGGCGTGATGGAGCGCAACGGTCTGGGGCCGGATGTGGTGCTCGGGCGCAATCCAAAACTGGTCTATGGTCGCATGACCGGGTGGGGGCAGACTGGCGCGCTGTCTCACTCCGCCGGCCATGACCTGAATTATATCGCGATCACCGGAGCCCTTCACGCGATGGGCGATGGCGACGGCCGCCCCCGGCCGCCGCTCAATCTGGTGGGCGATTATGGTGGCGGCGCACTGTATCTGGCGATGGGCCTGCTGGCGGGCATTCTGAATGTGAAGAATGGGGGAGACGGCCAAGTCGTGGACGTGGCCATGTCAGACGGTGCCGCATCGCTCGCTACCATGTTCTACGGCATGAAGGCCATGGGTCTGTGGACCGATGAGCGCGAGTCGAACCTTCTGGATGGCGGCGCGCATTTCTACGACACCTATGAGTGCAAGGACGGCAAATGGGTGTCCATCGGGTCTATCGAGCCGCAATTCTATGCCCTGCTGGTCGAGAAGGCGGGCCTGACAGATCCGGATTTCCAGGCGCAGATGGACCGGTCGAAATGGCCTTCGCTCAAGCAAAAGCTGATGGACGTGTTCAAGACGAAGACCCGCGATGAATGGTGCGAGATCATGGAAGGCACGGATATCTGTTTCGCACCCGTGCTCTCCATGTCCGAAGCGCCGTCCTACAAGCACAATGTCGATCGGCAGACCTTTGTGGAAGTCGAAGGCGTTGTGCAACCGGCGCCGGCGCCGCGCTTCTCGGCCACTCCGGGCGCCATTCAAGGCCGACCTGCGGGCCTCGGCGAGCATACCGAGGACATTCTCAAGGACTGGGGAATCCAGTAGCGCGCGTTCGCCTGAAAGATGAATGGAAGGCAACCACGGGCCGGTCCCTTCGTTCAGGTTGACCCTGCTATTAACCTTTTCGTTGGGCACAGGTCCTGAGCAGATTGCCCGGATCATTGCCCAGCGTCCTTCTTGCTAAACTTGGTCGTCCCCCGGGGCGACCCTTTTTCTTGTCCTCGCCGACATGCACGTTAGGCTTCAGGCCGGACTTCAGCAGAATCGAGACGCAATGAAACATCTCTTCACCATCCTGCCGGCCCTGGCTCTGGCCGCCTGTGGCGCAAACCCTGGTGCCCCGGCCGACGGAGAAACGGGGCTGGAAGGCTCAATCGCCGAAATTCATGAACGCCTGCTAGTCATGGATTCGCATCTCGACACGCCCGCAAACCTTTCCCGGCCGGGCTTTGACATCATGGCGGACAATCCGACACGGCTCGGACAGGTGCAGGTCGACCTGCCCAAAATGCAGCGGGGCGGCCTCGATGGCGGCTTCTGGGTCATCTATACGCCGCAGGGTCCGCTCGATACCGCATCCTTCGAGGCCGCGAAGCAGGCGGCGCTGACACGGTCTGATGAAATCCTGGAAATGGTGGCTGCGCATCCGGACCATTTTGAACTCGCTGAAACCGCGGACGATGTCGAGCGCATTGTGGCAGCGGACAGGCGCGTGGTGCTGAAATCCATCGAGAACGCCTATCCGATCGGCACCGATCTCGGTCTGGTCGAGGAATTCTACAATCGCGGCGTCCGCCTCATCGGTCCCGTCCATTTTCGCGACAACCAGTTTGCGGACAGCGCGACCGATCTGTCGGCATCCGACCTTGGCGGTCTGACACCGCTTGGCGAAGAGCTTGTCCGCGAAGCCAACCGGCTGGGCATGTTGATTGACGGTTCGCACGCTGCTGATTCCGCCGTTGAAGACATCATGGCCCTCTCGACCACCCCGATCGTGCTGTCTCACACGGGAGTGTCGGCGCTTTACGACCATCCGCGTAACATTTCGGATGATTTGTTGCGCAGGGTGGCAGCAGATGGCGGCGTGATCCAGATCAATGCCCTGGGCTCCTATATCGAAGATCTTGAGCCACCTGCAGAGCGCACTGCCGCTCTGGAGGCGTTGGCGGCAGAATTCGAGGGACGTTCGATGTTCGAACTCTCGGATTCCGAGCGCGCAGCCTATGCGGCACGCCGTGAGGTCATTGATTCGGAATACCCGATGCCGCTGTCGAGCTTTGATGTGTTCATGGAGCAGATGCTGCACGCGCTTGAAATCGTCGGGCCCGACCATGTCGGAATGGGCGCCGACTGGGATGGCGGCGGCGGCGTTGCCGGGATGGAGGATGTCTCCTACCTGCCGAAAGTATCGGAACGCCTGATGGCAGAAGGTTATTCGGAGGAAGATCTCCGGAAAATCTGGGGCGGAAACCTGTTGCGGGTCCTGCGCGAGGCGGAGGCCGCACGGGCAGACTAGGCCTCGTGCTCCAGGGCTGAAGAAATTCGGTGCCCGGTGACGTTGACGGCTTGCATTGGACCCATCCTCTATGTATGAGGCCCCTTTCCAATTCACGCGCAATTTGCGCCAAACCACCGGATACCTGTTATGGCAGTCCCCAAGAGCAAAGTCTCCAAGTCCCGCCGCGGCATGCGTCGTTCGCACGACCGCCTCGACATGAACACCTATATCGAAGACGCGGAGTCCGGTGAGCTGCGCCGTCCGCACCATATCGACCTGAAGACCGGCATGTATCGGGGTCGTCAGGTGCTAGAGCCGCGCGACGACATCTAAAGGTCCTGCTGTTGCGCTTTTCGGCGCACCGGCTTAAGGGTTCCAGCGCCTCCTGCCAGAGCAGGGGGCGCTTTTTCATTTCTAGGCCGCAAAGGTACTGCCAAACATGAGCGAGATCATCGACATCCACGCCCGGGAAATTCTGGACAGCCGGGGCAACCCGACGGTTGAGGTTGATGTCACGCTGGAAGACGGCTCGGTGGGCCGCGCAGCCGTGCCGTCCGGGGCCTCGACGGGCGCCTATGAGGCCCATGAACAGCGCGACGGCGACACGGCGCGCTATCTGGGCAAGGGCGTGACCAAGGCGGTTGACGCCGTGAATGGGGAAATCTTCAACGAACTGGCAGGCCTCGACGCCACCGAGCAGCGCATGATCGACATGCTGATGATCGATCTCGACGGCACCGAGAACAAATCCCGGCTTGGCGCGAACGCCATTCTGGGCGTGTCCATGGCGCTCGCCAAGGCCGCGGCGGAAAGCTCCGCCATGCCGCTTTACCGTTATGTCGGCGGCCCCAATGCGCGGGTTCTGCCGACCCCGATGATGAACATCATCAATGGCGGCGCGCATGCGGATAATCCGATCGACATCCAGGAATTCATGGTCATGCCGGTCAGCGCCGAGAGCCTGGCGGATTCGGTGCGCATGGGCGCGGAAGTGTTCCACGCGCTGAAGAAGACCCTCAGCGCAGCAGGGCACAACACAAATGTCGGGGACGAGGGCGGCTTCGCTCCCAACCTGGCGTCGACGGATGAGGCCATCGGCTTCATCATGAAGGCCATCGAGAAGGCGGGCTACACGCCGGGCGAGGATATTGCGCTGGCACTGGACGCCGCCTCGACCGAATTCTTCAAGAACGGCAAGTATGAGCTTGCCGGTGAAGGCAAATCCCTCGGCTCGGACGAGTTTGCGGCGTACCTCGCCGATCTGTGTGCCCGGTATCCGATCATTTCAATCGAGGACGGCATGGCCGAGGACGATTGGGATGGCTGGGTTGCCCTGACTGAGTCGATCGGGGATCGCGTGCAACTGGTGGGTGACGATTTGTTCGTGACCAATCCTGATCGTCTGTCCATCGGATTGCAGAAGGGCGCGGCAAACTCCATTCTCGTGAAGGTCAACCAGATCGGCACGCTGTCGGAGACGCTGGACGCTGTGGAGCTGGCCCATTTGCATGGATACACGGCTGTGATGTCCCACCGGTCCGGCGAGACCGAAGATGCCACCATTGCCGACCTGGCCGTCGCCACGAATTGCGGACAGATCAAGACCGGTTCGCTGTCGCGTTCCGACCGGATCGCGAAATACAACCAGCTGATCCGGATCGAGGAAGAGCTGGGCCCGGTGGGAATCTTCGCCGGACGTTCGCGCATCAACGCAGCCTGAACGGCCGCGTCATGAGTGGGCCGGCGGTGATCACGCTCTCTTAACCATACCACGATTAGGTGAGGTCATGAGATCGCGATTCGAGGCCGTCGGCCTGTCCCTCCTTGTGCTCTATTTTGCCTACCACGCCTTTGCGGGGGAGAAGGGGCTCGGCCGCTGGTCAGATGCCCAGCTGGAGCTGGAGGACCGCAAGGCGGAGCTGGTTCGCCTGGAAGCGGAAATCACCCGACTGAGAACCGATATTCGCCGCCTGACACCCGGGTCGGTCGACCCCGATTTCGTGGAAGCCATGGCACGCGACAAGCTGGCTTTCGTCTACCCGAACGAAATTGTTCTCCTGACTTCGGAACCGAGCTCTGCAAATTGACATAGTTGTTCTGACTTGTCCCTGCGTTACTGCGCATACATAAGTCTGGAAAAGGGTTGGAGCACATTGCATGGCGACTAAAGCAAAAAGTACCAAAAAGGCACCTTCAAAGGCCGGCAAGGCGGAGATGCTGAAATACTATCGGGACATGCTCCTGATCCGCCGGTTCGAGGAAAAGGCGGGGCAACTTTACGGCATGGGCAAGATTGCCGGATTCTGTCACCTCTATATCGGCCAAGAAGCGGTCGTTACCGGCATGCAGGCCTGCCTTAAAGAGGGCGACCAGATCATCACCGGGTATCGCGATCATGGTCACATGCTGGCCTGCGACATGGATCCACGCGGCGTCATGGCCGAGCTGACCGGCCGCATTGGCGGCCTCTCGAAAGGGAAGGGCGGCTCGATGCACATGTTCTCCAAGGAAAAGAATTTCTATGGCGGGCACGGCATTGTCGGCGCCCAGGTGCCCATCGGCACCGGCTTGGCCTTCGCCAATAAGTATCGCGGTCTGGACAACGTTGCCGTCGCGTATTTCGGTGATGGCGCCGCCAATCAGGGCCAGGTCTATGAAGCCTTCAACATGGCGTCTCTCTGGGACCTTCCCGTCGTCTATGTCATCGAGAACAACATGTATGCCATGGGCACCAGCGTAGCCCGCCACGCCTCGGAAACCGAATTGTACAAACGCGGCATCTCCTTCGAGATTGAAGGCGAGGAGGTGGACGGGATGGATGTTCTGGCCGTTCGCGCCGCCGGCGAGAAGGCCGTGAAATATGCGCGTTCCGGCAAGGGGCCCTACATCCTCGAGATGAAGACCTACCGGTATCGCGGACACTCCATGTCGGACCCCGCCAAATACCGCAAACGGGAAGAGGTCGACGATATCCGGTCTCACCACGATCCGATTGAAGGGCTCAAAGCCCAGCTTCTCGAGCTCGGGCATGCCAGCGAGGACGAGCTGAAGAATATCGACAAGGAGATCAAGGGCATCGTCAAGGAAGCCGCCGATTTCTCCCTGGAGAGCCCTGAACCTGATCCTTCCGAACTCTGGACCGATGTCCTGAAAGACGTCGAGGTCGCCTGATGAACATCATGCGCGCCCCCCGACCGTCTGCCATCCTGCATTCCGGAGCCAAATAATGTCCGTAGATATTCTCATGCCCGCCCTGTCGCCGACCATGGAAGAGGGCACCCTGTCGAAATGGCTGAAGCAGGAAGGCGATTCGATCGCCTCCGGCGACGTCATCGCTGAAATCGAAACCGACAAGGCGACAATGGAAGTCGAAGCCGTCGACGAAGGCGTACTGGCCAAGATCTTGGTGCCGGAAGGTACCGAAGGCGTAAAGGTCAACGCGGTGATCGCCGTGCTCGCCGAAGAGGGTGAAGATGCCTCTTCAGTGGAAGCAAAGAGCGATGGCAGTGCCGCCCAAGAGTCGCCTGCGCCAGAATCGCCTGCAAGCGATCCTGGCGACAGCGCGCCTGAACAGGTTGATGCGCCAAAGGCTGCCGTATTGTCCGACCCGGCCATTCCCGAAGGAACAAGTTTTACCGAAACCACCGTGCGGGATGCCCTTCGCGATGCCATGGCCGAAGAAATGCGCCGCGACGAAACCGTCTTCGTCATGGGCGAGGAAGTGGCCGAGTATCAAGGCGCCTACAAGGTCACCCGCGAATTACTGCAGGAGTTCGGTGCCCGGCGAGTTGTGGATACGCCGATCACGGAACATGGGTTTGCCGGCCTCGGCGTAGGGGCCGCCTTCGCCGGACTGAAACCGATTGTCGAATTCATGACGTTCAATTTCGCCATGCAGGCCATCGACCAGATTGTGAACTCTGCTGCCAAGACCCTCTATATGTCGGGCGGCCAGATGGGATGTCCGATTGTTTTCCGGGGTCCGAATGGCGCGGCCTCGCGGGTCGGCGCACAACACAGCCAGGACTATTCTGCCTGGTACGGTCAGATCCCCGGGCTGAAAGTGGTTGCGCCCTATGACGCGGCTGACGCGAAAGGTCTGCTGAAGGCAGCTATCCGGGACCCGAACCCGGTCGTCTTCCTCGAGCATGAACTGCTTTATGGAAACAGCTTTCCTGTACCGGATCTTGACGATCACGTTCTGCCGCTCGGCAAGGCGGCCATCAAACGGGCTGGCTCTGACGTTACGCTGGTCGCGCATTCCCGCATGGTCGGATTTGCGCTCCAGGCAGCCGAGGCGCTGGCGGAGCAGGGGATCGATGCGGAAGTGATCGATTTGCGCACCATTCGTCCGCTGGACACCGACACGGTGATCGAAAGCGTGAAAAAGACCAATCGCATTGTGTGTTGTGAAGAAGGCTGGCGGTTCTTCGGTGTCGGCGCGGAAATTGCGGCCACAGTGACAGCGGAAGCGTTCGACTATCTCGATGCACCACCTGCACGCGTTCACCAGAAAGATGTGCCCCTGCCTTATGCGGCCAATCTGGAGGCGCTCAGCCTGCCGGGCGCGAATGATATTGTCGAAGCCGCACGGAGGGTCTGCTATGTCGACTGAGAAACGTGAGCTGAAGGCACCGCCGTCGATCGACTCCACCCAGACGGCGCAGGAAATGATCCGCTTCTGGATTGCCGACAATACCGACCATGTCAGCCTGCGGGTGGGCGAAGCTGCCGACCCTGCGACTGAGCCGACAATGTGGGGGTTCATTCTGGGTGATATCGCCAAGCATGTGACCGATGCCTTCAAGGACCACCACCCCGAGGGTCCCGAGAAGGAAGATATCATCAAGGAAATCGTGACCGGCTTCCTCAATCGCATTCAATACGGCCCGCGTTCGCCGGGCGACGTCAAGAAGATGGGTGACTGAGATGGCTATCAACATCACCATGCCCGCGCTCTCTCCCACGATGGAAGAAGGCACGCTGGCCAAATGGCTCGTGAAGGAGGGCGACACGGTCTCTTCGGGCGACATCATAGCCGAAATCGAGACGGACAAGGCGACGATGGAAGTCGAGGCCGTCGATGAAGGCATTGTCGCAAAGATCCTGATAGATGCCGGCACCGAAGGCGTGAAGGTCAATGAAGTGATCGCGGTGCTGGCGGAAGAGGGCGAAGACGCTGCTTCTGTCCAGGCGCCCGCCAAGTCGGACGCCCCCAAGGACGCTGCTCCGGCGGAAACATCCGGGCCTGCCAAGACAGACGAGAAGGCAGCGGCGCCTCCTCCGGACAAGGCTTCCGCTCGGGTTCAGGAAACGTCAAAGCCCCCCCTGCCAACTGCAAACGCAGCCGACGGCCGCATCAAGGCCAGCCCGCTGGCGCGCCGCATCGCCGACATGAAGGGGCTGGACCTGTCCGCCCTGAAGGGCACAGGCCCACGCGGCCGTATCATCAAGCGGGATGTGGAAGGCGCCAAGGCGTCCCCGGCCGGAACATCGGCCGGTGCCGTCGCCCAGCCGGATGGCCTGATCCTGCCACAAGTGCTGGATGATCGCATCTATGCCCCGGACAGCTACGAGCTTGTCCCGCTGGATGGCATGCGCAAGACCGTGGCCAAGCGTCTGACCACCAGCTTCATGCAGGTGCCGCATTTCCCGCTGAACATCGATCTCTCGCTGGACCATTTGCTTGCCAGTCGCGCGGCGATCAATGCTGCCGCGCCGGAAGGCGTAAAGGTGTCGGTCAACGACATGTTGATCAAGGCTGCCGCAATGGCGCTGATCGACGAGCCGGATTGCAATGCTTCCTATACCGACAAGGGCATTGCGTATCACAAGCACGCACATGTCTCGGTTGCGGTTGCGATCGATGGCGGTCTGATCACACCGGTGATCTTCAATGCCGAGACCAAGGGGCTTGCCGAGATCTCCGAAGAGATGAAGGACCTTGCGACCCGTGCCCGCGAACGGAAGCTGAAGCCGCAGGAATATACCGGTGGCACGTTCAGCATCTCGAACCTCGGCATGTTCGGCATCAAGAGCTTTGCCTCCATCATCAATCCGCCCGAAGGCATGATCCTGTCGGTCGGCGCCGGGGAGAAACGCGCCGTGGTGGACGAGACAGGCAATCTGGTTGCCAGAACCGTCATGACGGTCACGCTGACCTGTGATCACCGCGCCATCGGCGGCGCGGAAGGCGCGAAATGGCTGCAGGCCTTCAAGCGCTATGTCGAAACACCGGAGGCGATGCTGCTCTGATGTCCCGGCTTGCGCTCATGCTGGTCAGCCTGGCCTTCCTCACCGGCTGTTCCGGCGAGCGCGAGGTGGGCAGCGACGCGTCCGGACACGATACGGCACAGCTTGGTGCGATTGCGTCCGACCTCGCGATCCAGAAAGGCATGAGCCTTTTGTGTGACCGGGAGCAGCCTGACCATCTGTCGTACTTCATGGCCGATTTGCGCCAGGAGAGCGTCGACCCGGCCGTTCGTGAACGAATTGCGGAAGAAAGCGTCGAGATGATGAACAAGATTTCGACCGAGGAACCAGAATACATCTGCACGCCGGAAATGTTCGAGAGCGCGGACTCGCGCGCAACCGAGGCACTGATCGCCTGGGATGAAATGAGAGGAATAACCCAATGAGCACGCAATATGATCTCATCGTGATCGGGTCGGGACCGGGCGGCTACGTGGCGGCCATCCGCGCCTCGCAGCTCGGCATCAAGACAGCCATTGTCGAACGCGAGAGCCTCGGCGGCATATGTCTCAATTGGGGCTGCATTCCGACCAAGGCCTTGTTGCGCTCTGCCGAAGTGCTCCGCCTGGCGAAGCACGGCAAGGATTATGGCCTGAAGATCGACAAGGCAGATTTCGATCTCGATGCGGTCGTCAAACGCTCGCGCGGCGTCGCCAACCAGCTGTCGACCGGCGTCAAATTCCTGATGAAGAAGAACAAGATCGACGTCATTGAAGGGACGGCCAGACTGGAAAAAGGCGCGCCGGCGCCGAAAGTCGTCGTCAAGGATGCGTCGGGCAAAGACACAGCCTATCAGGCCAAGCATGTCATGCTGGCCACCGGCGCGCGCGCGCGCGACATTCCGCAAGCCGGACTGGTGGCCGACAAGAAGCTGATCTGGACCTATCGTGAAGCCATGACTCCCGACGTGATGCCGAAGCGTCTGCTCGTCATCGGTTCCGGCGCGATCGGGATCGAGTTTGCCAGCTTCTATCACGAGCTTGACGCTGACGTGACCGTTGCCGAAGTCATGGACCGGATCCTGCCGGTCGAGGACGAGGAAATTTCGAAACTCGCCGAGAAGGACTTCAAGAAACAGGGCCTGAACATCGTCACCGGAGCCAAGGTCGAGAACTTGAAGGCTGGCAAGTCCAGCGTGACTGCAGACATCACCGACAAGACAGGAAAGAAGGAGGCGAAGGAATTCGACCGCGTGATCCTGGCGGTCGGAATTGTCGGCAATGTCGAGAATCTCGGCCTGGAAGCGCTCGGCGTGAAAATCGAGAAGACCCACGTGATGGTCGACAGTTTCGGACGCACCGGCGTGCCCGGCCTGTATGCCATTGGTGACCTGACCGGACCGCCCTGGCTGGCGCACAAGGCCTCCCATGAAGGCGTTGTATGCGTCGAAGGCATTGCCGGCGCTAATCATGCTGAACCCTTCGATCCGTGGAATGTGCCCGGTTGCACCTATGCCCATCCCCAGGTGGCCAGTGTCGGTCTGACCGAAAAGGCCGCCAAGGAGAAAGGCTACGACATCAAGGTTGGCCGGTTCCCCTTCATCGGCAATGGCAAGGCCATCGCGCTGGGTGAGTCCGACGGTCTGGTGAAAACGATCTTCGACAAGAAGACTGGCGAATTGCTGGGTGCGCACATGATTGGCGCGGAAGTGACCGAGCTGATCCAGGGCTATGTCATTGCCCGGCAGGGCGAACTGACCGAGCAGGATCTGGCGCACACGATCTTCCCGCACCCGACAATTTCCGAAACCATGCATGAATCCGTACTGGACGCCGAAGGTCGGGTCATCCACGTCTAGGCGACCGGCGGAAAATCAGGTTAAACCTGTTGGCATGACAACAGGTACGCTGACATGAAGCGCAAAATCGGGCCGGGCATGCTGGTTGCGGCCGGCTTTATCGGGCCCGGGACAGTGACCGCCTGCACGCTCGCCGGCGCCAATTATGGATTTGCGCTGATCTGGGCGCTCGTCTTCGCAACGGTCGCGACCATCATTCTGCAGGAAATGGCCGCGCGGCTCGGCCTCGCCTCCGGCCACGGGCTGGCGGCCTCCATGATCGCTCCGGAGAATGGGCCAGTGGTGAAATGGACGCTCATGGCGCTCGGCATCTCCGCCATCGGTATCGGGAATTCGGCGTACGAAGCCGGAAACCTCGCCGGCGGCGCACTGGGTGTTGAAGCCATCATCGGCACCGCGGCGATCACACACGACCACATCGTGATGGTGTTGGCCGTAATCGCGGCAGGCTTCCTCCTGTTCGGACACTACCGGCACATTGAAAAACTGCTCATCGGGCTGGTCCTCGTCATGAGCCTTGCCTTCGTGGGCAGCCTGCTCATCACACGGCCTGATCTGTCCGCCTGGATCGCCGGGCTATTGCCACGCCTGCCGGATCAAAGCCTGCTGACGGCAATGGCCCTCATTGGCACCACGATCGTTCCGTACAATCTCTTCCTTCACGCCGCGACAGTAAGGGATAAGTGGGAGGCCCATTCCGATAACAGCATTCGTCACGCACGAACTGATACCGTCATATCGATCGGATTGGGCGGCCTCGTGTCGATCCTGATCCTGTCCACAGCCGGAGCAAGCCTGTTCGGCACGGGAATCGAGGTCGCATCCGCTGCGGACATGGCCCACGCCATCGAACCGGCCTATGGCCCGGCGGCCAAATATCTCGTCGGGCTGGGACTGTTCGCAGCTGGCCTCTCGTCTGCCATTACCGCCCCCCTCGCCACGGCCTATGCCTTGTCGGAATTTGGCGGTTTTCCCCGCAATGGCAAAGTCTTTCGCGGCATCACACTGACCGTGCTGGTCATTGGCGCGCTGGCAGCCCTTCTGCACGTCCGGCCTGTCAGCCTCATCCTGTTTGCCCAAGTGGCCAATGGCCTGATCCTGCCCATTCTGGCGGTTTTCCTGCTAGTTGCCATGAACCGCCGGGACCTGCTGGGCAAACACGTCAATTCGGGTCTGGCCAATTTGCTGGGTGGCCTGGTCGTCCTGATCACGTTCGGCCTCGGCTTGCGCCTGATCCTGCGCGCCCTAAATGTCTGGGTATGAGCCGTTCAGTCTGTCTCAATTCGGACATTGGTGAATTGCCCGGCGAATCCGGCCGGGCGCTGGATCGCGCCATTCTGGATGTCGTCAGCCGATGCAGCATAGCCTGCGGCGGGCATGCCGGAGACGATGAAAGCATGCGCGCCACCTTGAAGGCGGCAAAAGCCCGGAATGTCGTGGCTGGTGCTCATCCGTCCTATCCGGACAAGGCGAATTTTGGCCGGACATCCATGGCGCTGCCGGCTGACGAACTGGACGCCACCCTTCGCCAGCAGGTACGCAATCTGATCAGCCTGGCCCGGCATGCGGGCGTGACCATCGATCATTTGAAGCCACATGGCGCGCTCTACAATGACGCCGCTGTCAGCCCCGATCTGGCGCGTGCAATTGTGGGCACGGCGCGCGAACACCGCATTCGTGCGATTGTCGGCCCGCCGGGCTCAGCGCTTCAACAACAGGCAGAACTCGCTGGACTGGACTATCTGACCGAAGGTTTCGCTGACCGGCGGTATAATCCGGACACTACGCTCGTATCCCGCAACGTGCCGGACGCCATGCTCAGCGCGATGGATGATCAGATCGCGCAAGTCCTGCGCATGGTCGAACTCGGCACGGTAGAAGCGCGAGACGGCACCGAGATTTCGCTTCAGGTCGACACGATCTGCCTGCATGGCGATACGGGCGGCGCCGTGCAATCGGCGCTGGCCCTGCGGGACGCCCTGCAGGCAAAGGGCATCGAAATTCGTGCCCAACTGGCCGCATGAAAACTATAGAGATCCTGCCTTGCGGCGATGACGCCCTGCGGCTCGTGACACCAGAGCCCGAAACGCGGCACGCCCTGGCTGGATACCTCCTTCAAACCGGCCGGTGGCAGGAAGTGGTCATTGGCCGGTCCTCTGTCACAGTTCTGTTCGACCCGGTGGGCATTGCGCCTGCCGAGGCCCATTCTGTGCTGCGGGCACAGATGTCGTCTGCCACCTCGCAATCTGTACAAACGCCGGAACTCGTGAGCCTGCGAATAAGCACACAGGAAGGCGATGCCCCGGACCTGGACCATTTGGCGCAGCAGAACCGACTAACGAAGGACATGTTCCTGTCCCGCCTGAAGGATTCTCCGCTGGTTGTGGACATGCTCGGCTTTGCCCCGGGGTTTGCCTATGTTGCCGGCGCAGACGCCGGATTGCGCGGCGCGCGACTGGAGCACCCCCGCCAATCCGTGCCTGCTGGATCGGTCGGATTTATTGACGGCTATCTTGGCATCTATGCGTTGGACGGTCCCGGGGGTTGGCCAATAATCGGGCACACTGACGCGCCCTTGTTCGACGTTGCGCGCGATCCGCCCTTTCTGCTCACCGCAGGAACCCCGATCAGAATAGAGTGGGTTTGATGGCGACGCTCCAAATCATCAAGCCCGGCGTGCAGGCGACATTGCAGGGCGCATTGCGTTCCGGCCATCGACATCTGGGCGTGCCATGGTCCGGCCCGGCCGACAGTGTCTCCCTCGGGCTTGCCAACAGGCTGGTGGGAAACCGTGCAGCCGAAATCGGAATCGAGATCACGTACGGAAATTTCAGCGTAGAAATCTGCACCGATCTTGCTCTCGCGGTCACCGGAGCCGAGGCACACCTGGCTCTGAATGGACAGGCGGCACCGTTTCACGAGACAATGTTTGTGCAAAAGGGCGACATCCTTGAGCTGGGTAGCCCCGAAACAGGCCTGAGAAGCTATATTGCCGTTTCAGGCGGGATTCGCGCCGACAACTTCCTCGACAGTCCATCCACCTACCTGCCGGCAGGATTTGGCGGACATAAGGGACGCGCCCTCAAACCCGACGACGTGCTTGAAACCGCGCGAAGCAACACGACACTATCTGAACACGCCAGAACGCCGGATGCGCTGCGCTATCCGATCGGCTCCAGCTTTGCTCTGCGCGCAACAGAGGGGCCGGACTACTCGGAGAGTTACGCTACTTTGTGGACGGAGCAGTTCCGCGCCACGCGCCGGGCGAGCCGGATTGGGTTCGAGATTGAAGGAAACCTGCCTCAAGATCGTGATGCGCGTTCGGGAAACCTTCCCAGTGCCGGACTCTTTCCGGGCGCGTTGCAGGTGCCGCCACAGGGAAGGGGGTTCCTTCTCCTGTCTGATTGCCAGACGACCGGCGGATACCCTCATCTTCTCCAGGTCAATCGTTCAGACCGACACCAATTGGGCCAGGTGCGTCCCGGAGACAGCGTGATCTTCCTGCACCGGTCAGCAGACCAGGCGGCGGAGGACCTGCGAGACAAGCATGCCTTGCTGTCATCATGGGTGCCCGACATTCTCCTCTAGGCCTTCCGTGTTTACCTGTGCACGGCCCGATTAACCAGTCGGTGAGGATTGCGGTCATGAGAAGAGAAGGGGTAGGCAGGCCGGGAGGAATGCGAACCAACTGGATGCGGCTGGACTTCGAAAAACTGGTTTCGCTCACGCCGGCAATCAAGCCGTCAGAAGACGTGCAAGAGACACCGCAGGTTTTATTCCATGAGTCGCATAATCTACATTATGGGAAATGTGAATTGTGCATTATACAGTGAATTCAAGGCTCAAGCCATCATGCCCGGGCTCGACGTTTTCTGGCAATTCCCTGCACAGCGTCATGTAGTCCAGGTCCACATGCATGTTCGTCAGAACCGCGCGCCGCGGCGAAATCCGCGCAATCCATTCCAGCGCCTGGTCCAGATGTGCGTGTGACGGATGGTGGGTATAGCGCAAGGCGTCCACCACGAACGTGTCTATACCGGCGAGCGCGTCGAAGGTCTCCTTCGGCAAGGCATTCACATCATTGCAATAGGCGAGGCTTCCGATCCGGAAGCCGAGACAGCGGATACGTCCGTGCTCCATATCTAGCGGCAGCACATCCAGCGATCCGCCAGCGCCGCAGATCGTCACGGCCTTCAACGGCTCGAGGTCATCCTGAAGATCCAGAATGGCCGGATATCCACCCTGCCCCTGGAAACAGTAAGCAAACCGGTCGGTCAGCGTGCTGCGGGTCTCGGCGCTCATGAAGGTCGGGATCGGCCGTCTTTGCCGAATGAACAGGGGGCGCACATCATCGATGCCGTGGCTCTGGTCCGCATGATCATGCGTAAACAGGATTGCATCCAGATGTTTGGTCCCCTGTCGCAACAATTGTTCGCGCAGGTCTGGAGACGTATCGATCAGCACATTCGTCGCGTTTCCGCTGTCATCGAATATCTGTGCCAGCGCCGAACATCGAAGGCGCCTGTTGCGCGGCTCTTCCGGATCGCACGCGCCCCAGTCTCCCCCTACGCGCGGAACCCCACCGGATGATCCGGTACCAAGCAAGGTGAAGAGACCCCGCGTCATTGACCGGGAATCCTGGAAAAGAGCTTCAGGGCGTTCTGCGTGGTTGTCTCGAGCACTTCCTCAACCGGAAGTCCCTTCAGGGCCGCCAATGCCTCGGCGACATGCACGAGATAGGAAGGTTCATTGCTTCGGCCACGCATCGGCACTGGTGCCAGATACGGACAGTCCGTCTCCAGGATCAACCGGTCCATCGGTATATCTTCGATAACCTCGCGAACCTCCCGCGCGCTCTTGAAGGACAGGATGCCGGAAACAGAAACATACGCTCCCAGATCGAGACCGCGGCGCGCAAGCCGCTCGCCACCCGTATAACAGTGAAGCAGCGGTGTGAACGCACCCGCCGCGTAAGCTTCCTCAAGCAGGTCCCCCATCATGTCGTCTGCTTCACGCGTGTGAAGAATGAGCGGCAAACCTGTCTGACGTGCCGCTTCTATGTGCGTCTTCAAGCTGCGGACCTGATCCTGCTCTTCGCTGTAGCCATAATGGAAATCCAGCCCGGTCTCCCCGATCGCCACAACGTTTTCATCTTCAGCGCCTTCCACCAATTGGGCAACTGTCAGGTCGGTGAAATCCTTGCTGTGATGCGGGTGGACGCCGATCGAACACCAGATATCGGAATGGCCGCGCGCAATGCCCAGCACTGCCGAAAAATTGTCGAGGCGATCACAAATGGCCAACATGCGTGTGACGCCCGCTTCACGTGCGCGTTCGAGGACCTGATCCAGATCCTCGGCATACGTGTCGCCGTGCAGGTTTACATGAGTATCAAACATTCCGACGACTTAGTGCGTCCGCGCCGGCGCATAAAGGCCCGCGATCAGCTTCGCCGCGGTTTGCGCCGGGTCCATGTTCAGGGCGCGCGCCTCGCTGGCGCGACGAGACACATCCAGCCAGGCTTTGGCCGCACTCGCATCCTCCTCCGCACGCCCGGCAAGCCAGGACAGGATCTCTTCCTGGAACGCTTCCATGGCGGTTTCGTCCGCGCTTGCCGTCTGTAGCGCGTCCGTGACCAGCCCGTCATTCGGACGGGGCAAGCTTTTCAAAAGGGATTTCGCCGCATGGGCCGCCGCCAGTCCGGACGGTGTGGCGAGGCGCATACCGAGACCGGGCCGGCCCCTGGCCAGCGCAAAAGCTTCATCCGGCGCGCCGGCGGAATCGAGCGCCTTGCGTGTGTCATCCTCTCCGAGCGGCGTCACCCGCAAGGTTCGGCACCGTGACCGGATCGTCGGCAGGATCGATGTTGAGCCGTGGTTCACCAGAAACAGCAGGCTGTGGCCTGGCGGTTCCTCCAGCGTCTTGAGCAGCGCATTTGCCCCATTCCGGTTGAGTTCATCGAGTGAGTCGATGATCCCGATGCGCCAGCCGCCCTGCGCAGGTTTCAGTGAAAAGAAATGCGTAAGGTCGCGGATCTGGTCGACACTGATATCCTGCCGCAGCTTTCCCTTGTCGTTGAGTTCGCGCTTCACGATGCGCAGGTCCGGGTGTCCGCCCGCCAGACAAATGCGCGCGACCGGATCTTCCTCCGTTGCATCGAGTGGCGCTGTATCCGGACCACGCGCACCGAGCATGTAGGCAGCAAGACGGTGGGCCAGCGTGGCCTTGCCAACGCCGGACGGACCTTCGATCAACCAACCATGATGGAGTTTTCCAGTGCGCGCAGACTCGAGAAACGCGGTCTCCGCAGCGTCGTGTCCGAACAGGGGCCAGGCCGGGTTCACTGCGCCAGCTCATTGAGCGCATAGGCTTGCGCGACGATGGCCCATGCGGCTGCAAGCACATCGCCCTGTGGGCGTGAAGCGTCGACCAGATGACATCGTTGCGGCTCAGACCGCGCAAGGGAAATAAACCCCTGACGCACGGCATGGTGAAAGTCGGCCTGGCGCGCCTCGAACGCATCTTCCGGACCACGCCTTGAGGCACGTCGGCCAGCCGTTACATCCAGCGGCGCGTCGAGCACAAGTGTCAGGCCCGGCACCGTATCGCCAAGGACCGAGTCTTCCATCGATTTCAGAACAGTTGGCGAGACACCGCCTTTCACGCTTTGATAAACGCGCGTGGAGTCGGCAAACCGGTCACAGATCACCCATTTGTTGGCCGCGAGCGCGGGTCGGATCAATTTTTCAAGATGGTCGCTTCGCGCGGCATTCATCAGCAGGGCTTCGCTCATCGGAGACCAGGCCTCTCCGGCCGGAGGATGCAATGCCAGTTTGCGCACTGCCTCTGCCAGCGGTGTGCCACCTGGTTCCCGCGTGACTACGACATCAAAGCCGTGCCGGGTCAGCCGGTCGGCGAGCGCCGCCTGAAGGGTCGACTTGCCCGTACCTTCGCCGCCCTCGAGCGTGATGAAGCGAAGCCGTCGAGTATCAGCCATCGCTGCCGCCAATCAACTGGCTCAGCCCTTCTACAGCGCGGCCGAAGAAGCCGAGTTTCTTGACACTGGCTTCAGCAACAATGGGTACCTCGACAGGAGGCTGACCATCAATCGTGACGACAAGCTTGCCAAGTGTATCTCCGGCGCGGATGGGCGCCTGCAGGGCGTTGTCGAGGACAATCTCCGTACGGGCTTTTTCCAGTGCAGCCTTGTGTCCGGCAATGGTCATCTTGTCGGCAAGGGAGACCGGTACGGCCCGCTGTTCTCCGAGCCAGACCTGGACTTCCGGCAACTCCACGCTTTCCGGGGTTACGACTTTGAGATCATAGCTCTGGAACGCCATGCGCATCATTCGCTCGCCTTCGCGCGCGCGGGCCGCCATGCTGTCCAGACCATTGATCACGATGGTGCGGCGCACGCCATCGCGCACGGCTGAGGCGGTCAAACCATAACCCGACACTTCAAGATGGCCGGTCTTGAGCCCGTCGACTCCCTCGATGGACAGGATCGGATTCCGGTTGGCCTGCGTGTATTCGCGCCATGTATAGGACGGCATGTCGTACCAGTCATAATATTGGGGATACTTGTCGATCGTCAGCTTGGCCATCTTGGCTAGGTCTTCGGCCGAAACGACATGGCCGACATCTTCCAGGCCGGTTGCATTCTTGAAGTCCGCCGATGTCATGCCGAGTTCATGGGCGAGGGTGGTCATGCGCCGCGCGAAGGCTTCCTCGGATCCTGAGATGCCTTCGGCGAGAACGATGCATGCATCATTGCCGGACATGATGATCACGCCGTGCAGGAGTTCCTCCACGGTGGGCGTATCGCCCGGTGCCAGTCCCATCGTGGATGTTCCGGATGGAAATCCTCCGCGACGCCACGCATCCTCGCTAACCGTGAACTGGTCCGTCAGGGAAATCTCGCCGCGATCGATCAATTCGAAGACCAGAAACGCGGTCATCATCTTTGTCATGGAGGCGGGGATCATCGGCTCATCGCCATGTTTCGAAAACAGGATCGTGCCGGTTTCATGATCCATGATGACCGCATGGCTCGCCGGCGTGTCCATGATCTGAGCTTGAGCCCCTCCTGCAACAAGAACGGCAGACAGGAGTGCCGCCAGGATGTGGGTTCTCTGCATCATGTCAAATCTCCGGAGTGTTCATATCCAAGGGGCCAAACGCAAAACCGGCCCCTTTTCCGTCTATACAGGAAAAAGGGCCGGTTTGTGGTCAGCGTCAATGGTGGCGGTGCGATGGCGCACCTCAATCCTGGGAGACAATCCGTCCCTGAGGCAGTCCATACCGGCCGAGATCGGCCTGCGTGCGATCTGCAGCTTCCCGGCTGATGAACGGGCCAACGCGCACTCGGAAGAAATCGGTTCCATTCACATGAGCCGGATCAATCTGGGTCGTGATGTGGGCCGGCATGGTGCGCACGAGGGTTTCGGCATTGGCGATGTCTGAGAATGCGCCAACCTGGACAAAATAGGTCCCGGTTGAGACGGGCTGGTACACGGCTGGCGCGCTGCGATCGTGCGCGAACACTGCCGCAGGCTGAACCGGCGGCGCGGCGGACAGGTCGTCGGCAGGATCTGCGTCCGCCGAGTTGGTTGAAACCAGCGTCATTGACGCGGTGGCAGGCGCTACGGCCGGAGCAGGGCCCAGATACCGGATGCGCACAGTGGCGCGCCCTGCCCCGTTCATGCCCAACTCGGTCGCGGCGCGCTCCGACAGCTGCAGCATGGCGCCATCCTCGAACGGCCCCCGATCATTCACGCGCACCACCACTTCCGTATTGGTGTCGGTATTGACCACCTGCACCAGGCTCGGCAGCGGCAGGTTCGGATGCGCGGCCATCAATTCGGATTGACTGAACAGTTCGCCATTGGCGGTCGGCAGGCCGTGGAACTCGTCGCCATAGACAATTGCGGTGCCGGACTGGTCGAAAACCGGCACAGGTTCCGGCATCACAACAGGAGATGCGGCCGTGGCAGGCTTGAGGGCAGGTTGGGTTACACTCCCCTGCTCCGGTTGTTCTTCTGCAGCGCCTGCCAGGGCAGGAAGCGACTCGGACTGGACGGGTGCCTGGGCGCGTTCGGCGGCCACACGGCGGGCTGCAGCGCGCGGATCAAAGGCCTTCGGCGCAGCGGGCTGCACGGCAACCGGTTCCGGCTGGACGGCAATCGGCGCCTCAATACTGGCATAGGCCCGCTTGGCCGGTGCGGTTTGCGGGTGCGAAGGCTGGACCGCCTGCCCGGCCGATTGTGCTGGCGCCCCCGGATAAGTGAATGCGATACGGGCTTTCGCCTTGCCGGGCGCAGCTGATGTTTCTGCCGGCGTGATGAATACGGTCTGGCGTTCCGGAGAAATCCGCGCGCTGTCGCCAGCGGTCTTGAAGACGATCGGTGCCGGTGTGCGGGAATCTGCCTGTGCGGGAAGGACGATGGCCGCCGATATCAGGGCAGTTGCAAGAACAGCCTGGAGACGGGGTGTTGCCGGAAGGATAGTCACGCGCATTCGCGATTGGACCTCATTCTGAGTTGCGTTGGCGCTTTGCGCCTGAACGTCCGGCTTTTCTGCCGTACCTTGCCTGTTTACCACGCCAAGGTGGACACAGGATGAACTCATCCTGTTGAAACAGACGAGCACATTACCCTTTCATTTACACTTTGCCCAGCTGTGGCTGACGCAGATCGGGGCTTGCCAAGTCCTGCCTCGTGAGGGAAACAGCGGGACTTCGGAGGAGTGGCAGAGTGGTTGAATGCGGCGGTCTTGAAAACCGTTGAGCCTTCGCGGGCTCCGGGGGTTCGAATCCCTCCTCCTCCGCCACTGCCATTGGAACACGCCCCCTCTAACGGACGCGATCAGCGAGCACGGAGTCGAGGTCCACTCGGCGCTTCAGACGTGTGAGACCATGCATCACGGCCCGGCGCCGCCCCCGGGGGGCTGACGTTCGGTCAGGCTGGCCATGCTCAGGACCATCCTGCACAACAGGATAAAACCGGACATTCAGGAGGACACATGCTCGAAGGTATCAAAGTGGTCGAATATGCGACCTACATGGCCGCCCCCGGTGCGGGGTCCATCCTCAGTGACTGGGGGGCCGATGTCGTAAAAATCGAGCCTCCGGGCGGCGATCCGATCCGCCTGTTCTTCAAGACCATCGGCACTGATATCACAGACAATCCGGTGTTTGATTTCGACAATCGCGGCAAGAAATCCATCGTGATCGATACCTCCCGGCCGGAAGGACAGGATCTTGTCCGCAAAATGGTCGAAGACGCCGATGTGTTTCTGACAAATGTGAGACCGGGCGGCCTGGAACGCTCTGGACTCGACTACGAGAGCCTGAAGGCGATCAATCCCAAACTCGTTTACTGCTCCCTTACAGGCTATGGACTTCAGGGCCCGGACGCGAACCGCCCGGGTTTCGACATTGCGAGCTTCTGGAGTCGGACAGGTGTGGCAAGGCTGACCGTCCCGAAAGGCGAGGACCTGTTCGCACTTCGCACCGCTTTTGGAGACCATACCACCTCCATGTCCGCAGCGGCCGGAATCTGTGCCGCATTGGTTGAATCCGGCCGGACCGGGCAGGGCCGTCTGGTGGAGGCTTCGCTGTTCCGGACCGGCCTGTACGCGCTCGGATCGGATTTCGCGATTCAGCTCTTCTTCGACCGGGTTGCGTCGACGAAGTCCCGTCATGAGCAGAACGTGCCAATCACGAACTTCTTCGAGACAAAGGATGGCAGCTGGATTTGCCTGGTGTCGCGACAGGGCGAAGTCGATTGGGCCCCCATATGCCGGGCCATCGGCCGGGAAGACCTGATAGAGGATGACCGGTTCAACTCGGCGAAGGCGCGCCGGAAGCACAAGGAAGAGGTCGTCACGATCCTCGATGAAGGCTTCGGCCGTTTCACCAAGGACGAAATGTCTGCGCGCCTCGACGCGGAATCGCTCGCCTGGGCTCCTGTTCAGACACTGGCGGAAGTCGCTCAGGATCCTCAGGCATTGGCGGCTGGCGCCATTGTCCAGACGCCCAGCGCGAAAGGGGACGGCTCGACTTATGCCTCTCCCGCGTCGCCTGTCAGGTTCCCGGGCGCGGATGACGGCCCCAAAGGCCCCTCGCCGACTCTTGGTCAACACACCCGAGATGTCCTCGACAGCCTCAACCTGTCAGCTGAAGCTGTCGAGCAGCTTTTCGCTGCGAATGTCGTCGCCTAGCGCCCTTTGAAGTCGGGGGCGCGCTTTTCGAGAATCGCGTCCACGCCTTCCATATGGTCCTCGGTCTTGTGCATCAGGGCCTGGGACGCGGCGGACATTTCCATGATCGTCTCGTAGGATGAATGCGTCCCGTGCCGCATCAGTGTCTTGGCAAGCCGCAAGGCCTGAGGCGGCTGGGCGGCGATCTGCTCGGCCAGCGCCATGGCCTCGTCCATGAGGCTTTCGCCCGGCACGACTTTCGAGACGAGACCCCATTCCGCTGCAGTCTGCGCGTCGATGACCTTGCCGGTGAAGAGAAGCTCGGCCGCGCGCGAAGAGCCGATCAGGCGCGGGAGCAGCCAAGCTCCCCCATCGCCGGGAATGAGCCCCAGCTTGAGAAAGGTGACTCCCATTTTCGCCTTGTCCGCTGCAATCCGGATGTCTGCCATACAGGCGACATCGCAGCCCAGTCCGATGGCCGGCCCATTGACGGCTGCAATCATCGGAACTTCCAGATTGTAGAGCGATTTCACGATCATGTGGATGTTGCGCCGATAGCCTTCCCGGATGTCATGCGGCGCACCGCCGAAGGCACCGGTGCCTTCCTTCATCGCCTTGACATCGCCGCCGGCAGAAAAGGCCCGCCCTGCCCCGGTGAGCACGACGCAGCGAATGGCCGGGTTCGCCACAATCTCGTTGCAGGCCGCCGCGATTGCCGCGCCATCCCCTTCCGCGCCGAGCGCATTAAGGCTGTCAGGCCGGTTCAGGGTGAGTACGGCGATGTTTCCGTGAATTTCTGTCTTTGCAATGGACATGTCGGCGGCTCCTCTTTTCTGCACTTGCTGGCAGGTGAGAGGGCGATTGTCCACTCCGGATCCCCCTGCCCGTGCGGCAAGCCCGGCCGGGCGTTCAAACCACCAGAGGCGCCAGGAAAAAGCCAATGAGCGTGATGATTCCGATGCCCAGCAAGTTCAGCTGGAATCCCTTGCGCGTCATATCCCGGATCGGAACCGAATTGGTCGCGTAGACAATGGCATTGGGCGCTGTGGCGACGGGCAACATGAAGGCACAGCTTGCGGCGATTGCTGCTGGCGCGAGGAAGCTTGCCGCATGCGCGCCAATCCCGGTCGCCATTGCACCCAGTATGGGGGCAAGTGTGGTCATGGTCGCAACATTGCTGGTCAGCTCAGTCAGGAAGATCACCATGGCCACAACCGCCGCAACGAAGAGGAGTGTTGGCAGAACGCCCAACGCTTCCAGATTGCCACCCAACCAGACCGACAGTCCCGTGCTCTTCACCGCATTGCCAAGTGCGATTCCGCCGCCGAACAGGATCAGCACGCCCCATGGAATTCTTGACGCCTCCTCCCATTCCAGCAAGGGACGCTTCTCGGACGGGCCGGCAGGGATGATGAACGCCGCCACGGCGCCCAGTATGGCAATCATCATGTCCACCTGGGATCCGCTGAAGCCCGCCAGCGTGGACCACCCAGCGGCGTCCAGTGTGCGCACCAGCCAGAGCCGTGAAATCCACAGGAATGCGACGACCACGAACAATAAGGCGATACGCTTTTCGGGCGTGGACACGGCTCCCAGGCTCGTCAGGTCTTTCCGGATACCCTCCAGCACATCCTCGTCTCGACCGGACGGCAGGGTCCGGGTCGTGATCCACCAGGCACACGGAATCAGGAGACAGGTTGCGGGCACGCCGATTGCCATCCATTGCGGAAAGCTGATGCTCTCACCGGTCTCGCGTTGCAGCCAGTCCATGGCGATGAGATTTGTCGGGGTCCCGATGGGAGTGGCAATTCCCCCTATCGAGGCGGCATAACAGATGCTGAGCAACAGGGCGGAAACGAACCGCCCATCCGACTCCTTCAACGCCGCCGCGGCTGACAGGGCAATCGGCACGATCATCAATGTGGTCGCCGTGTTGGATATCCACATGGACAGAAGTGCCGTTGCGACCATGAAGCCCAGCACGAGGGCCTTTCTGGAAGTGCCTGCCCGGACGACAATGTTCAGGGCGATCCGCTGGTGGAGGTTCCAGCGCTCGATACCGACCGCAAGTACGAACCCTCCAAACAGCAACCAGACAATATGGTGACCATAGCTGGCGCCGACCGACATGGGCGTTCCCGCCCCGATCAGCGGCAAAACCACAAGTGGCAAGAGCGATGTAACGGGAATGGGTACGGCTTCTGTGGCCCACCATATGGCCATCCACACCATGAGCCCGCCTGTCGCCAAGGCCGCTAAACTCAAGTTCTCAGGCCTGTCCACTCCGACCATCAATACCAGTGCCAGTATCGGCCCCATCAGTAGACCAACAGTCTGGACGTTCAATGCCGAGTGCATGCGCCGATGCCTGGCACCACCAGCCACCTGCCCCAGCCCTTCTGTCGATCCTGAACCCATCCTCTTGGCCCTTCCTGTTGTAAATTCAACAGACGCCACAATACCTCCGGGATTGCGCATAAAGCGTAAAACAGGTGCTGAGACCGTCAGAACAAGGATGGGCTCCACGAAACAGAACCGAGATCCTTTGAAGCCACATCAAAGTGTGCAGTGCCAGAGACTCAAGGACATTCTTCGAGGCCCGAACGTTGATTTTCCTGCTCAACTCCGTGCGACGCTGGGATAATCAATTCCGGAAAATCGATCTTGATGCGGCAGGGAGAAGACGAATATCGCTGAATACAAGGGCGTTTTTGTCCCCCAAATGGGGGATATAACTTTTCTAACGGAACTTTTTTGAGGAAATTTCTGAAAAGTCTTCCGGCTTGGGCGTCCAGCTTTGTGAACGGTCGCAACGCGACGCTGATAAACAGGGGCCGGCAATGACTAAGTCCGAGGACGAGATTCTGATCCAATCCATGAACATGGAGATTTCGACACGCATCGACAAGAATGCGAGAGACGCCTGGATCGATGCCATGGATCCAATTTACGACATCGCCTTCCCGACCGAAGCGCCCGAAGAGTATGACGCTTCCGTCAATGCCTGGCTGCTGGATAATCTGATCTTTACCAAGGTGGCGTTCGGCGAACAGAAATTCATTCGCGAACACCGCCATCTTCACCAGGATGATCTGGAATATCTGTCCTTGCAGATCTACACGAAAGGACGAGGACATGGCGTCCTGGGTGATGTGCCGGTGACGATGAGTCCCGGCACGATTCACATTCTGGATTTTCGGCGTAACTGGCAGGCGATCTGTGAAGATTCCGCAGTTGATGGGATCATCATCCCTTACAAGGCGATCGGTTACGATCCCTCGGTGCATCCGGCGCATATGGAGTTCGACATCACGAGCCCTGTTGGGCGGGTCCTGTACAGCGCGATCCACGCAATGTCGCTCCAGCTACCTCATCTGAAGGAAGAGGCAGCACCGGCAATTGCAGCGGGTTTTGGCGGGCTGCTGCGAGGCCTCCTGATATCATCTTCGGAACAACCTTCGATCGTGGATGAAGCGCGGGCGATGGCCATGCGCGATTTTATTGACGACAATCTCTCCCGCATGACCTTGTCGGCGAAGCATTTATGCCAGGCATTCGACGTCTCGCGCGCAACCGTCTACCGGGCTTTCGAGGAGTCCGGTGGGCTCCAACGGTACATTATCCAACGTCGGCTTGAGCGTGCCTTTTCAGACCTCGCGATGTCTCCGCCAACGCGTGGCCGTGTCGTGCGCGCCGCTGAAGATTGGGGCTTTACTTCCGTAAGCCATTTCAGCCGCCTGTTTCGTGCACGATTTGACATGTCCCCGTCGGAACTGGCCAGCGCGACTTACGAGAAAACACCGTTTCACCGACGCATGGATCCCCAACTCCGCAGCAGCGTGAACTTCAAACCCTGGCTCCGTCGACTTTAACAGAATGAACGACTTCAGCCGGGCCGGCCCTGTCAAGCTTGGGGCGTGAAAACCATAGCGAGAGTGATACGCTCGTGACACAAATCCGGGTATCGGTCAGGGGCTACTTAACCCTCGATTCGTAGTCTAATTGCAGTGAAGCAGCATCAATGACGCCCGCCTGCCGGCCGGGATTTCAATGAGGTGAACCGTGACCGCACGTTTTCCAGATACGTTAGCACTCCGACCACTGATTCATTTTTGCCGCTCCACTCAAGCAAAGATTTCGACAGTCGGCTGCCATCCCTCCATTGGAAAAATGCTTCCCACTCCTTGAGCCCGATTTGGGCGGGAAATCACGAGACGCCTGACCGACGCCAACCTCACTAAAAACCGATACCGGAAACCAGACGATGCACGTTAGATCAATTCAAAGGCCCCATTCAGCGACACCATACCGTACTCTCGTTTGCCTTGTCCTGACCTTGCTCGCCAGTCAGTTGCTCTGGGCTCAGGCCTGCGTGACCGTCAAGCTGGAAAATGAATCAGATGTCGGCATTACAGGATTCTGGGGCGCCCAGGGCTGCGCCAAGATGTATACCCATGAAGACCCGGTGCTCGCTGAACTCTGCACACACCACAAAATAGGCTCCGGCGAATCCCGATCCTACGATTACAAATGGGGGGTAACCGCCCCAACATTGTGGATGACTTTCCACGTAAACACCGATTACGGCACCTACAATCAATTGCGACGCTACATCTACGAACACCACCGGTTCCGCCAGAACGGAGATGCCATTCCGGGAACTCCGCCCAAATGCGGTAGTCACTATACGGTCACGTTCACTCAGGAAATTTTTCTGGAGGAACAAAACAAATGAGCCTCATTTTGCGAGCTTTCCTGCCAGCCATCGCCATCAGCCTGACCGCACTCCCCGCACAGGCCTGCTACAAGGTGGAACTCAAGAACACGTCAAACGCAAGGATTGCAGCCGTTTGGAGCGCCGCGGGGTGTTTTAAAACATACGATCTGCAAAGCCTGTATCTGACCCAAGTCTGCACGCACAAAATCGTTCATTCTGATGACTACGAAGTATACAATTACAAATGGGGCACAACCCTGCCCATCATGAATGTGGTCATGAAGAATGAATCCGGCAGATACATTCATATCGAATACACGTATGATGATGAGCGCTTCAAGGCCCATCAGAATAATCCGCACACTGTTCCTCACTGCGGTCTGCACTACAAAGTCACCTTCAACCAGACAGATTGGGAGAGCCAGTTTTGATCCATTCAGGGATGACCCGACCGAACTGTAGCCGATCCAGCGTCGGCTCCCCCCTCGGAAATTTCGCGATGCGAGCAGTGACTCTTATTGCAGCAACGTCTGTCTGTTCGGCCATTGCGGCCATGCCGGCCGCTGCCTGTGTCACAGTGGAAGTCGAGAACCGGTCAGGCCACAGTGTCGAAATCATCTGGCGCGCTGTGGGATGCGGCGGGGTCTTTGATGGTCACCAAGAAGTTTGTCACCACAAGGCATCCCATGCTGGCGATACCACGTCATTCGACTTTGCCTGGGGGGATACGGGACAAGTCGTCATCGTTCGTGATTCACACAAGCGCTACAAGGGCAATCACTATACTGAGTGGACTTATACATACCATGACGGTGAGTATACATCATCGCTTTTCCGTGGAACGCCCCCTCACTGCAAGGAGCACTACAAGATTCGCTTCACCGAAGAAGACTGGAATTCACGCTAGTCCGGGCTTCCATCGGTTTGCCACACGACACGCTCAGCCACTCGATAGACATGTTCGCATCAGACTCGATCCGCATCCGTGCAGATGCGATCGAGACGGCAGAACGCGCTGGACGCCGCTGATGTGATGCAAAGCCTTGATATTGAAACTACCGCCCGGAGCCCAGAATGCGCAGACTGTTTTACCTGCTGATTGCCCTGATTCCCGCGCTGCCCGCACAGGCCTGTTATCGGGTGGGTGTCGTCAACTGGACCGATCAGGATATGACCATTGTCTGGGAAGCAGCCGGATGCGCGAAGGTGTGGAAAGGCTATTTCTTTGTGTGCCATCATGCGGAGGTGAGTGCTGGCGACACGGTCTCATATGACTACAATTGGGGCACGACCGCCCCGATGGTGAAGCTGTTTTACAGCCGCTCGGTAGACAACACCGACCTCAATGTGAAATCGAAATACTCCTATCACCACGAGGCCTTCGTGCCGAACAGCAATAATCAGTATCACAATCAATCGGTTTCTCATTGCGGCAAACATGCCACGATTTACTACTCCCCCTCAGCCCTGAAGCGGGATGTCAACGAAGCTGCAAAGAATGCTGATCTGCCGCATTGGTAGTTGCGGCTAGCTTCCGCAGTCATTTCCTTTCATGTCCTGGACGGTGCCTTCGGCTTTCTCTTTCTTCAGCTTTGGTTCGAAGACGGTGCCGTAGGATTTGAGTGTCGCTTTGCACCCAGGCGTCAGCACCAGGTCGGACGACAAGTCGGGGGCCAGAACCAGCTTCAGCTTGAGCGTATATGTGCAGGTCGCGGGAACGATGAATGACACCGCATTCCCGAGCGTTATGTCCCCTTTGTGGTGGATGTTCAGGTCAGCACAGGTTTCCGAATCGGCGCTCAGAATCCTGGGCATGGCGTCAGCTGCCCTACCCTCCAGGCGCGTATCCGAGACAACATAGCCCCCACCATTCTCGAATGTGATGGTCCCGCAATATGCGATCTCGCCCTTGCAATAGCCATCCCGGTGAATTTTGACCAAATCCGCGTTCGCGGGCTGATTACCCGAAACAGACATCGCGACTGCCAGCGCCGGGACTCCTACCATCAGGCGGAAAGCACGCAGCCCCGTGACCGTGTTCATTGTTCGCCGCATCCATTGTCTCCATCATTCGATTTCAGTTTGAGATGGGAATCATCGACCGTTCCGGACCCGGTCAGTTTGATTTCGCATCCTGGCGTCAGCAGAAATTCCTTCGTCTTCGTTGACGCTTTGCCGATTGCGGCTGCAACGTTGACAATCAAAGTGTAGTGGCAGGGAGCCGGTACTTTGAAGGTCCGCACTTGTCCTTTAAGCAGGTCCTTGCGCTGGGTGTAGTCGATACTGTTGCAGGTCGAGATATCCGTAAGAAGCGCCTTTCGACTTCCTTCGAGATAAATGTCGGAATAGGTAAACCACCCGTCATTATACAGTTTGATTTCCCCACATGCCGCGCTGTCCTCCTTGCAGGATTCTGCGGTGGTTTCGGCAAAGGCTCGATGCGCGTCCGCAAACAAGAGGGCGTCAATGGAGATTACGCCGAGGACGACAGCGGCAACCTTCAAGTAACTTCTTTGAACAACAGGCAAGGCTGGGCTCGATAATAATCTGATCACGGCATTCTCCGATTCTGAGCAGACAGGATGTGATGTCGGCACCTTACCGCAGATCCTTTCTGCCCTTCCTTAAAACATCGCGTGGTCTTTCGTATTTCGTATCACCTGCGTCTCATCCCAAGGCCATTTCAGGTCTCGTTAACCAGCGACATCTCTAAGTCGATTGTCGACCCATCAGACAGCGGCGCAGATCGGATTGCCGATAGGAGATATCATGAAGCGAAGTTTGTTTTCAGCGGCCTTGGCGGCCACAATGTCCATTCAGGCGGCTGGCGCATGCGTAACTGTCACAGTTTACAATGAATCCGAAAAGGATGTGGACGTCGTATGGATGGCGCTCGGATGCGCCGGGGTCTATGACTCCTTTATTACTGTCTGCGCCCATCACAAGATGCCCGCCAATAGCGGACCGGTCAGTCACAACTACGATTTTGGCAAGACGATCCAGACCGTCACTTTCCACTATCCGGTCGAAGTCGACGGCAAGCACAAATGGGTCAGGTCCGATTACGGTTACATTCGACGGCACGGATACCGGAAGATCAAGACGGTCTCCACCTCCCCGGGAAGTTGCGGGAAGCACTATCACATTCACTACACGAACGACGATGTCAGCAGAGATGTCGAAGACGCATACTCTGTACACTGGGACACCACAGATATGGATTCAATGTCATGAACCAGAATGGAAACTTTAAGAAGCTTCGGTATCTCCCCCTGCTTTTCACAGGCGTTCTGGGCGGGTGCATCACCTCACCGGATGACATGGATCGGGAGATGGACGCCTTTGTGCAGAACTATCTCGCGCAAAGCGCCAATTCAGTACGGCCGGTGTCCAGCGAATCGAAATCCATGAAACGCCTCAAGATTGAGGGCAACGGAGCAGATGACCTCAAGCTTTCCGCCCATCTCGATAACGCTCCAGTGGCTGATGTTGTCGAAGCAGTATTACAGCAAGCCAACCTGCCATATGAGTCCGGAGACCTTGAATTTTCCGGCTCTGCGACGGTCTTGTTCTCGTCCTTGCCTTTGGTTCAGGGTTTGAACCTCATTCTTGCACCGTCCCACATATCCGTAACGCTGCAGGGGGATGTGCTCGTATTCACTCAAGGTGCGGACGCGGTCATTGCGACTGATCCGTCTCAGGGAACAACGCCGCCCGTTCGAACGCAGGTGCTCTTGAAATACATTGACGCGGATGACGCGGTAAGCCTGCTGAACTCGATGAAGCCGCAGAGTCCCTATGACGACTATTCTGACGATGATGATGATGACGAGGATGATGGGGACGATTCCGATTACTCAAGCAGCGACAGCGACGACGACGACAGCAGCGGCAGTCCGGTCGTCATAACGTCTGATGGCAGTGTTGAAGACGATAGCGACTACCAGGCGGAAGAAAGCGCTCCGACCCAACTCTCCGCCTATCGCCTGCCCGGGAGCAATGCTGTCTTTCTGTCAGGGTCTGCGGCAGACGTTCACGAAGCCATGGTCCTTCTCCGCTTCGCAGACCGTGAGAGACCCCATGTCATCATTGAGGCTCTGGTGCTCGAGGCGGACGCAGTCGCACTCAAACGCCTCGGCACACGCGTTTCGGATGCGGCCAGTGGCAATTACAGCGGCATCGATCTGGCCCCCGGGGATTCTCTGAACGACGCCATCACCTTCTCCTTCTTGAGCGGCGCCGGCAATCCAACCCAGTTGACCGCCATGGTGGACTTGCTGACCGATCGGTCGCACGCCCGCGTCATATCCCGGCCCTATACGTCAACGCTCAGCCATGAAGCCGCCAAGCTTGAAGTCACCCGCGACCAGTATGTGATTGTTGAAGAAGGCGATGGAGTGAGATCCACCACGCCGATCTCGGCCGGAATCACATTGGACGTGACCCCACAGGTGCTGAACGATGACATCATACGTGTCCAGCTGAGCGTTGAGGCTTCGGAATTCATTGGGTCTGCGGACAACACAAATGTCACGATCGATCGCAGCACAGCCACTTCGGTCATGGATGTTGTGAGTGGACAAACGATTATTGTTGGCGGCCTATATCGGAACGAAAACTCCCTGGGCAATTCAGGTGTTCCGTTCCTTCGAAATGTGCCCGCCGTGAACCTGCTCTTTGCCCAACGACAGGAGCAGAATGAGGAAATCGAAGTAATCGTGTACCTCACCCCTCACATATGGCATCTTGACAGTCCGCCGCCTGCGCCGCTTCACGATGTCAAACGGCTGATAACCAGCGGAAACGTGGATTAGAGTCGAAGAGTGATGAATCCGTGTCCGGCCGGCCCTCACGAATGCGGGGCCTCCGGACACGGAATTCATGAATCCGAATGGCACGTTCAAAGCAGAAAGTCGCGGACACTTTCAAGCGTGTGAGCCAGCCAAGATTGCCCCGCATGTACCGCACGGCCCGCCGCATATGCTGCAGCGAAAGTAATGCCCCACCAAACAGGCCATTTCGCTGCCCACAATTACCCCATCCGACAGCGCGGCCTGGCGGTCAAATGTTCCGAGATCGCAACACCATTACTCGAGTGCCCTGAAAATCAGGCATGCGCAAAAGTTATTGAGATCCACCTCGATTACCAGCTGGTCTTTTGAGTTCGTCTGGCACGCTTCCGGGTCGCATCTGAAACAACCGTGTCAATTCGAAACGAGCCTGCACAATGCTATGTGTTTTGAAGTTGTCTCGCTCTTGGTTTTGGACTTCACCGTCTTGACGAGAAGTTCTGTTCCAGTGGCTCCGTTATCCTTCCCTGGATCAGTAACACCCCTTTCCAAGCGTGAAGTCCCGCTTCCCGTCCAGGGTCCTTACCAGCGTATCTATTCCGTAGACGCTCCAAAGTCCGGCCTCATAGGCCGCGAACACTTCGACAACCACGACCGCTGCCGTACCCGCAGTCATTACGCCGTCCGCCAATGCATCTTCCATAATTATACCATCCCCCGCCGACATGGCTTGCACGGAGTCGTACGCTGCCCAACGTGTGAGGCTAGAGTAGGTCGAATACGCATTGTAGGATCCGCTTGCCAGTGACCCCAGAACTGTTGAAAAGCCACCTCCGATCGCCCCGAACGTGGCCCATCTTTCATAGGCCTTCAAATCCGCCTTTGATGTGATGTATCTGTAAGTCAGCGTGCAACCACTCTCTGCGACGGGTGGAATGTAGGTGAAGTGCCAATTGTGATCGCCGACCTCTCGTTTCACCGCCACCGCATAGGTGCACCCTTCAAGCACCTTGATCGTCTTGCTGCGGCCTGACTTCCAGTAGTGCAGCTTTTCCTCACGCATCCGACGTGTGAACTTGTCGTCGGACTTCATCGTACGCTTTGTGTCATAGGGAAGCTCCGCCACATTGACACAGCCTGGAATTTCAAACACCTGGAAACCATCCAAGGCTCCACTGCCGGTCAGAGACCCGTCCTTCGAATTGTCCTTCCAGTCCAGCGTGGCGCGAGACTCATTCTTGATGGTGACCTCGATACAGGCCCGGGTTGAATTCTGATCCTTGCAGAAATCCTCATAGGACGCCTCGATGTAGATATCGCTCTGGAACTGGTCCGGCGCCGAACTCGTTGCATCGGCCCATGCTGTAGGGCCAAGAAAGGCAGTGCACAGCAATGCCACGCATAACTTGATTTCATTTAGCATCTAACTGGACCTACCCCCGCTAAAGTTGATGAGGCTCGCTTGGTGCGAAACTGGGTCACAAAGACCCGGAATTCAATTCCTATTCAGTAGCAATACTTTCCGAGTACGAAGTCCCGATCGCCATCAAGAGTGCGAATCAGTTCGTCTACTCCGTACGCCCCCCAAAGACCTGCTTCGTACGCTGCGGCCGCAACCAGAATAACCAAAATACTTTCGCCACCGAGAATGGCTCCGTCCTGAAGGGCCGTTTCCATCATGGTCTGGCCCACCACTTCTTCCTGAAGGCCCACAACTTGCGAATAATAACCTGCACCGGTAAAGAATCCGCCATTGATGATCCCGGTCAGACCCGCACCACCCGCGCCCCCAACGGCGCCGAACGTGGCCCAGCGCTCATAGCTCTTCAAATCTGCTTTAGACGTCACATACTTGTATCTCATGGTACAACCATCGAGTGCGGACGGCGTAATATACGAGTAGTGCCAATGGTGCTTTCCAATCTCCCGCTTGACCGCGACGGCGTAAGTGCACCCTTGCAACACCTTGATTGTCTTGCTTCGTCCCGGCTTCCAATAGTGCAGACTTTCCTGCCTCATGCGACGGGCGAATTTTCCATCTGAAGGAACATTCTTCCTGATGCCGGACGGCAAGTCTTTTGCCGAAACGCAACCTGGTACCTCAAACACCTGGAACCCATCCAGCGCCCCGCTACCGGTTAGAGAGCCGTCCTTGGAATTGTCCTTCCAGTCCAATGTGGCGCGGGACTCGTTCTTTATGGTGACGCTGATGCACTTCCGGGCAGAATTCTGATCCTTGCAGAAATCCTCGTAGGCCGCCTCAATATAGGTGTCACTCTTGAACCGGCCTGGAATTCCACTTGTTGCATCTGCCCAGGCCTGTCCAGACAAAAGCACGAAGCTCGTGATAAGCGCACTCAGCTTAAATAAGGTGATGTCGGTCATATCTACCTAAGTCTCCTGTGGTTCCAGATCTCGCATTGTGAGTTGTCTGCTCAACAGTTTTGTCCCAGCAGGAAATCCCGCTTTCCGTCGATCACGCGTATGGTTTCGTCGAATCCGTAAGTGCCCCACAATCCGATCTCGTATGCCGCCGTGGCCGACAGGACCACGACAGCCGGCATTCCGCCAAGAACCAACGATTCAGCCACCGCTTCCGACAACGCCAATTCAGCCCCACTGGTCAGCGTATATGCAGCAACAGAGCTGGCAGTGAGCCCCGCCAGGGCAGCCTCGGACACACCGCCGATACCTCCGAACGTCGCCCATCGCTCGTAACTTTTCAGATCTGCATGGGACGTGATGTAGCGATAATCAAGCGTGCACCCGGACTTGGCGGTCGATGGAATGAATGTAAAGTGCCAATGGTGCTGCCCAATTTCCCGCTTGACGGCCACCGCGTAGGTGCACCCCTGCAGGACCTTGATTGTTTTGTGCCGGCCTGGCTTCCAATAGTGCAGCTTTTCTTCCCTCATTCGGCGGGAAAAACTTCCATCTTTCGATACGTGCTTGCGCACATCGCTTGGCACCTCCAGCCGGTGCAGACAGCCAGGGGCCTCAAACACCTGGAAGCCCTCAAGCGCTCCACTTCCTGTCAGCGACCCATCCCGTGAATCGTCTTTCCAGTCGAGCGTCGCGCGCGAATTGTTCTTGATCGTGACACTTATGCACTTTCTGACCGAATACTGACTGGAGCAGAAATCCTCATAATCCGCCTCGATATATGTGTCGCTTTGGAAGTCCTTCGGCGCATGGGATGTCGCGTCCGCCAGCGCAGGCAAGGACAGGCATGTCGGCAGTATCAACATGCCAGAAAGTAAAGACAATCCGGTCTTCTTCATCCGGTCAAACGTCATTGTCTTTGCACCTCCATAAGATCGCCGGTATCGGCCCCAATCCCGGTTCAACATTTTTCATTCAGGGTAAAATCGCGCGTTCCGTCGATTTCGTCGACGAGTTCCACAACGCCGAATGTGCCCCAGACTCCGGCCTCATAGGCAACAACAGCCGCAATGGTGTAGACTCCCACACTTGTTGCCACCTCAATGCCGCTGGAGACTGCGCTCGACCATGCCGCCTCGAAGGAGCCAGCTCCGTTGAGCATGCTCATCGCTGTTCCTGACAGTGTCGTGACACTGCCAACTCCGCCCGAACTTGCTACGACGGTGGCGTCCCCTCCCAAAAGTCCGAACAGGGCCCACCGCTCATATGCCTTGAAATCAGCCTTCTTGGTCAGATAGCGATAATTCAGCATACAGCCGGTTTTTGCAGACGAAGGGATATAGCTGATATGCCATTTGTGCTTGCCGACTTCCCGCTTCACGGCAACCGCATACGTGCATCCCTCCAGAACCTTGATCGTTTTTTCCCGACCATCTTTCCAGTAGTGAAGCTTTTCCTCGCGCATTCGACGTGTGAATTTTGCATCACTGCCAATGTTCCGGCCAACCGAATGAGGCAGGTCGGCAGAGGTGATGCAGCCGGGAAACTCGAAGACCTGAAATCCCTCCAACGCTCCGCTCCCGGTCAGCGAGCCGTCCAGGGAGTCATCCTTCCAGTCCAGCGTCGCCCGGGAACTGTTCGAGATCGTGACTTCGATACAGGCGCGATCCGAAGACTGGTCCGCACAGAAATCCTCATACGCGCTCTCGATATAGGTGCCCGTCTGAAAATGCTTCGGCGTATGGGGTGTCGCATCCGCAAAGGCCGGGGCAGCACCCCACACCACCATCACGAGCGCTGCTGTCGCCATCTTCGACCTGCTGTGACCGGCTTTCATCATTGGGCTGACCTTTCAATCGCATATCGGGGATGCAGGAGAAGTCCGGCTTGCGCTCATCACCGCCGGAACGGTGCAAAACCCTACTGCATCGTCTACGCAGATTCTGACCCGGCAATCATTAATGGCTTGCAACCGGTTACTTGCAGCAGCGTCTCACGGGCCCCGATTCTGCCTCAGCACACGACTTCGCTTTTCCGCAGTCCTTGATACCAGTCCACACATTCGATCTATCGTGTCCGGATTTGATCGTCAGGCTGATCTTTCAAGTTCGTCTTGGGATACAAGGGATAACCAGCTTGCGCGCACCATCCCTCAACATGAACGATTCCACGCCACATTTTTAAATTGGGTCCCTGTTGCAGAATTTCGCGCATGTCGGTCAGCGGGTTCCGTTTCCTCAATGCGGGTCTGCGTGTGTCAGCACTCCGAGTTCAGTACAAAATCGCGTGATCCGTCGATATCCCGGACCAGTTGGTCCACTCCAAAAGTCGCCCAGAGACCAGCCTCATAGGCAACGGTCGCGGCCAGGAGCGCGACACCCGAAACCGCAAAGGCGACCTCCGCGCCTTCAGCTCCCGCCATAACCGCCGAAGCCGCCCCTCCGAACGACAGGGCGGCGCCGCCCCCACCTCCTACGGCTCCAAACGTCGCAAACTGTTCGTACTTATGGAGGTCCGCCTTGCTGGTGATGTATTTGTAGGTCAGTTCACACCCGTTTTTCGCGGACGGAGGCACATAGGTGAAATGCCAGTGGTGCTGTCCCACATGCCGCTTGACGGCAACGGCATAGCTACATCCTCTCAGAACCTTGATGGTCTTGTCGTGCCCGGGTTTCCAGTAGTGATATTTGTGTTCCGAGGTCCGGCGCGTGAACTTGGTCCCCTTCGCCATATGGGTCGTCAGCGATGACGGCAATTCTTCAGCAGACACACAGCCTGGCAATTCGAAAACCTGTAAACCGTCGAGCGCGCCAGTACTCGAAGCCGATCCGGTATCGCGCCACTTTTCCTCAAGATCCAGTGTGCCACGGGACCGGTTCCTCACCTTTATGCTCGCGCATTCATGCTCAGACGTCTGGTCGCTACAAAAATCGGTGCCCTTCACTTCTACATAAGTGCCGCTCTGAAAGGCCTTCGGCGTGTGCGACGTCGCATCGGCAAGCGCTGGCGTGGCAAGCACCAGCCCCAGGAGGGCCATCGCTGCCGCTTTCAAACAATCTGATCCCGTCATGTCCTTCGTCATCCTTCAGTCTTCCTTCTGTCCAACCGGTTTCTGGCAGCAGTGCAGACCGCGCAGCTCACCCCATGGAACCCGTCATTCCACCTTGCGCAGATTCCTTTGAGCCAATCATTACGAGGAGGTTTCAGCAGCGTCTCAAATAACTGATCGCCGGACATGCCGGCCGTTAACCCGTTCACCGCGCTGAGGATGGCCCGGGCCGTTTATCATCACGGAGACGGCACGAACTCCGGCTGCAACTCCGTTTCGAAAAGGGGTTTGCCTGCGGATACGCTCAGGATCGTGACTGATTTCTTCGGCACATGGCCGGATGCGTAGGAGATGGTTCCGGTCACACCGCGGAAGTCTGTCACGGAGGAGAGGGCACGCGATACCTCTTCGACGGTCTTCGCGCCGGCCGATGCCATGGCGATCAGATTGATGGCGTCATAGCCCAGTCCCGCAAAGGCGGTTGGCGCGTCCCCCGGATAGGCGCGCATGTACGCATGCGCAAACGCTCGTGACGCGTCATTCGGGCTGTCCTCCCCGAAATAGGCGTGGGTCGTAAAGTAGACGTCTGAAATATCGGGATTGGCGGCCCAGAGGGTTGCAACATCATAGCCGTCTGCCCCGACAATTGCGCCTTCAAAGCCAGACGCCCGCAGGGCTCGGATCGCGGGCAACGCACTCTCGGCTGTCTGCAGACCCAGATATATGGCATCGACTCCGCGCAACTGCGGAACCGAATTGCGAGGATTGGATGGATCAAGCGTGAGCGGCTGCAGCTCGACACCCGAAACGTTCTGCCAGCTCCGGACGAAATACTCCGTCAGCAACCGGGTGAATTCGAAGGTGTCGTCATAGAGAACCACGACATTGCGCGCGTTCATGTCCTGATACAGCCACTGCGCTGCTGCAGCAGCCTGAACATTGTCTCCATAGCATGCGAGGAACACATGGCCGGGATATTCCCCGGGCAGCTTCGGGGACGTGGCTCCGCTGGTCACAAACAGGCGATCGGACGCTGCAGCTGCACGGGCGGCGGCGCGGGCCATATCGGTATCCGACAAGCCCACCACTGTCAGTATACCGGGATGCTGACGAAGTAGACCTGCGGTGACCTCATGTACCTCATTAGCTTGCGTGATCCCGCGTGCCGCGAACTGTACCACTTCCTGGCCATCCACACCTCCCTGTGCCTCGATCTGTGAGAAAGCGAGGGCTGCGCCGCGTGCAGATTCCGTGTCCAGAACGGCTTGTCCGCCTTCAAGATTGTAGATCGTACCAATCTCGATTTCAGGCGAACGTGTGGCACATGCTGCAATCAGCGAAACGTCCAGAAGGGCACAATACGCTTTGAGTTGGTTCAAGGGGTACACCGTCATTGGGTCCGCTCCATCCGGGTTCGATTCCGTTCCCGGACGGGTCTGCTACCAGTACGCACAAATTGCGACCCCGTGCGACACTCGTGCAACTGGACATTTACGCTTGCCCCGGAAAATCAGCCTAGATTGACCCTGTCCAGTGGCGACCCAACGGCCTTGGAGGAAACCCCTGGAAACCGGAGACCGATATGACTTCTCGCCTATTGTGTACCCTCGTGATCGCCTTGGCTGGCTTCCATGCAGCGCCGGCTTCTGCTGAAGACTGCGTCGCTGCGAGTATCTTCAACAAGGGCACATATATTTTGCACTTTCGCGGCGAAGGCCACAATGAAAAGTGTTCGGCAGACACCAGGTTCGACGTCGCTGGTGCTGGTACGGCCAACATGGACGTCACCAGCGGGAACTCGGTCGCGATTACAGGCCTGTTCTGCGACCCTGACATCGCAAAATGCTTTTACCGCTTCGTCTGTGACGAAGAAAACAGCTGTGAAGACATTGTCTGCGATGGCGTCTTCCCCGGAAGTCTTCACTGCAAGCGCTGACTAATCCTCGGATCCACTCCGGTCGTGAGCCATGAAGGCATTGGCGTGCCAGCCGCTATTCGCAATGGCTGGCATCGCCCCCGCCCCCGCGGAGCCGCTCTGGACGGCTTAACGAAGTGAATGCGCGTCCTCTACAGGGTCTGAACAGGAATTGTCCGTATCCGCTATCTCATACGTGATTTCAGTGCCGTTTTCATGAATGTCGTCGCGATAATGAAGCGATGCACTCAGCACACGAACGTAGTGGTTCTTTGGCACGCTGAGAAAGTCCTTTGTGCGCTTGAGGCCATCACGGCGGACGGAAATTTGGCAGTGCGCCTTGCACGAATCGTCCAGCCAGGCGCAGCCATGATTACAGCTGGTATGCTTGGACGACCCTTCCTCGTTTTGCGGGGTAAGCTTGAAACTTTCTGCCGTGAAAGTGTGGCTGCCATCTCCTCCGTCAAAACTATGAACGTGCAAGGTCTGCCCTGTGCAATTGCGTACGTCGAAATGCACTTCTGCCTGGGCAGCGCCGCCGAATGCAAAGCCGAGACCGATCATGGCGGCCACGCCTCGCCGGATAATCGATATGGTCCGTGTCATGAACATATAGCCTGTTCCCTCATTCATTCACGCGCGGCGCGCGTGATTCAGAGGCGATTATAGAATGGACGTTTGTTAAGGCTCTATTGTCCTGAAACGGCGTCCTGCCGCCCTGAGACACAGGTGACACTTATCCGCCCCAACCGGTCCGCCCCGACCGGGCTGGATCTGACCATGATACACTGCTGACGGCGAAACTGGTGCGGATGAGAGGACTCGAACCTCCACGCCTTGCGGCGCTGGAACCTAAATCCAGTGCGTCTACCAGTTCCGCCACATCCGCATCGGCGCGTTCCTACGCGAGCTCTGCCTGCGCTTCAACACAAAAGGTGAGAAACTAGCGGTGCTCCCCGTGCAGGGCGCTCAATATGTCGGGAAGTTCCGCTTCCAGATCCTCGGCAATCAGGCCGGCACCGATGCGCCGCCCCGCCTCGCCGTGCAGCCAGGCGGCCATGCTCGCCGCCGCGAAGGTTTCGACGCCTTGCGCCATCAGTCCACCGGCGATACCGGCCAGCACATCGCCGGAGCCGGCCGTCGCCAGCCAGCGGGTCGCATGCGTGTTCACGATCGCCGTGCCGTCCGGTGAGGCAATCACCGTATCCGGCCCCTTTAGCAAAACCACGCACCCGGCCAGCTTCGCCGCCGCCCGCGCGGCCTCCACCTTGTTGGCTTCCGTCTCCAGCAGGTCACCGAAGAGCCGCTTGAATTCGCCGATATGCGGCGTGATCAGGTCACCCGGGCGCAATTGCCGATAGAGGCTTTCGGCGTCCTGTGCGAACACGGTCAACGCGTCGGCGTCGAGCACGGCCTTTGCGGGCGACGCCAGAAGCGCCTCGACATGCAGCCGCGTCGCCTCATTGACTCCGGCTGCCGGTCCCAGGATCGACACGCTCGCCGTTTCCAGGGCGGAGCGAAACTCCTCGGCCGAACTCACCTGTTTGAGCATGATTGCCGTCAGATGGCTGGCATTCACCGCGATTGCGTCGGGCGGCGACAGCAGGGTCACCAGGCCCGCGCCGGCGCGAAGCCCGGCACGTGCCGCAAGGCGCGCGGCACCCGTGGTGGACACGCCGCCGCTCATCACCGCCAGATGGCCGCGCGCATGCTTGTGCGTGCCCTGCCCCGGCTGCGGCAGTCCGCGCCCCCAGAGCAGCGGAGAATTCTCCAGCAATTGCGTGTGAACCGGCACGCCGATGTCGGCCACAAACACGCCCCCGCAATAGGCCGCCGCCGGCATCAGCATGTGGGCGGGCCTCAACGCCGCAAAGGTAATCGTGCCTTCGGCCCGGAAACAGGGGCCGAGCGGACGCGCCGTCAGCCCGTCAATGCCTGAGGGAACATCAATCGAGACAACCCGGCCGCCGCGTTCGGCCAGCTGCGCACACACCCCCTCCAGGGGGCGTGACAAGCCTCCGCCGAACAGGGCGTCCAGAACGATGTCATGCGGCGCCTCAAGCGCCTCCTGAAGCGGGCGGACGTCGCCGTCCCATGCCGCTGCGGCCCTGGCTGCGTCGCCGGTCAGTTCGGCCCGGTCGATCAGGCAGAACACATCCACCTTGCGCCAAAGCTCCGCCAGCTTGGCTGCGGCGATGAAGCCGTCCCCGCCATTTCCGCCCGGACCGCACAGGATCTGGATCCGGCCTTCAGGCCACTTTGCGTGAACGAACTCGGCAACGGCATTGCCGGCGCGCTGCATCAGTTCGAAACTGTCGGTGCCGCCCTTGAAAAGTGCGTCTTCGGCGGCGCGCATTTCCTGCGGAGTGAGAATTGGTCTGCCCATGAGTCAGGCTCATAGCACGCGGGTTTCGGATTCGCCTCCCAATTGCTGAACTTTCAGCTGTCCGTTTTCCCGCGTCAGAGAGGTGACAGAGCAATAGCCCGGCCGGAACACGCCGGTATGGGCCGCCCCCTGCAGGGCGCTGACAATCGCATTGATGGCCACGAAATGGGAAAACACGACGGTCTGGTCCGGCAGCTTTTCGAGCTCCTCAAGCATCGTATCCCGCCAGGCAATATGAGACTGCGCCTCGACGTCCCAGGTGCCGGCCATGAATGTGCGAAGCCATGCGACCCGGTCGGCCACACCGTCCGGCGTCGATATCTCGGACACGGCCTCCAGCACACGCCCCTCCACGCCCATCAGCGCTTCCAGCGGCCGGGCGGTTTCACGGCATCTCTGCATCGGACTGGTCACGATTTGCTTCACGCCGAGGTCCTGCAGGTGACGCGCAACCGCTTCGGCCTGGCCTCGCCCGGTCTCGCTCAGGCCGGGATTCGGGTGGTCTCCCCAACTGGCGGCCGCCTCGCCGTGACGCACTAGATACAACATGAAACCTCCTGAAACCGCCTGACACCATCTGAAACGGGCATGTTTTGACCAGACATGGCCTGAACCGCTGCCGGTACGCCGCGCGCAGGCCGTTGCGGTCACACCTGCGCCCCCTGCTTCGCGCGAATCGTCTGCAAACTCAATCACGCCAACAGATTTGCAGACGGCCCCTCCTCGTCGAGAACAGCTCGCCAACGTGCCGCAATCACCGCGCAAACGGCCCCCGCCACCCCGCCTGAAGCCCACACCGCGCAATTTCTAGGCACCTTAGTCCAATTTTCGATCAGCACCCGTTAACCTGATGCCAAGTCTCGCAAGGGGTCTCGCTTCCGGCGCAGAAGGCGAATACCGCTTGTCTACACGAACCAAACGGCTGGGAGACACGGGCCATGAAAAAAATCGAGGCAATCATCAAACCTTTCAAACTGGATGATGTGAAAGAGGCACTGCAGGAGATCGGCCTTCAGGGCATGACGGTAGTGGAAGCAAAAGGCTTCGGCCGCCAGCGCGGCCACACCGAACTCTATCGCGGCGCCGAATATGTGGTCGATTTCCTGCCCAAGCTGAAAATCGAAATCGTGCTCGCAGACTCTGCCGTTGAAGGCGCTGTCGATGCGATCAAGAAGGCTGCCCACACCGACAAGATCGGCGACGGCAAGATCTTCATTTCCGACATCACCGATGCGGTCAGAATCCGCACCGGGGAAACGGGTGACGCGGCTCTGTAAAAAGTCCGCGCCATTCTCTACGAATACCAACACAGAATAAGCTGTTTACTGGAGGGCAATTCCAATGGCCGATGACCTTTTGAAACTCATGAAGGACGAGGACGTTCAATACGTCGACCTTCGCTTCACCGATCCGCGCGGAAAGATGCAGCACGTCTCTTTCCACAAGGACATGATCGACGATGACTTCTTCACCGAAGGTCAGATGTTTGACGGCTCTTCCGTTGCCGGCTGGAAGGCCATCAACGAGTCCGACATGGTGCTGATGCCTGACACCAGCACGGCCATCATCGACCCGTTCTTCCAGCAGACCACGCTGGCAGTGATGTGTGACATCCTGGACCCCATCTCGGGCCAGGCCTATAACCGCGACCCGCGCACCACGGCCAAGAAGGCCGAGGCCTATGTGAAGTCCAGCGGCGTGGGTGACACCGTGTTCTTCGGCCCGGAAGCCGAATTCTTCGTGTTCGACGATGTCCGCTGGTCCACCGAGCCTCACAAGACGGGCTACAGCTTTGATTCTACGGAACTTCCGGTCAATACTGGCAAGGAATACCCGATGGGCAATATGGGCCACCGCCCCGGCCCGAAGGGTGGCTACTTCCCGGTCCCGCCGGTTGATTCCGAGCAGGACATGCGGTCCGAAATGCTGTCCGTCATGGGCGATATCGGCCTGAACCCGGAAAAGCATCACCACGAAGTGGCACCGGCCCAGCATGAGCTCGGCATGAAATTCGCCACGCTCACCACGATGGCCGACCGTCTGCAGCTGTACAAATATGTCATCCACAATGTGGCGGCATCCTACGGCAAGACGGCCACGTTCATGCCGAAGCCGATGTTTGCCGACAATGGGTCCGGCATGCACGTCCACCAGTCCATCTGGGCCGGCGGCAAGCCGCTCTTCGCAGGCGACCAGTATGCCGGTCTCTCCGAACAGTGCCTCTACTATATCGGTGGCATCATCAAGCACGCCCGCGCGCTGAATGCCCTGACGAACCCGTCGACGAACAGCTACAAGCGCCTCGTCCCGGGATATGAAGCCCCGGTCATGCTGGCCTACTCCGCCCGCAACCGCTCGGCATCTATCCGCATTCCGTTCGGCTCCAACCCGAAGGCCAAGCGTATCGAAACGCGCTTCCCGGACCCGACCGCGAACCCCTATCTTGCCTTCGCAGCCCTGCTCATGGCTGGCCTCGACGGCATCGAAAACAAGATCCATCCCGGCGACGCGATGGACAAGGACCTCTACGATCTGCCGCCTGAAGAGGCGAAATCGATCCCGCAAGTGTGCGGTTCACTGCGAGAAGCGCTTGCAGCGCTCGACGCAGACCGTACATTCCTCACCAAGGGCGGCGTGTTCGATGACGACCAGATCGATGCTTATATCGAGCTGAAGATGGAAGAGAACATGCGCTATGAACTCCACCCGCATCCGGTGGAATTCGACATGTACTACAAGGTCTAGGGGCCTGTTCTCTCTCCTCTAACCCTTGTAGAGGCCGGTATCGAAAGGTACCGGCCTCTTCTTTGTCCAGTATTCATCGATCCTTCGCCCAGATTGCGGCCTACAGGCTGTCTCCATGAAAGTATTCATTTTCTGGGCCTCCTGGCTGTATTTTCCCGCCGCCGTATGGCTGCTGTCCGACATCATCAGGAAGACCGGCCTGCGCCGCTGGACGGCTTGCGGGATGCTGTGCGCCCTCAGCACGCTGGCCTATGCCCGATTTGTCGAGCCGCGCATTCTGGTCACGCACAGGGAAGACATCCATCTGACCGGGGCGAGTGAGCAATCCGCAACGATCCGCATCGCCCTTTTCGGAGATCCCCATATCGGCATTTTCCGGAATGCGATGTCCCTGTCCCGGATCGTCGAGCGGATAAATGCCGAGCATGTGGACGCGGTCTTCCTGGCCGGCGACCTCACCTATTATCCGACATCAGGCCAGATCGACCGGGAACTGGCGGTCCTCGCCGAACTGGATGCCCCGCTCTTCGTCGTACTGGGCAATCACGATGTCGGCCGTCCCGGTCCGGACCTCTCCTCACCCGTCATGGCCGCGCTTGACCGCGTCAACGCCATCACGCCGCACAATCGCGCCTTGGAGGTAACGATTGGCGGTCAGGACCTTATCGTGGCCGGCGCGTCCGATCTGTGGCAACGCCGTCAGGACTTCACGTTTCGGGCCGGCTTGCCCGAAGACACGCCGATCATCCTGCTGACCCACAATCCGGATACCGCGCTGAATGTCCCGTACGATTTTGCCTATGACCTCATGCTGGCGGGCCATACACATGGCGGCCAGATACGCCTGCCCTGGCTCTACAGGAAGGCCATCCCGACCGACTGGCCCTTCGACAAGGAATTGCACGTGTTTCCGACCCCGGCCGGAGACCGTCTGGTATATGTGACCAGCGGCACCGGCATGGTCGGACTGCCCATGCGCTTTCTCATGCCGCCCCGCATCGATATCCTGACCGTTCATTTGCCGGAATAGGAAAAGCCCCGGCACATGGGGCCGGGGCTTGTTGCATTCATTCCGATGTCAAAGATCAGCCCGCTTCAGGCTGGCTCTTCTTGGCGTGAACATAGAGCGGCTCGGCATTGCCTTCGACCACTTCGCCATTGATGACGACTTCTTCCACACCGCGCAGATTCGGCAGCTCGAACATCGTGTCCAGCAGGATGCCTTCCATGATCGAGCGCAGGCCACGGGCTCCGGTCTTCCGGGCAATGGCCCGGCGGGCAACCGCCGTCAGGGCTTCCGGCGTGAAGCTCAGCTCGACATTCTCCATGTCGAACAGCTTCTGATACTGCTTCAGCAGCGCATTCTTCGGCTCAGTCAGAATCTTGATCAGCGCCGTCTCGTCCAGATCCTCAAGCGTCGCGATCACCGGAAGACGCCCGATGAATTCGGGAATCAGGCCGAAGCGCTGCAGGTCTTCCGGTTCGGTATTGCGCAGGATTTCTCCCACGCCGCGCTCCTCGGCAGCCTTGATGGCGGCGCCGAAGCCGATCGAGGCACCTTCGCCGCGAGACGAGATGATCTTGTCCAGGCCAGCAAACGCACCGCCGCAGATGAACAGGATGTTCGTCGTGTCGACCTGCAGGAATTCCTGCTGGGGATGCTTGCGTCCACCCTGCGGCGGCACAGCGGCAACCGTGCCCTCCATGATCTTCAGCAGAGCCTGCTGAACGCCCTCGCCGGACACGTCGCGGGTAATCGACGGATTGTCGGATTTGCGGGAAATCTTGTCGATCTCGTCGATATAGACGATGCCGCGCTGGGCACGTTCGACATTGTAATCCGCCGCCTGCAGCAGTTTCAGGACGATGTTCTCGACATCCTCACCGACATAGCCGGCTTCGGTCAGCGTCGTGGCATCTGCCATGGTAAACGGCACATCCAGGATGCGCGCCAGGGTCTGGGCCAGCAACGTCTTGCCGCAGCCCGTCGGGCCGACCAGCAGGATGTTCGACTTCGACAATTCCACACCATCCGTCTTGCCGGCATGGGACAGGCGCTTGTAGTGATTGTGTACGGCCACCGACAGGATGCGTTTCGCATGCGTCTGGCCGATGACATAGTCATCCAGGACATCGCAGATTTCCTGCGGCGTCGGAACGCCTTCGCGCGACCGGACCATGGAGGTCTTGTTCTCTTCGCGAATGATGTCCATGCAAAGTTCAACGCATTCATCACAGATGAACACGGTCGGGCCGGCAATCAGCTTCTTTACTTCATGCTGGCTTTTTCCACAGAACGAACAATACAGAGTGTTCTTGGAATCGCCTGAGCCATTTTGTTTCGTCATGCCGTCCTCAATGCCCGGTAAGGCTTAATTTCGTCTTTAAGACGCCGTGCCCGGTTCGTTAATAAGACAATAGGGTTCTCAGCCTGCCCTGCAAGAGGCAGGCCGCATGGATGCGGGATCAGCTCCCTATTTGTCATCCTCGGCCGTCCGGCGTTCGAAAACCTTGTCCACAATGCCGAAATCCCGTGCTTCCTCAGCTGTCAGGAAGGTGTCGCGGTCCAGCTTCTTCTCGATCACGTCATAGTCCTGACCGGTATGGCGGACATAGATGTTGTTGAGTCGGCGCTTCAGCTCGATGATCTCTTCGGCGTGACGCTCGATATCGGTTGCAACGCCCTGATACCCGCCAGACGGCTGGTGCAGCATCACGCGCGCATTCGGCAGCGCGATCCGCATGTCCTTTTCACCGGCGGCGAGCAGCAGCGATCCCATGGAGGCAGCCTGGCCGATACAAACGGTGGAAATGGGGCAACGAATGTATTGCATCGTGTCATAGATCGCGAGGCCGGAGGAGACATAGCCGCCGGGACTGTTGATATACATCGCGATGTCCTTTTTCGGATTTTCCGATTCAAGGAACAGAAGCTGCGATGTGATCAGGGCCGCCATGCCGTCATCGATGCCACCAGTCACGAAGATGATTCGCTCCTTCAGCAGGCGGGAGAAGATGTCAAAGGCCCGCTCGCCGCGGCTCGTTTGCTCCACCACCATGGGAACAAGGTTGAGCGCTGTCTGGAAGGATGTCGTCATGAATCGGGCCTTGATGTTTTCACAAAGGAATCTTTACTGCACAGGAGTGGCAGAGAGACGTATATTTGTCCACGCATCCATCACTGCAAGAGGCATTCCGCTGTGGAAACAGCTAGCGGAACGGCCATTCCGGCGCGCCACTGGGCAAAGGAGCCGATGGCGCCTGCATGAAGGCCAGATAGTCGGCATGAACCGTCTCCGCCTGCAGGTCCCGCAAAAGCATGTGATAGCCCGACGCGTAATACACGGTCCGGACATGAGCCGGTAACGTCCTTGCGGTGCGTTTTATCCCCTCTTCCGGAATCACATAGTCATTTGCGCCATAGGACATCAGGACAGGCACATTTTCCGGCAGTGCGCCGGCATGATCGTGCGCGGTCTCCATCAGCGACACGACCCCATAGACCTGGTCAATGCGATTGTCGCGCAGCATCAGGGGATTTGACCAGGTGACGCGAAGCATCTCGACATTGTCGCTCGGCTCGATCCGGACAAAACGCGCCGGTGGCCGGACAATCCATCCGGGATTGGTATGGGCCGACATCCACAGGCTTGCCCTGTAGAGTGGGTTCATGGCGCCCCAACCGCGCAGGCCTGGTCCGGAGGCGATCAGGCGGTCTGCCGCCGGCGGCCGGTCAGACCCGAAAGCAGATATGGCAACCGCGGCACCCATCGAGATTCCGACCACCGTGATCGTGGCGTCCGGATGCCGGCGGCGCGCCACGGCGACGGCCGTGCGCAGGTCTTCCCGCATCAGGTCCTCATCCGGCCAGTAGCCCCGCCCCGGCGACCGGCCGAACCCGCGCTGGTCATAGGCATAAGTGGTCACGCCATGCGCCGCCCAATAGGGCGCGGCCATGTGGAAGGCGTTGGCAAAATCATTCATGCCGTGAACGCCAACCACGACATGGGCCGGCTCGCCCGCCTGTTCGGAAGGCCACACGGTCAGCCCGAGCTCTGCGCCATCCTGTGACACGAACACATTCCGCTCCGGCAGGAAGTGCGGCGCTTGCGGCGTACGGGTCTCCAATGCGCCGACCGTAACGGGGCTGACGCACCCGGACAGCAGGAACAGCGCATAGATCAGCGCGGCGAAGCCAAGACCGTATCCACCGCGTTTCGCAAGGCTGGCAGCACATCCGTCTCGAACCAGGGATTGCGTTTCAGCCATGCTGTGTTTCTCCAACTGGGATGCGGCAATGTGAATATACGCTCACTTTTATACTCTTTCCAGCATCGAACCGTTTCCGTCAAGGTCGATTTTCTGCGCGCCCCCAGATGCCAGGCTTGGGCATATGCCCCGATCAGGATCGTCAGCCGGATGTCCGGGAGGCGGTCGAGCAGCGTCTGCCGCCACAAGGTCGCGCACCGGCGCATGGGCGGGCGATCGCCCCCATTCCTGTCATAGCCTGGAAAACAGAACCCCATCGGCACAATCGCCACCTTGTCGCAATCATAGAAAACCGTCTCGTCCATGCCGAGCCAGGACCGCAACCTGCGTCCCGACGGATCGTTGAACGGCGTTCCGGTCGTGTCGGCCAGATTGCCGGGTGCTTGGCTTGCAATGAGGATTCGGGCACGCTCCGATGCCTGCAGGATCGGGTTCGGGCGGCGGGCCATCTCGCCGGCGCACGCCGTGCAGGCCCGGATCTCTTCAAGACAGACTTTCAAGTCGCTGGACATGGCACCTCAATTAGGGGGTAATTCGGGCCAGATTGAAGGAGGCAAGCCTGTTATGTCCATTACAAGGATCATAGACCCGCGAACACGTGACCTGGGCCATGGTTTCGTTGTACGACGAGTCCTGCCCTTCCATGCCCATCGCGCGGTGGGGCCGTTTGTCTTCTTCGACCATTTCGGACCGGTCGATTATGCGCCAGGCAGCAGTTTCGACGTCCGGCCGCATCCTCATATCGGCCTGTCGACGGTCACCTATCTGTTTGACGGGGCGATCCGCCACCGGGATTCGCTCGGCACCGACCTGGTGATTGAGCCCGGCGCGGTGAACTGGATGACGGCAGGCCGCGGCATAGTCCATTCAGAGCGCACGCCGGAGCCGCAACAGGCCAACGGCCAGACGCTGCACGGCTTGCAAACCTGGGTGGCACTGCCGCAAGACGAAGAGGATTGCGCGCCCGCCTTCGACCATCATCCAGCGGACTCTTTGCCCGCGTTTGAATTGGATGGCGTACGCGTGAAACTGCTTGCAGGCACTGCATGGGGCCACACATCGCCGGTCAGCTTTCCCACGCCCATCCTGTACGTCGCCCTCGAAGCAGATCACGCAGCCCGCCTCACCCTGCCGGCAGACCACGCCGCGGAGCGGGCCGTCTACGCCGTGACAGGCACGCTGGAGATCGATGGCAAGACCGTCAACGAGACACAAATGGCGGTTCTGGCCTCCGGCAAGGACGTCACGCTGGCGCTTTCCGCAGGCGGGAAAGCGGTGATCTGCGGTGGAGCGCCGCTCGACTCCCCCCGCAAGATGGACTGGAACTTCGTATCGAGCGATCGGGACAAGATTGCTGCCGCCCGGGCAGACTGGACTCGCGCCGTCGAGTCCGGAGGCACGGACCAATTCCCGCTCGTACCAGGCGACGAGACGGACTGGATACCCCTTCCCGACTGAGATTAAATCTCGGCCTGCCGGGTGCGCCGCTTCCTTGCTGATTGGTAAGCCTCGTGCCAGACCTGCCTCATAACAGTCTTTGACGGGAAACAGATTCATGAACCGACTTCTCATTTCGGCGTCCGTCCTCGCGCTCGCGGCCTGTGGCGCGGACGCCCCGAAAACCGACACGCCAGCACAGCCCGAGCCTGAAGCCACAACCGAACTCCTGCTGCCCCTGCCGGACCAGACCACGGCCGCCATCACGGCAGATGACCTCGCCGTCCGGATCAAGACACTGGCGGATGACACATTCGAAGGTCGCGGGCCCGGCACCGAAGCCGGTGAGGCATCGGCAGACTGGATCGCGGCGGAGATGGCGCGCATTGGCCTCCAGCCAGCAGGGGAAGATGGCAGCTATTTCCAGACGGTGAAGATGGTGAACCAGACCGTCGATACCGACGCGTCCTACTTCACCTTCACGACGCCGGACGGCACCGACATGGACATGACGCCGAAGGAAGACGTCGTGTTCTGGACGAAACGCCAGAATACGATTGAACTGGCCTTTGATCCCACAGACGTGGTCTTTGTCGGCTATGGTTCCGTCGCTCCGGAATATGACTGGGACGATTATGACGGTCAGGACTATGAGGGAAAGACGGTCGTCATGCTGGTCAACGATCCCGGCTTTGCCACGGGCGACCCGGATCTCTTCAAGGGCAAGTCCATGACCTATTATGGCCGCTGGACCTACAAGTTCGAAGAAGCGGCCCGCCAGGGTGCCACAGCCGCCATCGTGATTCACGAAACCGAGCCAGCCTCCTATGGATGGGATGTCGTGTCCAATTCCTGGAGCGGTGCCCAGTCGGATCTCGTGCGTGCGGATGGCGGCGCCGAGAGAACCATGCTGGAAGGCTGGATCACGCGGGAAACGGCTGACGCGCTGTTCGCCAGTGCAGGCCTTGATCTCGAAGCGCTCAAGCAACAGGCCAAGGCGTCAGGCTTCAAGCCGGTTCCACTGGAAGGTGTGAAGGCGAGCGGCAAGGTGAAACAGACGATTGACCAATTGGAAAGTCGCAATGTCGTTGGGGTCCTGCCGGGCGCGGCCGAGCCGGACGAGTATGTTCTGTATACAGCGCACTGGGACCATCTCGGCAAGAAATCCGAAGAAAAGACCGGCGCCCCCGGCGAGGATTTCTACCAGGACCAGATCTTCAACGGCGCCGTGGACAATGCCACAGGATCCGCTGCGCTTCTCGAAATCGCCGAGGCCATGGCCGCTGACGAACTGGACCGGTCCGCCCTCTTCCTGTCGGTCACGCTGGAAGAGTCGGGGCTGCTCGGCTCTGCATATTACGCAGAAAACCCGCTCGTCCCGCACAACAAGGTCGTTGCCGGCATCAATATGGACGGCGCGCTGCCCATCGGTCGCACACGCGACATGGTAGTGGTCGGCTATGGCGCATCCGAACTGGAAGACATCCTCCAGGACGTGCTCGACACTCAAGGCCGAGTGATCAAGCCCGATGCCAAGCCCGAGGCTGGCTATTTCTACCGGTCGGACCACATCTCCCTCGCCAAGAAGGGCGTGCCGATGCTGTATGCTGATGGCGGCGAGGACAAGCTGGACGGCGGCATTGCCGCAGGCAAGGCCGCGGCCGCTGTCTACACCGCTGAGCGCTACCACAAGCCGATGGATGAATATTCCGACGATTGGGACCTCTCCGGCTTCGCCGAAGACATTCAGGCCCTCTATCAGGTCGGCCTGCGCATCGCCCAGTCCGATGACTGGCCAACCTGGTATCCCGGAAACGAGTTCGAAACCGTCCGCAAGGAAAGTCTTGAACAGGAATAAGCCAACGGTCCCCGCCCCACCGGCGGGGACTTTTTCCGGAGCCTGCTTTTTCGATGCTCTCCTATCAACATGGATATCACGCAGGAAACCGGGCTGATGTCCTGAAGCACGCCATCCTGCATGAAATTTTCGGTCGCCTCACCGAGGACGACCGGAAAATCCTGTATGTGGAAACACATTCCGGCCGCGGCAGATATGATCTTCAGGGGGCGCAGGCGAAAAAGGGCAATGAAGCCGGTCCCGGCGTCCTGTCCATGCTGGATGGCGCCGCCCCCAAGCCCCTGCGCGCATGGGTCGATTTCATTGAAACAAGCGGCGTGAACGCCTATCCGGGATCACCGGCTCATGCACAGACCCTGTTGCCGAAGCCGACACGCTACGTCCTGTTTGAACGGCATCCGCAGGAATACGAAGCCCTGGTCAAGGCGATCGGGACCGATGACCGCATCCAGATTCGCAAGGCGGACGGATATGCAGGCGCCCTGAAACTGGCACCACGCAGCGGCGAGACACTGGTCGGCCTTGTCGACCCCAGCTACGAAACGAGCCGCGATATTGATGCCCTTGCCCTGTGGACGCCGAAGGCCCTGAAGCGCTGGCCAAAAGCCGTTCTCATCCTTTGGCTGCCGCTCTTTCGGGATGGAAGGGAAAGCGAATTCGGCGAGTATCTGACAACGCTCGGAAACTGCAAGGTGTACGGCGCGCGCTGGCCGGTGGATGCGTTGAAGGAAACCGCGTTGGAAGGCTCCGCCATGGTCGTCTTCAATGGTCCGCCTGCCGCAGACACGGCTTGCGCCGCCATCGCCTCCTCCCTTCAATCCTGGTGGAGCGACAAACCGCTCGGAGACTAGCTGCATGTCGGTCGACATTCTTCTCATCGGCGGCGGACACGCGCATGTAACAGCGCTCAGATGGTTGCGTGACCATCCTCATCCGGACGTTTCGATCCGGCTGGTCAATCCCGGCACGAAGGCGGTCTATAGCGGCATGGTCCCCGGCTTTGTCGCCGGACACTTTCACCGCGACGAAATCGACATCGATCTTGCCCCCCTGTGCCGGGCCTCATGCACACAACTTGTCGAGGACAGGATCTGCGGGCTGGACCCAGTGGCCTGCACGGCAACAGCCGAAAGTGGTGCAGATCACGGTTTCCGCATTGTATCAATCGATGTCGGCATCGTTTCTGCCCCGCCGCAAGCAAACCAAACTTGCCGCGCCCTGCCGGTCAAACCCATGGCGGGGTTCGCCGATGTCTGGCAGGGCCTCGCCGGCAGTCTTCCTTCCCACGTCACCATCATCGGCGCCGGGCTGGGCGGTGTGGAGCTGGCGCTCGCGGTGAGACACGCGCAGCGCGCGCAGCTGGGGGATTTGTCCGGCAGCGTCACCCTCATCGACCGAGACACACCGCTCTCATCGGCCAGTCCAGCTCTTCGCCACGCCCTGCGTAAACATCTCGACCGCGCCGGAATTGATGTCCGCAAGGGCGTCTCCCTCCACCGCTCCCTGGATGGCCATCTGGTCCTGGATGATGGCTGCGAGATACAAACCGGTCTGATCCTGTGGGTGGCTGGCGCAACGGCTCATGACTGGCTCTCTGCATCCGGCCTCGAAACCGATCACGGCTTTCCGCTGGTGGGCCCGACGCTTGAATCACACTCCCATCCGGGCGTGTTCGTTGCAGGCGATGCGGCAGCCATGTCCGGCATGACAGTCCCGAAGGCCGGCGTCTATGCCGTACGCCAGGGCCCGGTCCTGATGCAGAACCTGCTCGCGCGCCTCAAGGACCGTCCCTTGCAGGCCTTCCGGCCCCAAGCCGATTATCTCAAACTCGTATCCCTCGGCCGACGCGCCGCCCTTGCCGAGAAATGGGGGCTGTGCGTGCAACTGCCCGGCCTGTGGTGGCTGAAATCCCGAATTGACCGGGCATTCGTTCAGGGCTGATGGGTCAGCACGCCCGAGCGTTTCCGGGCGGCTTCCTCCAGAATGACACTGGCCGCGATTTCACTGGCATCCCGGTCGCCTTCCTTCATGCGCTCCAGCGCTTCGGCCTGCTGCGCCTTTTGTGCCTCCAGGCGGTCCGGTTGTTCCAGCCATGACATGGCTTTTGCCGCAATGAGCTCGGCCTGCTGTCGGGTCTGCACGAATTCCGGAACAATCTCCCGGTCATCGCTGACGATGTTCAGGAGGGTGATATGCGTCTTCTTGTACAACAGGCCGCGCGCCAGGGCCCAGGTGATCCATCCGGTCCGGTAGGACACGATCATGGGTGTGCCCTGCATCGCAAGTTCTGTCGTGACGGTGCCCGAACAGGCCAGCGCCAGATCGGCGGCCGCCATGCCGTCGAAACGGAGTAACGGATCGGAGGTCACGATTGACCACTGGGCTGCGTCCGGAAAGGATGATTTGAACTGTTCTGAAACGTTTTGAGCCGGCATGAACACGATCTGCAGAGTTTCATCGGCCGCCTTGAGGCGCCGCGCGGCGTCCACCAGTTCCGGGGCCACGCGCTTGATCTCGCTCGGCCGACTCCCCGGCAGGACCAGCACGATACGGGTAGACTCCGCGAGCCCCAATGCCTTGCGGAACCGCGCCGCATCCCCCGTTTCATGCCGAGATATGGCCGGGTTGCCGATCACGGTCGTCTCCAGTCCGTAGGGCTCGTAATACGGCACTTCTAGGTCGTGAATGCACAATAGATGGTCCACAACAGCCGCCAGCGTCTTTGCGCGTCCCGGACGCGTTGCCCAGACCTGCGGCCCGACCAGCTTGACCAGCCGAATGTCCGGCGCGCGCAGCCTGACCCGTTGCGCGACACGCAGCATGAACCCCCAGGAATCGACCAGCACGACCACATCCGGCGCATCTGCCACAATGGCATCGGCGGCCTCATCAGCCAGTCGCACCACGTCCCCATAGGCCTTCAGCCCCTCGAAGAAACCGAGAATGGACAAGGGCGAGATGTCGATGGCCGACTCGATCCCGACCGACGCAAGTTCCTGACCGCCGATCCCCGCAATATGCGCGTCTGGTGACCGCCGTCTCAATTCTTCGACCACTTCACGCGCCAGCAGATCCCCCGAGGCCTCTGCCGCCACCATGAAAATGCGCGGACCGGTCACTGGCCGGTCTCCGGCGGGAACCCGTAAATGAACACGCCCAGTTCCTCCGCCCGGTCGATCATCTCGCGCCGGTTCAGCAGCAATGCGCCCCCCGCCTCGATGGCAAGCCCTGCGAGACCGGCCGCAGCCACTTTCTCGACCGTTGAAACCCCCGTCGTCGGCAGGTCAATGCGCAGTTCCTGTCCCGGTTTCGGCCGTTTGACCAGGACACCCTGCCGATTGGCGGGCGTCCCCCGGATTTCCTCGGGAAGCGTGCGGCACCGCTCCAGCATGGCATCTGTGCCTTCCTGCGCCTCAACAGCCAGCACGAGCCCTCGGCAGACAACCGCGCCCTGACCGATGTCCAGCGCGCCCGTGGCAGACGCCACACGTGCGGCGTGCTCGATGTCTGCCATCTGCTCGTCAGAGGGCTTGTTTCCGGCGATGACACCGGATGGCGCCAGCAGCTGGCCATGGACTTCATGGCTGCCCAGAACGCGAAAGCCCTGCTTTTCAAATTCCGAAACCAGAACCCGCAACAAGGCATCATCGCCCTTGCGGGCGGCGGCCAGAACCTTCGGCAACAGGCGAACGCCCTTCATGTCGAGTTTCAGATTGGCGAAATCAGGTCTTTTCACGATCCCTGCGAACACCACGTCCTCGCAGCCCGCCGCCTTCAATCGCTTGAGGATGCCGCCCACTTCTCCAAGACCGACCACCTCACCGGGAAACCTGGCCAGGGCCGGGTCTTCGAACCCTTTCAGACGCAGCACATAGGCACCCTGTCCGGTCTCCATCGCATTGTCGGCAATGGCGACCGGCAATTCGCCGAGACCTGCAATGATACCGAGCGGGGCCATGTTTCCGCTCAAGCCGGTTTGCAGATGGGGCGGTCTTCGCCCGTCTGGATGAATGAGATGATTTCCATGGCCAGGGCGTTGTCGGCATAGTCCTTGGCCGCCTGTTCGAGGCGATCCCGGAACAGGCCTTCCCCATGGAAGATCGCTTTGTAGGCGGCCCGAATGTCTCGGATGTCGGCCTTCGAAAAACCGCGACGCTTCAGGCCCACCATGTTCAGTCCTGACAGCTTGGCATGATTGCCGACCACGGAACCGAACGGAATGACATCTTCCACGACAATCGCGCCCCCGCCGATGAAGGCATTGCGCCCGATCCGGGAGAATTGGTGAACCGCCGACAAACCTCCGAACCAGACATGGTCGCCAACCTCGATATGGCCGGCCAGAGACACATTGTTGGCCATGACGACATGATTTCCGATGCGGTTGTCATGCGCGATGTGCGCCCCGATCATGATGAAACAATTGTCGCCCACCCTGGTCAGGCCGCCAAATTTCGGCATGCCGGAATGGGCCGTGGCGTATTCTCGGAAGACGCAATTGTTGCCGACGACCAGGCGGGACTCCGGTGTGGAGTCAAACCCGATGACTTGCGGCACCCCGCCCAGCACCGCATGCGGGTGCAGCACGCACTTCTCGCCAAGTTCGGTATGCCCGGTGACAACCGAATGGGACATCAGCACGGATCCGGCACCGATACGGGCGTTCGGGCCGACATGGCAGAATGGGCCTACGCGAACTCCGTCGCCAAGTTCGGCGCCATCCTCGACGCAGGCGGAGGGATGAATGTCCATGGCCAGTTTGTTCCAGTCAGCTGCCGGCGGCCGGGCGCCGCCTATCCCTTTTTCTTCGGGTTCGAGTTCTTCTGCAACCAGGCGACTTCCCGCATCCATTGCCGAATGGGTTTGGCCGGCGTGCCGCCCCAAGTCTCCCCGGCATCGACGTCCCGGAACAATCCCGCAGACGCCGCAAGGGAGACGCCCTCGCCCACTTTCACATGATCGGCAATGCCCACGCGGCCGCCAAGCATGGAGCCGTCCCCCACCTGTACGGATCCGGATATGCCGCCAAAGGCCGCTACCAGCACGGATCTTCCCAGAACCACATTGTGCGCGATCTGGCACAGATTATCGATCCGGCAGCGTTCGCCCAGAATGGTGTCATCAAACGCGCCGCGATCGATGCAGGAATTGGCTCCCACCGTGACATGGTCCTGAAGGATGACACGGCCATAATGGGGCGCGTCTTCAGCGCCATTGGGGCCCGGCATCACGCCAAACCCGGCTTCGCCAATCCGCACGCCAGCCAGAAGCTTCACATGATCGCCAATGAGCGCATTGAACAGGCTTGTCCCCGCGCCGATGCTGCACTTGCGGCCGATCTGAACGCCGGGGCCGATCACGGCGTTGGGGCCGATCACGGTATCGGAACCGATCACCGCGCCCGGCCCGATACAGGCACCCGGCCCGATGCGGACACTGTCGTCGAGGCTGGCATCCGGCGAAATTCGCGCGTCGCCCTGCCAGTCTGCATGGCGGGGACGGAACAGCGCTGCGCCGGCCACGCCCTGAACATGGCGCGGAAACCGCGACACGAGATAGGGCACGCCGTCCGGCACATGCGGGATGTTGGCGTCATTGACGACCAGCGCCGAAATATCCGCGCTGACATCGCTTGGCGACTTGCCGTCGCCATCCAGAAAACCGATGTCTCCCCGGCGGCCATTGGCTGCCGAGGAGATGCCGGTCAGTTCGATCTGCGCGTCGCCCTTCAGCTCCGCGCCGGTCTTTTCGGCCAGTTCGCCAAGGGAGAGAGTTCCCCGGCGCTCATAAAAACGCGTGTCGACTGGCACTTTACCCTCTTGCCTATTGGGCCGGCTGGTCCGGGATTCGCTTGCGCACAACGGAGATCGTCGGCGTGGCCGCATCCAGCTTGCTGATCACTTCAGCGGAGACGTCAACCGAGTCCACGCCATAGATCACGGCGCTCTTGGACAGCACGATCCCGGCACCCTTCTGGCTCACGACTTCCAGCAGGACCGGCTCCAGCGCCTTGTTGAAGTCGACAAGAGCCTGACGCTCGGTCAGTGCGAATTCGTTGGCAGCCTTCTGACGGGCCTTGCCGAAGTCACCGGCTTTCTTGTCATAGGCGTTCAGGCGGGTGACCAGTGCGGCGTCGGCGGCGATCTGCTCGCGGGTCTTGCCCTGAAGCTCGGTGTTCAGCGCCTTGCCTTCGGTCTCCAGGGACGTGCGGGTCGGCGACAGTTCGGTGTTGATCTGGGTCTCGATGCTTTTCAACTTGGCCTGGATATCCTTGCCAGCCTTGCTGTCACGAAGGATCTTTGCCTCGTCAATCGTGATGACGGTGGTGCCCTGCGCCTGAGCCGCCGGGGTCATGACCGCAAAGGCGGCAAAGCTCATCATCAGCGCGAGCGCGAAATTCTTGAGTCGGGACATTCTAGTCTCCTGTCTTTCGGTGAGAAATTTAGAAACGGGTTGAAGTTGAGAACCGGAACGTTTCTGTCCGGTCATAGTCTTCCCTCTTGAGGATCTGCGAGAAGTCGAAGCGGATCGGGCCAAAGGGAGAATCCCAGAACACGCTGAGGCCGGCCGAAGCCCGGAGGGAGGCAGCGGTCTTGGTCAGACGCACCGCCGGCAGGCCGGTTGCAGAATCGGTGAAGTAGATCGTCGGCCCGATATCCGGACCACGCAGGGATCCGAGCGCGCCGGCTTCGGCGAACAGGGCGCTGCGGATGCCATATTCTTCCGGCACGAAGTTCGGCAAGCTGAGTTCGAACGTGCCCTGATAGTAGACGTTGCCGCCCTGGGAGTTCAGGCGGCGGGTCTGAACCACTTCGCCGGTCTCCGGATCCACCACACGCACAATCTCGCGGGGGCCGATACCGGCAACATCAAAGCCGCGGAACGTGCTGCCGCCCCGGAAGAAGCGATTGTTGATCCGCACGCCCTGATTGTCCTCCAGCGGGAACACATAGCCGCCCGCCAGACGCAGGCTGGCGATCACGTCACGCCAGACGCCCCGATACAGCGTACCCGAGGTTTCCGTCCGGAGATATTTCACATCGCCGCCGAGACCTGCGAGATCCTGGCTGAAGCGGAAGTCGAATCCGCGAGACGGCCGGATGGGATCGTTCGTCCGGTCCCACAGGAAATTGTAGCCTATGATACTGGAGATATCATTGCGCTCTGCCCGGCAGATCGCATCGCGCAGAACATATTCCGGCGAACACTGGTCCACGACGCGCTGGCCTTCCCCGGCATCCCCGGCCTCGACCAGCCGGTAGCGGTCATCGCTGAAATCTTCCGGCGTATCCGCGCCCGCCGTCTGGATGCGGTCGGTGACGAAGAAGCCGTTCTCGTCGATGATATAATTGCGGTCCAGGACGTTCACGTCGTCCGACTGAAGGCGATAGCTCAGACCGAGTTGCATGCGCTCGGTGAGCGGAAAGCCCAGTCGCACGCCTGCACCAATCGTCTCGCTGCTGAAGCCGGAATAGTCTTCATAGTCCTGGCGCGTGGCATAGGCATCAATGCCGCCAGACAGGTTCCGGTCGAACAGGCGCGGCTCGGTAAACCGGAAATCCAGCACCTGCTGACGGCTGGACGCGGAGATCCGGGCCACGACCGACTGGCCGCGGCCGCGCAGGTTTCTCTGCGATGCGCTGACGTCCAGCAAATATGCGTCTACCGACGAGAAGCCCGCCGCAAAGGACAGTTCCCCGGTCGGCTGTTCTTCCACCTTGATGTCGACGATCGTCCGGTCCGGCTGGTCGGAGGGCGTTTCGACGATTTCAACATTCTTGAAGTAGCCAAGGGCCCGAACACGGTTTTTCGAGCGGTCCAGCAGGATCCGGTTGAAGGCGTCGCCTTCGGAAATCCGCAGTTCGCGGCGGATAACCCGGTCGAGGGTCTGCGTGTTGCCGACAATGTTGATCCGGTCGATATAGACGCGCGGACCTTCGTCCACGGCGAAGGTCACATCGATCAGGCCGGTTTCGGGGTTCACATCGATCTGCGGACGGATGTCGACGAATGCATAGCCCGCAATGCCGGCAGCATAGGTCAGCGCATCAATCGTGTCCTCGATCGAATCGCCCCGGAACAGGGAATTGGTCTGGATCGGGACGGCCCGGCGAAGCGCCGTCGCATCGAGCTTCTCCAGCGCCGTCTCGACCTTCACCTCGCCGAAATAATACTGTCGGCCTTCATCCACCGTCATGGTGATGTAGAAGTCCTTCTGGTCGGGCGTCAGCTCCGCAACGGCCGACGTGACCCGGAAATCATAATAGCCATTGTTCTGGTAGAACTGCCGCAACAGATCGCGGTCATATTCGAGGCGGCCGGGATCGTAATTGTCATTCGAGCTGAAGAACCGCCACAATCGCGACTGACGGGTCACGATCTCGCTGCGCAGGCGCGAGTCCGAATAGGCCTGATTGCCGATGAAATTGATTGCCCGCACGCCCGTCACCGGCCCCTCGGTGATTTCGAAGATCAGGTCGACCCGGTTCTGTTCCAGCGGCTTGTATTGCGGTTCGACCTTCGCAGCGAAGCGCCCGGACTGGCGATACAGTTCCAGGATGCGCTGAACATCCGACTGGACGCGTGCGGCGGTGAAGATGCCGCGCGGTGCCGCCTGAATGTCCTCTTTCAGCTTGTCGTCGTCCAGAGCGCTGTTGCCCTCAAAGATCACGCGGTTGATGATCGGGTTCTCCACGACGCGGACAACAAGATTGTCATCAACGCGGTCAATCGAGACGTCGGCGAACAGATTGGTCGCGAACAGGGTCTTCAGCGACAGGTCGATTCGGTCCGGGTCGAACGTGTCACCCGGCGCCACCAGAAGATAGGACTGCACCGTCCGGGCCTCGATCCGCTGGTTCCCCTCCACGATCACCGACCGGATCGTGCCACCGTAGCGATTGTCTTCCTGTGCATCGGCAGTTCCCATTGGAAACAGTGTGGCATTCGTCGCCAGAACACTGCCCGCCATCATGGTTGCTGCAAGAAACTTACGCATCGTCGATACACTCTCTGGTTAATTTCGGCGGGCGGTCAGCCGCCTCTTGCACCGAACAAGCCGGTTTCGATGAGATCACCCCAAGTGATCACAACGACCATTCCCAATAACAGGATCAAGCCGAATGTCAGGGCCACCTCCTGCACTTTTTGCGGCATTTCCCTGCCGGCAATCGCTTCATAGGCGTTAAACACGAGATGTCCACCGTCCAGCACGGGCAGCGGAAGCAGGTTGAAAAAACCGACCCCGACAGAGATTGCGGCGCAGATACTTGCCAGCATCCAGAACAGTTGGGACAGTTTCTGGGACGTGGTCATCTGCTCCTGTTCCCAGACCTGGTTTACAGCGCGGCGACCGATATCCCCGATACCCACGGGTCCCGTCATCGCGTGCATGGACATCTTCCCGGTGACGATTCGGGTGAGCATGGTCACCGTCCGGTCAATAGTCGCGCCGGTCTCGATAACGCCCTGTCCGAGCGCTTCGACCGGATTGTAGGTGATGTGTTCCCCAAACGAGATGGGTGTGATGCTTACGCCAATCGTGGCCTGAGGTACTTTCTGGCCGAAATCATTCTCCCGTACGATTTCTTCAGGCGTGATCACGAGGGTTTGCTGTCCGGTTTCGCGCTGGACCAGGAAATCCATCGGCTCATTCGGGTTCAGGATGATCGCCACCAAAACTTCTGAGACGTCGCTGACAGATTTGCCATTCACTTCCAGCACGACATCCCCGGCCTCCATGCCACCGGCTTCCGCCGCGCCGCCTTCGACCACATCGGCAATGCCGACTTTCATGTCAGCTCGGCCGTGCACGCCGATAATCAGGGCGAAGATGAGGGTGGACAGGATGAAATTGGCAAACGGCCCGGCAAGGCTGACCAGCGAACGCTGTCCCACACCGAGGTTGTTGTAGGCTTTTCCGACCGGGCCCGATTCGATTTTCCCCACATCCGAAGCCAGCTGGCTTTCCCCGACAAACTTCACAAATCCGCCGAGCGGAATCCAGTTCACGCGCCAGCGCGTGCCATGCTTGTCCTTGCGCTCGAAGACCGGCTTTCCAAAGCCGATCGAGAAGGATTCCACGGCCGCACCGAACCAGCGCCCGACCAGATAATGGCCGAGCTCGTGCACGATCACCACGATCCCCATCATGAAGATCAGGCAAACGAGAAACAGCGGTCCCTGGCTGAGAATCTCCCCCAAAAATCTATCCTCCCGTTCCGTGCTGGGTCGTCTCTAGAACATTTCTCGCCATTTCTCGACTGAAACGGTCCAGCAAGGCAATCTCCTCCACGCTGCCGCAGCCAATTTCAGCCATGTTTCCAGCGAAATAGCGGTCCAACGTCTCTTCCACGATCCAGCTTATGTCCAGAAAACCGCATTGGCCCGCGATAAATGCAGAAACCGCCGCTTCATTAGCGCAATTTAATATCGTCGTCGCCTGCGCGCCTTCGGCATAAGCCTGACGGGCGAGCCGGATCGCCGGAAATCGCGTATCATCAACAGGTTCGAAGTCCAGACGCCCCATGGCGGCGAGGTCCAGGCGGTCCACCGTGGTCTCGATCCGGTCCGGCCAGCCCAGCGCGTACGAGATCGGAGTCTTCATGTCCGGCGCGCCCAGTTGCGCGATCACAGACCCGTCAGTGAAGTGCGCCATGCCGTGAATGATGGATTGCGGATGGACGATCACGTCCAGGGCATCGCCGCTGACATCGAACAGGAAGCCGGCCTCGATGAACTCCAGCGCCTTGTTCATCAAGGTGGCACTGTCGATGGAATTCTTGATCCCCATGCTCCAGTTCGGGTGTGCCGCCGCTTCGGCTGGTGTGGCCGCCCGCATCTGCTCCCGTGTGGCGGTACGGAAAGGACCGCCCGACGCCGTGATGGTCAGCCTGTCGAGTGAGCGGCCGTCCCCAAGGCATTGAAAAATCGCGGAATGCTCGGAATCCACGGGCAGGATACGGACATCCCGCTTCGCCGCTTCCTCGAGGATCAACCGGCCACCACAGACAATGCTCTCCTTGTTGGCAATCGCCACGTCATTGCCGGCCCGCACCGCCGCCATGGTGGAATCTAGACCGGCCGCACCAACAATGGCGGCCAGCACCCGGTCGACCGGTCGCGCCGCCGCCTCGCAGACTGCGGTCACTCCGGCAGCTGCTTCCACGCCGGACCCGGCGAGCCTCTCGCGAAGTTCGGGCAGTTTGGATTCGTCGGCAATGACGGCGATCCGGGCGCCGAATTCCCGCGCCTGTGCGGACAGTGTTTCCACATCCGAGCCCGCAGACAACGCCTCGATCTCGAACCTTGCAGCGCCCGCCCGGTTGGCGTGTCGCACCACATCCAGCGCGGACGTGCCGATGGACCCCGTCGCGCCCATGATGCTGATTCGCCGGGTCTCCATTACGAGACTCCCAGCGCGCGATGAACAGACGGGAACAACCACAAGACCAGCACGCCAACAACGCTGACGGCTCCGAGTCCGTCGACCCGGTCCAGAACACCGCCATGCCCAGGCAGAAGATTGCTGGAATCCTTGACCTTGAATCGGCGCTTCAATCCGCTTTCGAAAAGATCGCCTGCCTGCGCGGTCATCGAAAGACCGAACCCGAGCAGGACCCAGACCAGCGCCGAGGCCTGCTCCAGGTCCGCCGCCGCAAATCCGCACACGCCCGTGAACAGCAAAGCCCCGACAGCACCGCTCCAGGTCTTGTTCGGGCTTTCTTGCGGCAACAGCCTCGGGCCGCCCATGCCGCGCCCGACAAAATAGGCCGCTGCGTCAGACCCCCAGACGAAGGCCATGAAATACAGGGCGACCGCGCGGCCATCCCACGGCCCTTCCCGCAGCATCCAGAGCGCCGCTGCCATTGCGGTCACATACAGCCAGCCGCCGGACGCCAATCCGCGGTCCCGAAATTGTCCCGGTTGGGATGCAAAGGCCAAGACCAGCCCCAGCACGCCGAGCGCCAGCGAAATTTCGACCTGTTCCAGTGGCAGGGCGAGGCAAAACAGGGCCGCGCTCGCGGACAGGAGCTGGCGCCTTGGATGGCCGCTCATGCCGCCCCATTCCCAGGCCATGATTCCCGCCGCCAGCGCGCTTGCCACGGCCAGCCACCAACCGCCTGACCAGACAACGAACAATCCGGTCGGAATCAACAGCGCCGCCGTCATCAGCCTCTGGCCGAGTTGCGAGAAACGCTTCTCGGGCGGTGTCCAGTCGCCCATTACGCGTCTCCTGTCGTCACGGCCCCGAAACGCCGTTCGCGCTCATTGTAGATGCGAATTGCCTTTTCCAGCCAGCTCCGGTCGAAATCCGGCCACAGCACATCGAAGAAAACGAGTTCGCAATAGGCCGCCTGCCACAGCAGGAAATTGCTGAGGCGATATTCGCCGCTTGTCCGGATCAGCAAGTCGGGATCCGGCATTCCGGAAGTGTCCAGATAGGTTTCGAATACCTCTTCAGACACATCTGCCGGGTCAAGCTCTCCCTGTGCCACGGCCATGCCCAGCTTGCGGGCAGCCCGGGCAATCTCTTCGCGTCCGCCATAATTGAAGGCGATGTTCAGGAAGAACTCGTTGTTTTCAGCCGTGTCACGCTCCGCCTTGTCGACCAGGACGGCAATGTCATCCGGCAGCCCTTCCCGGCGCCCGAGAATGCGGATCTTCACCCCTTCCTCGCGCAATCGGGCAAGGTCCTTCTTGATGAAGGTTTTCAGCAGGCCGAACAGCGCATTCACTTCGGCAGCCGGCCGACGCCAGTTCTCCGTCGAGAAGGAATAGACCGTCAGATACCGGATCCCGAGATTGCCAGCGGCCTCGACCGTCCGACGCAGCGCCTCGACACCCCGCTCGTGCCCGGCGGCCCGAGGCATTCCGCGGGCATTGGCCCAACGGCCGTTTCCATCCATGATGATGGCAATATGGGTGGGAACGCTCAAGGCGTCAGCATGTCTGTCGGACGTCGCAGGGGCGTCGTCTGTCGGCATCAGACCTGCATGATCTCCGCTTCCTTCGCCTTCAGCGCATCATCCACCTTGCCGACATAGAGGTCGGTGAGTTTTTGCACTTCATCAGACAGCGAATGCAGGCGGTCTTCGCTGATCTCGCCATCCTTCTCCATCTTCTTGAGCGAATCCATGCCGTCGCGGCGGATGTTGCGCACAGCCACTCGGGCAGCCTCGGCATATTTGCCGGCAACCTTCTGAAGCTCGATGCGGCGCTCCTCGTTCAGCGGCGGGATCGGAATACGCAGATTCTGCCCATCGGTGACCGGGTTCAGGCCAAGGCCGGAATCGCGAATGGCGCGCTCGGTCGCCCCGACAACCGTCTTGTCCCAGACATTCACCGACAGCATGCGGTTGTCGGACACGGTCACCGACGCAACCTGGTTCAGCGGAACCGTCGATCCATAAGCCGGAACCATGACAGCATCCAGCAGGTTCACCGAGGCGCGGCCCGTGCGCAGCCCGCTGAATTCGGTGGAGAGAGACGCCAGTGCGCCTTCCATCCGGCGCTCAAGATCTTTCTTGTCATAGCTCATGACTCTTACGCTCCATGATTTGTAATGGTTGTCGACGTGCCCTTCCCGTGAAGGACCTTGAGGAGCGAGCCCTCCTCCTTGAGCGAGAAAACCACAATCGGAATGTTGTTGTCGCGCATGAGACTCACCGCGGACGGGTCCATGACGCGCAGATCCTTGGCGAGCAATTCCTGGTAACCGACCTCGTCATAGCGGGTCGCGCTGGCATCCACTTTCGGATCAGCCGTATAGACGCCGTCGACCTGGGTGCCTTTCAGCAAGGCGTCGCAATTCATCTCGATCGCGCGCAGCGCTGCGCCCGTATCGGTTGTGAAGAACGGATTGCCGATGCCTGCCGCGAAGATGACGACCCGGCCCTTTTCCATGTGCCGCTGGGCGCGGCGGCGGATATAGGGCTCGCAGATCGCTTCCATCCGGATCGCGGATTGCACCCGCGTCGGCACACCGATGCTCTCCAGCACGCTCTGCATGGCAAGGGCATTCATGATCGTAGCCAGCATGCCCATGGAATCGGCCTGGGCACGCTCCATGCCCTTCGCCGCGCCTGCAACGCCGCGGAAGATGTTGCCACCTCCAATGACCAGGCAGATTTCAGCGCCGGTGTCCTGGGCGGCCTTGATGGCGTGAGCGAACTTCTCGCAGGTCGGAATATCAATGCCGAACTGACCCGGCCCCATCAGGGCCTCTCCGGACAGTTTCAGCAACACCCGCTTGTATTTCAAAGGACTGGAGCCCGACTCTTCGCTCTGCATGGACGATGTCTCCGCTTTGATCCGCCTTACAGGCTCCTAAAAGATTCCCGGCCGCCTGTCATGGGCGACCGGGATGTTCAAAGCCCTTTGCGGGCAGAAAGGCAAGCGCGATCAGCTGCCTTTTGTCATGGAGGCGACTTCGTCAGCGAAATTGTCTTCCGCCTTCTCGATGCCTTCGCCGAGCTTGAAGTGCACGAAGCCTTTCAGCGTCGCGCCCTGCTCTTCGAGGAATTTGCCGACCGTCTGGTCCGGGTTCATCACGAAGGGCTGTTCGGTCAGAACGACTTCCTTGTAGAATTTCTGCATCCGGCCAACGATCATCTTCTCGATGACATTGTCAGGCTTGCCGCTCTCGCGGGCCTGCTCGGTCAGAACGCGCTTTTCGGCCTCGACGATGGCCGGGTCCAGTTCCTCGGTGGTTGCAGCCGCCGGAGACGTTGCAGCGATATGCATGGCCACCTTGCGGCCGATGTCTTCCAGATCGCCGGACCCGTCGAGCGCGACCAGAACGCCAACCTTGCCCATGCCAGCCGTTTCGGCGTTGTGGATGTAGGAAGCGACCTTGCCGTCGGCCGTCAGCTTGGCGCTGCGGCGCAGGGTCATGTTCTCGCCGATCGTCGCGATCAGACGCTTGATCAGGTCATCGACATTGCCTTCGCCATCGGGGGACGGCGCCGCTGACAGGGCCTCGACAGACCCGTCGGTGCCCAGTGCCGCCTTGGTGATGCCGGACAGCGCCGTCTGGAACTTTTCATTCCGCGCGACGAAATCCGTCTCGGCGTTAAGTTCGACGATTGCGCCGGACTTGCCGTCTTCGGACACTTCAACCGCCACGAGGCCGTCCGCAGCCGTCCGGCCGGACTTCTTCGCAGCCTTCGACAGGCCCTTGGCGCGCAGCCAGTCGACTGCAGCAGCTTCGTCTCCACCATTCTCGACGAGTGCCTTCTTGGCATCCATCATGCCGGCACCCGTTTTCTCGCGCAGTGCCTTTACAAGCGCAGCGGTAATCTCAGCCATTGCCCTATTCCTTCAATTTGGTGTTCAGGTCAGACGCCGGAAATCAGGCGCCCGTCGTATCTTCAGCAGCTTCGCCTTCGGCAGCGACGGCAACGTCGGCTTCGGCCAGCGCGTCAACATCCTCGAGCTCTCCGAGATCGACGCCGAGACCTGCGGTCGACTCTGCCAGTCCGTCAAGAACCGCATCGGCGAACAGGTTGCAGTAGAGCGAAATCGCGCGGGCAGCATCATCATTGCCCGGGAAGCCGTAATCGGCGTCGGCCGGATCACAGTTCGTGTCGAGCACGGCCACAACCGGGATGCCCAGCTTGCGGGCTTCCTGGACAGCGATGGCTTCCTTGTTGGTGTCGATCACGATCATCGCGGCCGGCAGGCCACCCATGTCGGCGATACCGCCCAGGGACTGCTGCAGCTTGTCGCGGCGGCGCTCCAGGTCCAGCAATTCCTTCTTCGTCAGGCCCTGACCCGAGCCGCTTTCGAACATCGTGTTCAGCTCTTTCAGCTGCTTGATGGAGTTCGACACGGTCGACCAGTTGGTCAGCGTGCCGCCCAGCCAGCGATGGTTCATGTAGTATTGTGCGCAGCGCTGAGCCGCTTCTGCAATCGGCTCTGCTGCCTGGCGCTTCGTGCCAACGAACAGCACGCGACCACCCTTGGCCACCGTGTCGCGCACGAAAACGAGCGCCTGATGAAGCGCCGGCACGGTCTGCGACAGGTCCATGATGTGAATGCCGGAGCGGTCGCCGTAGATATACGGCTTCATGCGCGGATTCCAGCGGTGGGTTTGGTGACCGAAGTGAACGCCAGCTTCGAGCAGCTGACGCATGTTGAAGTCAGGTAGGGCCATAGATTGTCTCCATCCGGTTGGCCGTCACGGGTGGAACGTTGGACCACCATGGCCCGTCGCACCGGATGCACCCGTGAACTGGTTTCTGATGGGGCGGCTTATACAGAAATTGCCTGCGGCTGCAAGTCCGCCAGACCGGCTTTTGTCAGGCCGCTTTCAGGGGCTCCACCCGCTCGACGCCGGGCGCTTCCTTGAGGGCCCGCTGCGCACTCAGGCCGATCGTGTAGGTCGCCGGCAGCTTCAGCGTCACCACGCGCCCGTCATCCAGCGGCATCTCGATCAAAAGCTCGCCTTTTTCGAGATCCTGCAGCTTGGCGAGGTGACCCACCACGCCCGCCAGGTCCGAGACGTGCGCCCCCACCGCCAGACGGATCTTGAGCGCGCCCATCGCCTTCGACAGGCGGGCCGATTCCAGCTTCAGCACGCGCTCGGCGTTCAACCGGATTTCCTCGGCATTGCGCTTCACGCCCACCGTGATCGCCACCGCATTGCCGACCTGCAAAAGATCGTAATTCTGCGACAGCGTCTCCGGGAACACCATCATTTCCACTTCACCTGAGGGATCAGACAGGGTCAGGAAGGCAAACTTCCCGCCATTGCGCGCGGGTTTGTCGCTTCTGGCGCGGACCATGCCGATCATTTCCAGCGGCTTGCCGTCGGAGGCGCGCTCTTCCACTTCCATTGCCAGCGTCACACGGTCCCGGTCGAGCCCCTCCAGAACGTCATCCAGAGGGTGGCCGGAAAAGTAGAACCCGATCGACTTGAATTCCTGGTCCAGCTTCTGCTGACCGTTCCAGGCCTTCACCTTGGGCAGGACCGGGCGCAGGGCCGGCTCGGCTTCAGCGAACAGGCCGCCCTGCCCGCCCTGCCGGTCCTGCGCTGCACTGACGGCCAGGTTTGCCAGCAGCGGCGCCGCCTCGAGCACCCGGGCGCGATTGGCTTCCAGCGAGTCGAACGCACCGGACTTGGCAAGCGACTCAAACGCCTTCTTGTTCACATGTTTCGGATCCACGCGTTCGGCAAACTCGTAAAGATCGGCAAACGGGCCGTCCTTCTCGCGGATTTCCACCACATGTTTCATGGCTTCGAGGCCAACGCCTTTCAGGGCGCCCAGCGCATAGACCACCGCGCCGTCGCGCACGTCGAAATCCGCCGTTGAGGCATTCACGTCCGGCGCGAGGACTGGAATCTTCAGGCGCTTTGCTTCCTGGAAAAAGGCGGCCAGCTTGTCGGTATTGCCGATATCAAGGCTCATCGACGCCGCCAGGAACTCGACCGGGAAGTGCCGCTTCAGATAGCCCGTATGGTATCCGATCAGGGCATAGGCCGCCGCGTGTGATTTGTTGAACCCGTATCCCGCAAACTTCTCCATCGTGTCGAAGATGTCGTTGGCGAGCTTTTCCTCCATGCCTTTCAGCTCGGCCGCACCTTCGACGAAGCGCTTGCGCTGCGCGATCATCTCCTCGACCTTCTTCTTGCCCATGGCGCGGCGCAGAAGGTCGGCTTCACCAAGCGAGTAGCCGGCGATTTCCTGCGCCATCCGCATGACCTGCTCCTGGTACACAGGCACGCCATAGGTGGCTTCGAGGACGGGTTTCAGGTCTGGATGCTGGTAGACGACCGAGGACGGGTCTTCCTTGCCCTGCACATAGACCGGAATGTTTTCCATCGGCCCGGGCCGGTAGAGCGAGATGATGGCGATCACGTCTTCCAGATTGTGCGGGCGCACCTTCTTCAGCGTGTCGCGCATACCGGCGCCTTCCAGCTGGAACACGCCCAGCGTCTCGCCGCTGGCCATCAGGTCATAGGTCGCCTGATCATCCAGGCTCTGCCATTCCGGTCCGACATCGCGCCCGTCGCGCCGGATCAGCTTCAGCGCCCGGTCAATGACGGTCAGCGTCTTCAGGCCCAGGAAGTCGAACTTCACAAGCCCGGCCATCTCGGCATACTTCATGTTGAACTGCGTCGCCGGCAGGTCTGCACGCGGATCATTGTACAGCGGCACCAGCTCGACCAGCGGCCGGTCGCCAATCACGACACCGGCAGCGTGCGTGCCCGCATTGCGGTACTTGCCCTCCAGCGACAAGGCCACTTCCAGCAACTCGCCAACGCGCTCATCCGCATCGATCTCGTCCTGGAATTTGGGCTCGTCGTCGATGGCATCCTGCAGCTTGGGCGGATTTGCCGGATTGAACGGGATCAGCTTGGCCAGCCGGTCCACCTGCCCGTAGGGCATCTGCATGACCCGGCCGACATCGCGCACGACAGCCTTCGCCTGCAGCGTACCGAATGTGATGATCATGGCGACAGAGTCAGCCCCGTATTTGTCACGCACATAGCGGATGACTTCACCGCGCCGTTCCTGACAGAAATCCACGTCGAAGTCCGGCATGGAAACACGTTCCGGGTTCAGGAAGCGCTCGAACAGCAGGTCGAACCGCAAGGGGTCGAGATCCGTGATCAGCAGCACCCAGGCGACAAGCGAGCCTGCGCCAGAGCCCCGGCCCGGCCCGACCGGGATGCCGTTTTCCTTGGCCCATTTGATGAAGTCCGAAACGATCAGGAAGTAGCCGGGGAACCCCATTCGCTCGATGATGGACAATTCATAGTCGAGCCGTTCGAAATAGGTCTCGCGATCCGCATACAGCTTGTCGGCTTCCGACAGGCGATACTCCAGCCCCTCCACGGCCTGCTTGCGCAGTTCTTCCGATTCCGAACGGCCTTCCTTCGAGAAATTGGGCAGGATCGGCTTGTGGGTCTCGGCCTTCACGGCGCAGCGCCGGGCGATCTCCGCTGTGTTCAGGATGGCTTCGGGCAGGTCGGCAAACAGGTCCGCCATCTCGCCTGCTGTCTTCAGGTATTGGGACGGGTCCACCCGCTTGCGGTCTTCCTGTCCGAGATACTGGCCATTCGAGATGCACATCATGGCATCGTGGGCCTTGGCATCGGAGGATTTCATGAACCGCGCATCATGCGTCGCCACCAGAGGCAGGCCGAGTTCATAGGCCAGGTCGATGAGGCCGTCCTCGGTCGTATATTCGTCGTCCGTGCCATGCCGCGTGATCTCTACGTAGCACCGCCCCGGATAGGCCGCCGCCAGGGTCGACAGCTCGGTGCGGGCATCAGCTGTCCGGCCCTTGAGCAAATGCCGTGCGACCTCGCCCTCGGCCCCGCCTGTCAGCAGGATCAGCCCGTCGGTCTCGTCCAGCAGCAGATCCCGGTGCAGCTTCGGCACACCGTCCGCCGCATCCAGATAGGCGCGAGACGAAAGCAGCATCAGCCTTTTGTAGCCGGCTTCATTTTGCGCATAGAGCGAGACGCGGCTCGGCTCGCTTTTCGGAAGTCCGTCCGTGACGTCAAAACAGCAGGCCATGATTGGCTGGATGCCTGCATCGGACAGCGTCAGCGAGATTTCCAGCGCGCCAAACAGATTGTTGCGGTCCGTGATTGCCACCGCGGGCATGCCCTGCTCCAGGCACCAGGCTTTCAGCCCTTTCGGCGTGATCATGCTCTCCAGCAGTGAATAGCTGGACCGGACGGCAAGATGAATGAAGGGCGACTCAGTCACGGCGATCTCCTGTGCCCCGCATTGTGCCTTGCCAGGCCGCGCCTTGCCAGTGCGCGCCAGCGGTGTTCCACAGCTTAGTCCCGCTCCGCCCTTCAGCCACCATTCGGGTCATCGTGCGGGCCGTCACGCGGCGCGTCGATGGGGACAAATATCTGCCGGTCCACAACCGGATCGGCGCGAACCCCAGTATTTGCGCATCTCGAATAATCCTCAATCCGACGCGGCGCGGCTCACCCCTATTCTTGTCGGGACATGCCTGCCTTCTCCCCCTTCCAGCCGCTGCCCGGCCTTTCCTGGTATGTGCTGCCGCTCTGGCCGCTGATCTTCTGGCGCATTCAACGCCTGAAAGCCTGGTTCCGTCAGAATGGCGGCCCCGGCGCGCAGATGCTCTGGGGCGTCATGAAAGATGGCCGGGTCGTGGTGATCCGCCTGTCGGATCATTTCCGAGAACCGGAGCACAGCTTACGCGCGGCGGTTTCCAACCGGCTCGCGGAAGCCCTTTCCGATACAGATGGCATACGCCATCCGGATTCGGCAGATAAGCCACACATCTTGGCCCGGACGGTCTTCGCCAGCCTTGTAGACGCGCCGATGGCCCCGGTGCGCTTGCCAGACACCTGACCACAATTTCAGGACTATTCAGGACGTTCTGGACCGGAAGGCATGGCGCCGCTCCGGACACTCGTGCTGGAATTCATCCAGCCGGGCTCAGTCGGGACGATAGTCCACCAGCTTGCCATCGGACAGGGTCAGAACCCGGTCCATATGGCGCGTCAGTGACAGATTGTGCGTCGCCACCAAGACGGCCGCCCCTTCATCCCGCACCATCTTGATCAGCGTGCCAAACACGCGTTCGGTCGTGCCGGGGTCGAGATTGCCGGTCGGTTCGTCCGCAATCACGAGACGCGGATCATTGGCCAGCGCCCGCGCAATCGCCACACGCTGTTGCTCACCGCCGGACATTTGCGCGGGCTGATGGTGCCCCCGGTCATCGAGGCCCATTTCCCCCAGCAATTGCTTCGCCTTGTCCCGGGCGGCCCGCTGCGCCACGCCCGCGATCATAAGCGGCATGGCGATATTGTCCGCCGCGTTGAACTCCGGCAGCAGGTGATGGAACTGGTAGACAAATCCGATCTTGCTGCGCCGGATCGCCGTGCGGCCCCGATCGTCCAGCGCCAGACAATCGATCCCGTCCAGCATCACTTTCCCGGATTCCGGACGCTCCAGCAGTCCCGCCGTATGCAGCAGGGTCGACTTGCCGGATCCGGACGGTCCGACCAGTCCGACAAGCTCGCCGGCATTCAGCTGAAGGTTCGCTCCGCTCAGCACGTGCAGCTCGCCGGCCGCCGTCTTGTAGAAGCGATCAATATCGCGAAGTTCGAGAACCGGCTGTATCATTACTCGAACCTCAGGGCGCTGACAGGGTCCTGGCGGGAGGCCCACCAGGCCGGAATGATGGACACAAGCATGGACATGCCCAACGCGTAGAGACCGGTCCGGATCACTTCGCCCCAGTCCAGGATCGCCGGCAGGCCTTCAAGGCCATAGACTTCAGCATCGAACACTTCGCCCGGAACGAACAGGTTTATGAAGGCCTCGACCGCGCCGATATTGGTCACGACAAGAATGCCCACCGCCATGCCGAGCAAGGCGCCAAGTGTTCCCAGAATGGTTCCGACCAGCAGGAACACCCTCAACACGCCCCCCTTGCCAAGACCGATCGTCCGGAGGATTGCGATATCCCGCGTCTTGTTCTTCACCAGCATCACCACGCCAACAATGATGTTCAGCGTTGCAATCGCCATGATGACCATGACCAGCAGGCGAACCATGGTCCGCTCCACCTGCAGCGCGTTCAGATATCCGGCGCGCTGGCTCTTCCAGTCGAACGTATAGAGCGCATTGCCGGTCGCATCGGCGATGGCCGCCATGGCTTCTGTCGTCCGGTTCGGGTCATCAAGCCGGATGTCGAGCATCTGATACCGGTCTTTCGACTGGAACAGGATCTGCGCCTGCTCCATCGGCATGAACATGTACAGCCGGTCCAGTTCGACGCTGCCGGTCTTGAAGACATCCCCGACCGTGTAGGCCTTGCTGCGCGGCGTGGACCCAAGCGGCCCGGCATTGGTCTGGGACGTGATGATTTCCACCTTGTCGCCCGGCCTCACGCCGAGGCCCTCCCGGCCGGCCGCGAGGAACGCTCCCATCATGATCACATTGCCGCCATTGCGGCCTTCACCGAAGCCGGCCGCGATCGCCGCCTCGCCCCCATCCTTGAGGAACGGCATGGTTGCCAGGTCTTCCTGCCGGATGGCGCGAACCGCGGCGCCGGTCTTCCGGCCATTGGCTGTCACCAGGACATATTCCTCGATATAGGGCGACACGCTGGAAACACCGTCGATCAGGCTGATCGTCTCGGCAATCTGCTCGGCCTCTTCTTCTGTATACGACGCGACGACCCCATAGACGTGCGGCTGGCCACCAAGAAGCGCGTCCAGAAGCGTCGCCCGAAACCCGCTCATGATCGACATGGTGATGATCAGGGCCGCAACGGCAAAGAAGATGCCCACAAAGGAAATGACCGAGATCAGGCTTGCGCCGCCATGCTCTCTCTTGGCCCGCAGATAGCGCCAGGCGAGCGTGCGCTCCAGCTTGCCGAAAGGCGCGGCGGCGGCAGGAAGCTCACTCATGCGGGGCGAACCCTGGCGAGGGCGTCAGCGAGCGGCATTTCCTCTTTCTCCCCCGTCTTCCGGTTCTTCACTTCCACGACACCATTCTTCAGACCGCGCGGTCCCACAACGATCTGCCATGGCAGACCGATCAGGTCCATACGCGCAAACTTCGCTCCGGCCCGGTCCTCGGTCTCGTCATAAAGCGTATCGATACCGGCTAGTTCCAAGGCGGCATACGCCTGGTCGCAAGCCTCGTCGCAGGCTTCATCGCCGACCCGCATATTGATGATGCCGACCTGGAAAGGCGAAACGCTTTCCGGCCACACAATCCCGTGCTCGTCGTGGCAGGCTTCGATGATCCCGCCGACCAGCCGCGAGACGCCGATGCCATAGCTGCCCATTTCCACCGGCACCATCTGGCCGTCCGGTCCCTGCACGACCGCATTCATCGGCTCGGAATACTTGGTCCCGAAATAGAAGATGTGCCCCACTTCGATCCCGCGGGCCGAGACTTTCCGATCCTCCGGAAGTTCGGCAAAGGCGGCCTCATCATGCATCTCTTCGGTCGCGGCATAATATTGCGTCCGCTTTTCAACCTCCGCCGTCAGGTCAGCGGAGAAGTCGAGGTCCAGCCCCGGCGGCGGCATGTCCAGAAGGGTCCGGTCGCAGAACACTTCGCTTTCGCCGGTGTCCGCCAGGATGATGAATTCGTGGCTCAGCTCACCGCCGATTGGGCCGGTATCGGCGCGCATCGGCACCGCGGTCAGGCCCAGCCGGTCAAACGTGTTCAGATAGGCGCAGAACATCCGGTTGTAGGAATGGCGCGCGGCCTCTGCCGTCAGGTCGAAGGAATAGGCATCCTTCATCATGAACTCGCGCCCCCGCATCACGCCGAAGCGCGGACGGATCTCGTCCCGGAACTTCCATTGCTGATGATACAGGTTCAGCGGCAGCTGCTTGTAGCTTTTGACGTAGGAGCGGAACACATCCGTGACCAGTTCCTCATTGGTCGGCCCATAAAGCATGTCGCGGTCGTGCCGGTCGGTGATCCGCAGCATTTCCTTGCCATAGGCTTCATAGCGGCCGGACTCCCGCCAGAGGTCGGCCTGCTGCAGCGTCGGCATCAGGAGTTCCACAGCGCCGGCGCGGTTCATCTCCTCGCGCACGATCTGCTCGATCTTCTTCAGGACACGCAGGCCCAGCGGCAGCCAGGTGTAAATGCCCGCCCCGTTCTGCCGAACCATGCCCGTGCGCAGCATCAGCTGGTGAGAGACGATCGCCGCGTCGGACGGCGCTTCCTTGGAAACGGGAAGGAAATACTTCGACAGACGCATGGAATCTCCGTGATCGCGCGCTAAACGAAGGCCACCTAGCCGCAGCCGGCCCTATTGCGCAAGCAAACGTGGCACGAGCAGGGCCGTCAGCACCGTCAGCACGGTTGCGCCGCCGGTCGCCCAGAGCGCCTTCTTTGCCAGCATGGGTTGTTTCGGCGCCGCTTCCTCGGTTCCCGGTGTCGTGGATTCATCTTCCCACTGGCCCTGCACGCCAATGGGAAGCACCACGAAAAAGGACAGCCACCAGGCAATCGTGAACACGACTCCGGCGCCAAAGATCGACATCAGTGCGCGTCCTTCGGGGTTTCCATCAGTTCGATCAGCACCCCGTTCGAATTCTTGGGATGAACGAAGATGATCAGCGTGCCATGCGCGCCGATGCGCGGCTTGCCCAAAACGGTCGCGCCGCGTTTGTTCATCTCGTCCACGGCCTGATGGATGTCCTCAACCTCGAAACAGACATGATGCTGTCCGCCCTTCGGGTTCTTGGCGATGAAATTGGCGATGGGAGACTCCGCATTCAGCGGCTCGATCAGTTCGATCTGGCTGTTCGGCAGGTTCACGAAACAGACCTTCACGCCCTGCTCCGGCATGTCGAACGGCGTGGTGATGTCCGTCGCACCATACAGCGTGCGATAGGTTTCGCAGGCAGCGTCGATATCCGGCACGGCAACGCCGACATGATTCAGGGGGCCGATCTTGAACTCTGACACGGGTTTCAACTCCTCAATACGATCACTTCTATAACGGGGCGGTGACCAAAGGTTTCAAGGCATGCCTTCCGCAGGGCGCGGCCGACGGTGCGTTCCACCGCATCATCGTCCATCCGGTCGCGTTTCTTCATGCGACCAATTGCATCCTCGGCCGCGATTTCGAGCGGTTCGATACTTTCATCGGCAATCCGTCCATCCGGTTCCGACAGGCCCTTGGCCAGCACAATCGGTCCGTCCAGCACGTCGCCATCCTCGTCCAGCGTCAGGGTGGCAAACAGGATTCCCGAAAAGGACAGCTTGCGACGTTCATCAATGCCCTGGGCGCCTTCCGGCACCAGCCGGTCCCCGTCAAGGAACAGGCGCCCCGCCGGCACGACATCCACAATTTCCGCCTCGCCGGGGGCCAGCCTGACCAGGCTGCCATTTTTCGGGGTCACCGCATGCGGTACCTGAAGGGATTTCGCAAAGGCCGCATGCTCCATGATGTGGCGCCGCTCGCCATGCACCGGAACGGACACATGCGGGCGCACCCAGCCATACATGCGGCGCAGCTCGTCGCGGCAGGGATGGCCGGACACATGGATCGGATACGGCACCATGCGCGGTGTGATGACCCGCACGCCCTGTTCCGCAAGCGAGTTCTGAAGCTCGAAAATCTCTTTCTCGTTTCCGGGGATCTGGCGGGACGAGAAGATGACCGTATCGCCGGCATTCAGCGTGACATGGCGATGGTCCCGGCGCGCCATGCGGGACAGCGCAGCACGCGCCTCTCCCTGACTGCCGGTACACAGGTACAGGATATGCTCGGCCGGAATGTGCGCGGCATCGCTCTCATCCACGAAGTCCAGCGTCGATGGCAGGATCCCGACAGACTTTGCGGCATCCGTGATCCGGTGCATGCTGCGCCCGACCAGACAGACCGCCCGGCCCGCCTGTTCAGCCGCCTCAATGATCGATTTCACCCGCGCGACATTGGAGGCAAATGTGGTCACGGCCACAGCCTGCTTCTGCTCGGCGATCAGCTTGATCAGCCCCTGCTTGACCCCTTCTTCAGATCCGGACTCGCCTTCCTCGAACACGTTCGTGGAATCGCACACCATGGCCAGCACGCCGGCATCGCCAAGTGCCGTCAGGCCTGCCACATCCGTGGTCGAGCCGATCTGCGGGTCCGGATCGATCTTCCAGTCGCCTGTGTGCAGGATCGTGCCCAGCGGCGTCTTGATGGCCAGTGCATTGGGCTCCGGAATGGAGTGAGTCAGCGTCACATAGGTGACCTCGAAGGGGCCCGCCGTAACGGTGCCGCCCAGCGAGACGGGTTTCAGCCATGCAGGGTCCACGCCGCGCTCGACCATTTTCGACCGCACCAGCTCCGCCGTGAACGGTGTGGCATAGATCGGCGCCCTGGTCTGCAGCCGCGGATACAACAGGCCGACTGCGCCGATATGGTCCTCATGCGCATGCGTCAGGAAGATCGCGTCAATCTTCTCGCCGATGAGATATTCCGGGTCAGCGCAGATCAGGTCGATGCCTGGCGTGTCGAGCGAGCCGAACGTAACCCCCAGATCCGCCAGGATCCAGCGCCGGTCATAGGATGGGCCATAGCCATAGGCGTTGAGGTTCATCCCGATTTCGTTGCATCCGCCAAGCGGAAGGAAAACCAGTTCGTCCTCTATGCCGTCCGTATCTGCCATGCGTTTCACGAATTCCGTCTGTAAATTTCGAGCAGGCCCCGAATGGTAATGTCCTGATCATAATAATCTATGGTCTTGCTGGCGCCTTCGAACAGTGACGCAACGCCGCCGGTCGCGACCACTTTCATCGGCTTGCCGAATTCCGCCTTGATCCGGGTGACCAGGCCGTCGATCAGATCGATATAGCCCCAGAACACTCCGGATTGCATGGCGCTGATCGTATCCTGCCCGATCACGCGCGGCGGTTTCTGAATGGCAATCCGCGGCAGCTGCGCCGCAGCGTCATGAAGAGCCCGCATGGACAAATTGATGCCCGGCGAGATGATGCCACCCTCAAAGCCGCCATCCTCGGCCACGACGTCAAATGTGGTGGCTGTGCCGCTGTCGATCACGATCAGATTGCCTGAATACGTCATATGGGCGCCGAGCGCGCTGACGATCCGGTCGGCGCCTACCTGTTCGGGCCTGTGGATACGAACCGGCACACCTGTCTTCAGGCTCGGATCGCCAATGAACATCGGCTCGATCTCGAGATAGCGCCGGGCCAGGTTGCGGAAATTGAACTGCGCCTGCGGCACGACCGTCGAAATCACACAGCCCTTGATCCGCTTCAGGTCGACGCCATGCATGTCCGCCAGCCGCCACAGCCAGGCCGCATGATCATCAGCGGTCTTCGTCGGATCGGTCGCACTGCGCCACTGATTCACCCATGCCTCGCCATCATGGATGCCGAACACCGTATTCGTGTTGCCTACGTCGATTGCCAGAAGCATTGCTCAGCCACTCCCTATCAGGCTCACATCACCTGCCCGGACGATTTCCCGGCGACCATCCGGCAGCCTCAAAATCAGGGATCCGTCTTCGGCCATGTCTTCGAATACGCCTATCAGCGGATCGCCATTTCGCGAAACCGATATCGTCTCGCCAAGGCCTTCCGCCACTTTGAGCCAATCGGCCCGCAGCCGGTCAAAACCGTTTCGCGCCTGCGCGAGCCGAACCGCGAACGCCGCGCGCAAGGCCGACAGCACATCAGCCGGCGAAAGCACCGTGTCCCCGCGCAATTGATGCAGCGATGTGGCCGCCTGCCCGGCCCGATTGGGAGCGGTCGCGACATTGATGCCGATCCCGGCAGCGACCCAGAAGGCGTCGTCCTGTCCGCCGGTCTCGATAAGGATGCCGGAAACTTTCGCGCCGTCGATCCGTGCGTCATTCGGCCATTTCAGCTTGACCGGAGCGTCCGGTGCCAACTGGCTGACCACATCCGAAACGGCCAGCGCAGCAGCAAACGGAATACGGGCCGCCACACCAATGCCGCCCGGCTCGTGAAACAGGGCCGTCGAGAACAAATTCCCCGTCGGAGAGATCCATTCCCGCTGCAGGCGTCCGCGTCCGGCAGTCTGGGCCTCTGCGACCAGCCAGCAATCCTCGAACGCGCCCGCTTTCGCGCGCCGCCTGGCTTCGGTGTTCGTGCTGTCTATGACGCCAAGATTGTAGACGGGCCAGGTTGAACTCAAGCCGGCAGCCCCAGCGCAGCCGATCCGGCCCAGCCTGACAAGGCGTTGATGAAGAACAGGAACAGGATTCCTGCCACCAACGCGGCCAGCAACACGGTCATGGTCACAGACCCGTCAATGGCCTCGAATTTCTCGGTAGGCTCATCAAACCACATGATCTTGATCAGGCGGAGATAGTATCCAAGCGACACGACCGAGGCGAGCACGAGAATGATGACAACCGGCATGAGACCGGCATCGACGCCGGCGGTCAGCACTTCCCACTTGCCGAAGAACCCGCCAAAGGGCGGCAGGCCAGCCATGGAAAAGATCAGGATCGACAGCGCGATCGCCAGAATTGGCCGCTTGCGCATCAGGCCGCCCAGCTCGTTGATGCCCTCCACCATGCCGCCTTTCCGGCGCATGGCCAGAACGCCCATGAACAGGCCGAGGGAGGCAATGGCGTACAAGGTCATGAAGACCAGCAACGGTCCGGCGCCCAGCTCCTTGCCGGCTGCAACGGCCACCAGCGCATACCCGATATTGGCGATGGAGGAATAGCCCAGCAGGCGCTTAATGTTGGATTGCGTCAGGGCGCCCAGCGAACCGATGATCATGGACAGACCGGCAATGATGCAAAGGATCAGCTGCCACTGGTCGATCACATCCCCGAACACGGTGAACATGACATTCGCGAAGACCACCATGCTGGCCATTTTCGGTGCGGATGCAAAGAAGGCCACCACGGGTGTTGGCGCTCCCTCGTAGACGTCCGGCGTCCAGATGTGCATGGGCGCGGCCGACACCTTGAAGGCCAGGCCGACAATCATCAGAACCATGCCGAACATCATGCCGATGGACGGACTTGCGGACGCGATCGCAGCGAACTCGGTAGATCCCGAGAAACCATAGACCAGCGAAGCGCCGTAGAGCAGCATGCCGGACGCCAGAGCGCCGAGCACGAAATATTTGAGGCCCGCTTCGGACGCCTTGGCGGAATCCCGGTGGAAGGCCGCCAGCACATAGGATGACAGGCTCAGGGTCTCGACACCCATATACAGTGTCATCAGATCGGCTGCCGAAAGAATGATGCCCATGCCGAAGGAGGCGAGCAGGATCAGCAGCGAATATTCGTATCGGATGGTGCCGTGGCGCTTCAGGAACCCCTCGGATGCCATCAGGGCAAAGCCAGCCAAGGCATAGCTTACAAACTTCGCGAAATTGACAAAGGTGTTGGTACGTACGAGGCCGCCAAAGGCTTCGCCGCCCTCATAATTCAGCAGGGAAAACGCCGCCGCTGCGAACAGGGACAATGCGCCGAACTTGATGGAGACGCTGTTGAACCGGTCCTTCAGCGTCGCGCCAATGAGGACGCCGGCCAATGCGATTGCGACAAGCCAGAGTTCCGGGCCAATCGCCAGTATCATGGCAGTGAAATCAATCATGAGATCAGCCTCCCGCCATCAGGTTCAGGATGCGCAAGGCAGAACCCTCGGTAATGTTGAAGATCAAATTGGGTGCGACACCGAAGAGGATGGTCAGCAGTGCGAGTGGCGCGATGCAGATCCATTCGATCAGGTTCATGTCCTTGATCGTCTCGAGCTTCGGATTGGTGATTTGTCCGAACACGGTGCGGCGATACAGCGTCAGCATGTAGACGGCAGAGAAGATCACACCGAGCGCGGCACCCGCCGCGGCCCAGGTCGAGGCCTGGAACCCGCCGACCATGGTCAGTATCTCGCCGATGAATCCGGACGTGCCCGGCAGGCCGACATTGGCCATCGTGAACAGCATGAAGAAAGTCGCATAGACCGGCATGCGATGGACGAGCCCACCATAGGCCGCGATCTCGCGCGTGTGCATCCGATCATAGACAACTCCGACGATCAGGAACAGCGCGCCGGAAATCAGGCCATGGCTCAGCATCTGGAAGATCGCGCCCTGTACGCCCGCTTCGTTGAAGGCAAACACGCCCAGCGTGACAAAGCCCATATGCGCGACAGAGGAATAGGCGATCAGCTTCTTCATGTCGGTCTGGCGCCAGGCGACCAGAGACGTGTAGACAATAGCGATCACGGCCAGCGCGAACATGAAGGGCTGGAACAGCTGACTGGCATCCGGGAACATGGGCAGCGAGAAACGCAGGAAGCCATAGCCGCCCATTTTCAGCAGCACACCCGCCAGAACAACAGAGCCTGCCGTCGGCGCCTGAACGTGCGCGTCGGGCAGCCATGTGTGGACCGGCCACATCGGCAGTTTGACGGCGAAGGAGGCCATGAAGGCCAGCCAGAGCCAGGTCTGGACACCCGGGTCGAAGGCATACTTCTCGAGCACTTCGAAATCGGAGCTTCCCGCCGCCTGATACATGTAGACCACGGCCACCAGCATCAGCAGGGAGCCGATCAGCGTGTAGAGGAAGAATTTGAACGCGGCATAGATCTTATCCTTGCCACCCCAGATGCCGATGATCAGGAACATCGGGATCAGGCTGGCTTCGAAGAAGATGTAGAACAGGACCAGATCCATCGCGGTGAACACACCAATGATGAAGGTCTCCAGCACAAGGAAGGCCACGACATATTCAGTGACGCGGTTGTGGATGGAATTCCAGCTGGCCAGCAGGCAGATCGGGATCAGGAAGGTCGTCAGCAGGATCAGCGAGATCGACAGGCCGTCCACGCCCATCTTGTAACTGATATTGCGATACCAGCTATAGTGCTCAACAAGCTGGTACCCGGTCTCGGAAGCATCGAACGCCGCAAAGGCTGCCAGGGACGCGATAAAGGTCGCACCTGAGATGATCAGCCCGGCCAGAAGTGCCGTGCGACCCTCGGAATCCCCGGAAGACGCCTCCCGGCTGCCAGCGGTCGCCGCGCGGACGAGCATGATGATGAGCGCCCCTGCCAGCGGCAGGAAGGTCATCGCTGAAAGAATGGGAAAACCGCCCATCAGTTGGCTCCTCCAGCGCGCAGCCACAGTATTCCGCCGAATACGAGTGCAGCGCCGATAATCACGAAAGCATAGTGGTAGAGATATCCGGTGTGCATCTTCGACAGTCGCCCGGCCGAGGATTTCGTCACGGCGGCAACGCCATCGGGACCGATCCCGTCAATGATCTTCTTGTCGGCCTTCCAGAACAGATTGCCCAGCAGGGCCGATCCCTTGACCAGGGTCGCCTGATAGATCTCGTCGAAATACCATTTGTTGTAGAACAGCGAGTGCAACGGTCCGCCACTGTCGGCGACGCGCTGTCCGACACCGCGGTTGAAGTAATAGGTGAAGGTCGCCACCAGGAACCCGGCAATCGTCACGACCAGCGGCGCAAACAGCACCCATTCCGGAACATTGTGCCGGTCGTGCAGGACATGGTTCTCGGCGGCGCGATAGATCGACCCCGCCCAGAAGGCTTCATTGCTGTGATCGACAAAGGCGTCATAGAAATAGACACCCGCAAAGATCGCGCCCAGGCTGAGCAGCGCCAGCGGCACCAGCATGACGAGCGGGCTCTCATGCGGCGTGTGATCATGACCGTGGCCATGCGCATCATGGGCTTCGTCATGGGCGGGATCACCATGATGATCATCAGCCTCCCACGCTTTCGGGCCATGGAACGTCATGTAGATCAGGCGCCACGAATAGAAGCTGGTCAGGAAGGCCGCGAGCAGGCCGAACCAGAACGCCATCTGGCCGAACATGACTTCTGCCTGCCCTGCCGCAAACGCGCTTTCGAGAATGGCGTCCTTGGAGAAGAAGCCGGCGAAACCGATCTTGGTGTGCGGAATGCCAAGGCCGATGATCGCAATCGTACCGATCATCATGGCCGCATAGGTCAGCGGCATGAATTTGGCGAGACCGCCCATCCGCCGCATGTCCTGCTCATGGTGCATGCCGTGAATGACAGAGCCTGCGCCAAGGAACAGCAGTGCCTTGAAGAAGGCATGCGTGAACAGGTGGAACATGGCCGCTTCATAGGCGCCAACACCCGCGACGAAGAACATGTATCCGAGCTGTGAACAGGTCGAATAGGCGATGACCCGCTTGATGTCGTTCTGCGCCATACCGACCGTGGCGGCATACAGCGCCGTGACGGCGCCGATGATGGTGATCATGCCAGCAGCGTAGACTGTGTATTCGTAGATCGGCGACAGGAGGCAGACGAGGTAGACGCCCGCGGTGACCATGGTCGCGGCGTGGATCAGTGCCGACACCGGCGTCGGGCCTTCCATCGCGTCCGGCAGCCAGACATGCAGGAAGAACTGGGCCGACTTGCCCATGGCACCGATGAACAGCAACACGCCGATCACTTCGAGCGCATTCAGGTCCCAGTGGAGAAACGGAATGACCAGATCGCGCACAGCGTGAGACTCGGTGAAACCGACCGGAACGACCTGAACATTGTTGCGCACGGCCTCAAGCACCGGGCCGAACTCAACAGAGCGGAACACGAAGAACACGGCCATGATGCCCAGTGCGAGGCCGAAATCGCCAACACGATTGGTCACGAAGGCCTTGATCGACGCATCATTCGGCGCCTTGTTCTGATACCAGAAACCGATCAGCAGGTATGAGGCGAGGCCGACGCCCTCCCAGCCGAAGAACAGCTGGATGAAATTGTCAGCCGTCACCAGCATCAGCATCATGAATGTGAAGAGCGACAGGTAGCTGAAGAAGCGCGCCTTGTGCGGATCCTCGCTCATATAGCCCCAGGAATAGAGGTGCACGAGGCCCGAAACGCCCGTGATTACGGCCATCATGACGATCGACAGCGTATCGACCCGGATGGCCCAATTGGCCTGGAACTCGCCGACATGGATCCATGGCATCAGCGTGATGATATGCTGCTTGAGGTCATGTCCGGTGGTCGCCGCAACGAGGCTCGCATGATGCTCTTCCGTGCCGGCATGGCCACCAATGCCGGCAACGTAGGCAAACAGCTGGATCAGCGACAGCAGGCCTGCGGAAAGCACCACGGCGGTTGTCAGGCTCATCACGATCTTGTCGCCGATCTGCTTGTGCAGCAGGCCGGTCAGCGCGACGAGGCCCGGCGCCAGGACGATGTAGAGGATCAGGATATCTGGAAGCATCGCCCTATCCCTTCATCAGGTCGACATTCTCAACCGAGATGTCGCCGCGATTGCGGAAATAGACCACGAGGATGGCCAGCCCGACTGCTGCTTCGGCGGCAGCGACCGTCAGGACCAGCATGGCGAAGATCTGCCCTGCGATGGTGCCGCTGAACACCGAAAAGGCGATCAGGTTCAAATTCACCGACAGCAGGATGAGTTCGATCGCCATCAGGATGACAATGATGTTCTTGCGGTTCACGAAGATGCCCACGACCCCGATGGTGAACAGGGCCGCCGAAACGGCGAGAAAATGGGAAAGCCCAAGGTCCATAGTCTTAGATCCCCTGCCCCGGAGTGGGGTCTTTCAGTTCATAGGCGTCGCTGCGGCGGCGCGAGGTCTGCTTGGCAATGTTCTGGCGCTTGGTCTCAGGCCGGTGGCGCAGGGTCAGGACAATTGCCCCGATCATGGCGACCAGCAGGATCACGCCAGCCATCTGGAACAGCAGCAGGTATTGCGTGTACATCACCTGCCCGATGGCCTCGGCATTGGTGTCGGCTCCCGGAGATGCATCGAAATTCGTGGACATTTCGCCGGTGCCGACCACCGAAGCCAGCACGATTTCTGCGGCAAACACGATGCCGACCAGAACCGCGAAGGGCCAATATCTCAACGTTCCCTGTTTCAGTTCGACAAAGTCGACATCCAGCATCATGACCACGAACAGGAAAAGGACAGCGACGGCGCCGACATAGACAACGACCAGGAGCATTGCCAGGAATTCGGCGCCGATCAGGACCAAAAGGCCGGCCGAGGAAAAGAAAGCGAGAATGAGCCACAACACCGAATGAACGGGGTTGCGTGCCATGATCACCGACAGCGCCGAGACGAGCACGACGGCCGCGATCAGGTAGAAAGCGATGACTGCCACAGCCCTACAAGGCCCCCTTCTTGGCGGGGCGATCCATGCCCCACGAGGTTAATTAACGGCGCCTAGCGGTAAGGCGCGTCGAGTTCCAGATTCTTGGCGATCAGTCGTTCCCAACGATCCCCATTCGCGAGCAGACGGTCCTTGTCGTAGAACAGCTCCTCGCGCGTTTCGGTCGCGAATTCGAAGTTCGGCCCTTCCACGATGGCATCCACCGGACAGGCTTCCTGGCAGAAGCCGCAATAGATGCACTTCACCATGTCGATGTCATAGCGCGTGGTGCGGCGGGCGCCATCCGCGCGCGGCTCGGCCTCGATCGTGATGGCCTGCGCAGGGCAGATCGCCTCGCACAGTTTGCAGGCAATGCACCGTTCCTCGCCGCTGGGATAGCGGCGCAGCGCATGCTCACCCCGGAAACGCGGTGACAGGGGGTTCTTCTCGAAGGGATAGTTCACCGTCGCCTTGCGCGTGAACATTTCCTTCGTCGCAACGACGAGCGCGCCGAGAAAATCGGTAAGTAGCGCGCCGCGAATGGTCTGCGCCAGGCTCATGACTGAACTCCCAGATAAGCGACATAGCCGGACACGATCAGAACCGCGACAAGCGAGGTCGGCAGGAAAATCTTCCAGCCGAGGCGCATCAGCTGGTCATAGCGGTAACGGGGCACGATGGCCTTCACCATGGCGAACATGAAGAAGAACAGGAAGATCTTGAACATGAACCAGAACAGGCCGGCAAACGCGTTGAGGAACGGATGATCGCGTACGAACTCCTCTCCCAGCGCAAAGGGCCCGTGCCAGCCACCCAGGAACAGGATGGTCATCAGGGCGCACATCAGGACGATGTTCAGATACTCTCCCAGCATGAACAGCAGATACGGCGTCGATCCATACTCGACCTGGTATCCGGCCACGAGTTCGGATTCCGCTTCCGGAAGGTCGAATGGCGGCCGGTTGGTTTCCGCCAGTGCCGACACGAAGAAGATGATGAACATCGGGAACATGACCAGGATCAGCGGGAAATGCTGGAAGCTGAAGGCATGCCAAGTCCAGATGCCGCCTTCCTGAGCATTGACGATATCGGTCAGGTTCATCGATCCGACCAGCAGGATCACCGTCACGATCACGAAGCCGATGGAGACTTCATAGGACACCATCTGCGCCGCCGAGCGCAGCGCGCCAAGGAACGGGTACTTCGAGTTCGAGGCCCAGCCGCCCATGATGATGCCGTAGACACCGAGGGAACTGATGGCGAACAGGTAGAGGACACCGACATTGAGGTTCGAGATCACCCAGCTCGTGCCGCTGACCGTTCCCGGTGCCACCGGAATGGCCGCCCAGGCCGCAAAGGCCAGCGTGCAGGTCAGGATCGGAGCGATCAGGAAAACCGTCTTGTTGGCACCGGCCGGAATCACGATTTCCTTGAGCAGGAACTTCCCGAAGTCCGCGAAGGATTGCATCAGGCCGAACGGACCCACGACATTGGGGCCCTTCCGCATCATCACGCCTGCCCAGACCTTTCGGTCCAGCAGAAGCAGGAATGCGATCGACAACAGCAGGACCAGCGTGAACAGACCGATCTGCCCGAGGACCAGCAATGGGCCCCAAAGTTGCCCGAGAGACTCGACATAATTGCTCATGGCGCCCGCCCTACTCCGCTGCCACCGGGGTGTCCAGCGCTGAGGCCAGCGCCGAACACTCGGCCATCGTCTTGGACGCCCGTGCGATCGGGTTCGTCATGTAGAAATCGTCAAACACCGGACGGAATGTCGCGGTGGATAGGCTGCCGGAGGCTCCGTTCACCGGAGCTTTCAGCGCCTCGACCCCCATCGCACCCGGCGCGAAACCGAGGCCCGAGAACACAGTGCTTTCGCCTTCCGGTCCGCGCAGTTCTGCCCGCAATGCGTCCGCCGTGTCATAGGACAGTGTCTTGCCCATCACATCCGACAGCGCGCGGAAGATCGCCCAGCCTTCGCGCGCCTCGCCCTTGGGCTGCACAGCGCGGCTCGTCATCTGGACGCGGCCTTCGGTATTTACATAGGTGGCCGACATTTCGGTATAGGCGGCGCTTGGCAGGATGATGTCCGCCCGCGCGGCGCCGGCATCACCGTGGGAGCCGACATAGATCACGTTCGCGCTGCCAAGACGTGACAGGTCTGCCTCGTCCGCGCCAAGCAGAACCACAGTATCCATGGTTCCGGACAGGATGTCCGCCGTCGTTCCACCGCCGTCACCTGGCACGAAGCCGACATCGAGCGCGCCTACCCGGCCGGCAGCATTGTGCAGAACGCCGAAACCGGCCCAGCCATCCTTGACCGCTCCAACCTCTTGCGCAAGCTCAAGCGCTTTTGCCAGAACGGCCGCGCCATCCTCGCCGCACAAGGCACCTTCGCCGACAACAATCATCGGACGCTCGGCGTCAGCGAGCACTTTTCCAAAGTCGCTGTCGCGGAGGTCGGAAAGCGCATCTGCGCCCGCGCCCAGCCAAGCATGATCATAGGTCAGGTCGGCAGGGTCACCGATCCGGCCCACTTTCAAGTCCGCCCACAGCCAGGCCTTACGGATACGGGCGTTCCAGACGGCAGCTTCCACACGCGGATTCGTGCCGATCAGCAGCAACGCATCTGCCTCTTCCACGCCGGCCAGTGTGCCGTTCAGAATGTACCGCTCGCGCACACCATCTGTGCCGTACTGGGCACCTTCCGGACGGCAATCCGTATTCTGGACGCCAAGACCGCGGAACAGGTCGAGCGCGGCCTTGGCCTGCTCGACTTCAACCAGGTCACCGGCCACGACACCGATCTTGTCTGCCGGAACAGACAAGGCCGCCTTTACGGCTGCAAAGGCTTCGCCCCAGCTTGCCGGGCGCAGCTTTCCGTTTTCGCGGACATAGGGCTTGTCCAGACGTTGACGTGCCAAACCGTCCCAGACGAAACGGGACTTGTCCGACAGCCACTCTTCATTGATCTCTTCATTGACCTCGGGAAGGATCCGCATCACGCCATCGCCCTTCGCATCCACGCGGATGGAGGCGCCCATGGCGTCCATCACATCGATCGAGGACGTCTTGCGCAGCTCCCATGGCCGCGCATTGAAGGCATAAGGCTTGGAGGTCAGCGCACCGACCGGGCACAGATCGATGACGTTGCCGGACAGTTCCGATGTCAGGCTCTTTTCCAGATAGGTCGTGATCTCGGCACTTTCGCCGCGCGAAATCATGCCAAGCTCCTCGACACCCGCGACTTCGGCAGCGAAGCGCACGCAGCGCGTGCACTGGATGCAGCGGGTCATGATCGTCTTGACCAGCGGGCCCATATTCTTGTCTTCGACGGCGCGTTTGTTCTCGTCATAGCGGCTGCCGGCGCGGCCATAGGCCATGGCCTGGTCCTGCAGGTCGCATTCCCCACCCTGGTCGCAGATCGGGCAATCGAGCGGATGGTTGATCAGCAGGAATTCCATCACGCCATTGCGGGCCTTCTCCACATAGGCACCCTTGGTGCGAATGTTGGGCGCCGACCCGTCGCGATTGGGGCGCATGTCCCCGACGGTCTGTGCACACGAAGCAATCGGCTTCGGCGCGCCTTCCCATTCAACCAGGCACATGCGGCAATTGCCCGCCACCGACAGGCGCTCATGGTAACAGAAACGCGGAATCTCGGCCCCTGCTTCTTCGCAGGCCTGCATCAGCGTGTAGTGGCGGGGGACTTCGATGTCCTTGCCATCGACGTTCAGCTTGAAAAGATCGTCTGACATGGTCCTACTCCGCTGCCACGACTGCGCCCTGCACCATGGCGCGCGGCAGCCTGTACTGATTGATGCGATCTTCGATCTCATGACGGAAATGACGGATCAGGCCCTGGATCGGCCAGGCTGCGGCATCTCCCAGCGCACAGATCGTGTGACCCTCGACCTGCTTGGTCACGTCGAGCAGCGTCTCGATCTCGTCATGCTCGGCTTCCCCCTTCACCATGCGTTCCATCACGCGCCACATCCAGCCCGTGCCTTCGCGGCAGGGCGTGCACTGGCCGCAGGATTCGTGCTTGTAGAAGTATGCGAGACGGGCGATTGCCTTGATCAGGTCGGTGTCCTTGTCCATCACGATCACGGCCGCCGTGCCAAGACCTGACTTCAGGTCCCGCAGCGTGTCGAAATCCATATAGGCGTCCATGATCTGTTCGGCCGGCACCATTGGCACCGAGGATCCGCCCGGAATCACGGCCTTGAGATTGTCCCATCCGCCCCGGATGCCGCCGCAATGATTGTCGATCAGTTCGCGGAAGGTGATCGACATCTCCTCCTCGACATTGCACGGCTTGTTCACGTGACCCGAGACGCAAAACAGCTTGGTACCGGTATTGTTCGGACGGCCAAAGCCCGCAAACCATTCGGCGCCACGACGCAGGATGGTAGGTGCTACGGCAATCGACTCGACATTGTTCACGGTCGTCGGGCAGCCATAGAGCCCTGCATTGGCCGGGAATGGCGGCTTCAGGCGCGGCTGGCCCTTCTTGCCCTCAAGGCTTTCCAGCAGCGCGGTCTCTTCTCCGCAGATATAGGCGCCGGCGCCGTGATGAACATAGAGATCGAAATCCCAGCCATTCACATTGTCCTTGCCGATCAGCTTTGCCTCATAGGCTTCCTTGACGGCCTTCTCCAGCGCGTGACGCTCATTGATGTATTCACCGCGGATATAGACATAGCATTTGTGGGCCCGCATCGCGCGGCTCGCCACCATACAGCCCTCGATCAGCAGGTGCGGGTCATGCCGCATGATCTCCCGGTCCTTGCAGGTGCCGGGTTCGGATTCGTCTGCGTTCACGACCAGGTAGTGCGGCCGGTCGCGCACTTCCTTCGGCATGAAGGTCCACTTCAGCCCGGTCGGAAATCCCGCTCCGCCGCGGCCACGCAGGCCGGACGCCTTGATCTGGTCGCAGATCCAGTCCGGGCCCTGGTCGAGCATTTCCCTGGTGAGGTGCCAGGCACCCCGCTTCTTCGCCGCTTCCAGATCAGGCGAATGCAACCCGTACAGGTTGGTGAAGATGCGATCCTTGTCCTGCAACATGGCCTATTCCTCATCATCCTTGCTGGAAGCCACTTCCCCGGCATCGACGCGCTTCGAGAACTCCGTCTCGGATCCGCTTGCCAGCAGTTTGGCTTGTCCGATCCAGTCTTCGCGTTCAATTCGTCCCGGAAAGCTCATGAAATCCTCGACCCAGTCGACATTGGACGGAGTCCACTCGGCAATTTGCTTGAATGTATAGATGCCCAACTCGTTGAGGGCGTCCTCGTTCTTCGGACCGATGCCCTTGATGCGCTTGAGGTCGTCCCGGTCTTCGATGGCAATTGTGATGGTTTCAGGCTTCTCGCCCGAGACCTCTGCCTTTTCGCCAGAAGCTGCCGCTTCGGTCTTCGAGATCAGCGTCGTCTTTCCGGTGTTTTCCTTCTGAGGAACCTCGCGCTGCGTATTGGTCGGCGCACCTTCATCCGGCTTTCCGGCAGCGGTCGGATCAGGTTCCGGTTCACTTGTCGGCAGATTCGGCAAGGCGCTGATCTGGTTGCGCGTCCCGTCAAACAAGTCGGGATCGGTAAGGATCGCCGTACCGCCTTCGGGCGCGCTGTTGATGCGGTCGACCTGAGGTCCGGGATGCGCTTCGACGCCATTCTTCAGCTTGTTCAGAATGATCGACAGCATATCCGGTGTCAGGTCTTCATAGTAGTCGTCATTCACCTGAACCATCGGCGCGTTGACACATGCACCAAGGCATTCGACCTCTTCCCAGGACAGGCGGCCATCATCTGTGACATACATCGGTTTGCCGATTTCGGTGTGGCAGACCTCTTTCAGCTTCTCGGCTCCGCGCAGCTGGCAGGGCGTCGTGCCGCAAAGCTGGATGTGATACTTGCCCACTGGCTGAAGGCGGAACATCGTATAGAAGGTCGCCACCTCGTAGACACGGATGTAGGGCATTTCCAGACGGTCTGCGACTTCACGCATGGCCGGCTCGGACAGCCAGCCATTATTGTCCTTCTGTGCCAGCCACAGCATCGGGATTACGGCAGAGCGCTGTTTGTCCGCCGGGTATTTCCCGCGCCAGAAGGCGATCTTTTCCTCGGTCTCCGGCTTGAAGGCGAAACTGTCGCCTCCGGCCTCAAGGTCAAAACGGCGAAGTGCCATCACTTGCCCCTTTTCGAAAAACTGCGACAGGCGTCAGCACGAATGGCTGCGCCGCCGGAAATGCATGAAAGCGGATTGCTCACCGGTCGATCTCCCCGAACACGATGTCCAGAGAGCCGAGGATCGCCGACACATCGGCCAGCATGTGACCCTTGCACAAGTGATCCATGGCCTGCAGATGCGGATAGCCTGGCGCACGGATCTTGGCGCGATAAGGCCGGTTCGTGCCGTCAGACACGAGATAGACACCGAACTCGCCCTTTGGCGCCTCGATGGCCACATAGGTCTCGCCTTCCGGAACGTGGAACCCTTCCGTGTACAGTTTGAAGTGATGGATCAGGGCCTCCATCGAATTCTTCATCTCGGCCCGGCGCGGCGGCGCCAGCTTGGAGCCCGGAACGAGCACGGGCCCCGGCCCCTCCTTCGACATCAGGTCGATGCATTGCTGCATGATCTTCGTCGACTCGCGCATCTCTTCCATGCGGCAGACATAGCGGTCGTAATTGTCGCCATTGCGGCCAACCGGAACCTTGAAGTCGAGTTCGGAATAGCACTCATAGGGCTGCGACCGGCGCAGGTCCCAGGCAAATCCCGAGCCGCGCACCATGACGCCGGAAAACCCCCAGTCCATGATGGTCTTTTCATCGACCACGCCGATATCGACATTTCGCTGCTTGAAGATGCGGTTCTCTGTGATCAGGCTCTCGATCTGGTCGAGCTTGCCCGGGAACTGTTCGCACCACTCGGCAATATCGTCGATCAGGTCCTGCGGCAGATCCTGATGGACGCCACCTGGCCGGAAATAGGCAGCGTGCATCCGGCTGCCGGAGGCGCGCTCATAGAAGACGCAAAGCTTCTCACGCTCTTCAAACCCCCAGGTAATCGGCGTCAGCGCGCCGACATCCATGGCCTGCGTGGTCACGTTCAGCATGTGGGACATGATCCGGCCGATTTCGGAATACAGAACGCGAATCAGGCTGGCGCGGCGCGGGACCTCAATGCCCATCAACTTTTCCACGGCCAGGCACCAGGCGTGCTCCTGGTTCATGGGCGCGCAATAATCCAGCCGATCAAAATACGGCATGCCCTGCAGGAAGGTCTTGTATTCCAGCAGCTTTTCGGTGCCGCGGTGAAGCAGGCCGATATGGCTGTCCACGCGGGTCACGACTTCGCCATCCAGATCAAGGATCATGCGAAGCACGCCATGGGCGGCCGGGTGCTGAGGACCGAAATTCAGCGTGAACTTGCGGTCATCCATCTCGGAGATGTGCGCGGTGTCAGCCATTATTCAGAAGACTCCTCGGCTTTCTCATCCCCGGGGATCTGGCTCGTCATGCCCTCCCAGGGCGAGAGGAAATCGAAATTTCGGTATTCCTGTGCCAGTTCGACAGGCTCGTAGATGACGCGCTTCTCTAGATCATCGTAGCGAACTTCATAATGCCCGGTCAGCGGGAAGTCCTTGCGCAGCGGATATCCCTCGAACCCGTAATCGGTCAGGATCCGGCGCAGGTCGGGGTGATCCGAGAATTGAATGCCGTACATGTCGAACGTCTCGCGCTCGAACCAGTTGGCGGCCGGCCACAGCCCGACAATGCTCGGCACGGGTGTGTCCTCATCCGTGCTGATGCGGACGCGCACGCGATGGTTCATGCGCATCGACAGGAGGTGGTAGACAATCTCGAACCGCTCGGTGCGCTCGGGATAATCAACGCCGCACACATCGATGAACGTCTCGAAATTGCATTGCTGGTCGTCGCGCAGGAAGCGCAGGAGCGGCACGATGTGGTCGCGCTCGGCCAGAATCGTCAGCTCGCCTACCGTGACGTTTGCCGATTTGACGGCATCGGGCTGGCGCGCGGCAATATGCGCTCCGAGCTCCTTCAGGGCTTCGATCGCTTCTGTGGTCATCTTCTTCAGCCCTTACCGTTCCAGCGAGCCTTCGCGGCGAATCTTCTTCTGCAATTGCAGGAATCCGTAGACCAGCGCCTCTGCCGTTGGCGGGCAACCCGGAATGTAGATGTCGACCGGCACAATGCGGTCACACCCACGCACCACGCTGTAGCTGTAGTGATAGTAGCCGCCGCCATTGGCGCAGCTGCCCATGGAGATCACGTAGCGCGGCTCCGGCATCTGGTCGTAAACCTTGCGCAGGGCCGGCGCCATCTTGTTGGTCAGGGTCCCGGCCACAATCATCACGTCGGACTGGCGCGGCGATCCGCGCGGTGCCATGCCGAAACGCTCCAGGTCGTAACGCGGGTTGCCAGCATGCATCATTTCAACGGCGCAACAGGCGAGACCAAAGGTCATCCACATCAAGGACCCCGTGCGGGCCCATGAGATCAGGTCGTCCGCGGCGGCCGTGAAATAGCCCTTGTCGGCCAGCTGGTCCGACAGGCCGGTATAGAACGGATCGTCATTGCCCGGCTTGAAGCCGCCTTCGACGCCGGTCCGGGCACCGCCAAGCGCATAGGTCTTGAAGTCGTCAGCCATTATTCCCACTCCAGCGCACCGCGGCGCCACTCATAGATGAACCCAATCGTCAGGACGCCCAGGAACACAACCATCGACCAGAACCCGACAAGACCAATTGTCCCGAGGCTTACCGCCCACGGGAACAGGAAGGCGACTTCGAGGTCGAAAATGATGAACAGAATCGCCACGAGATAGAAGCGCACGTCGAACTTCATGCGGGCATCGTCGAAAGCCGGGAAACCGCACTCATAGGCCGAATTCTTCTCAGGGTCTGGGTTGCTGGGTGCCAGAAGGGCCGAACCTGCAATGAAAAGCCCCGAAATCACGGCTCCGATGACCAGGAAGATGATCACGGGCAAATAGTCGAGGGCCAGGCGTTCGATCTCTGACATGCTAGCTTGTCTCCTGCCGCAAGGGTGGCTTGATCTCGCGCCGGATTAGGACGGTTTCGCGTGACGCGCAACAGACAGACGCAATATATCGCAGCCACAAACTTTATCCCGGAACCGTGCCCATTTCACGGGCAGGCTGCTGCGGCGGTGCGTCACGCCGATCCGGCACCCAGATGCAAATCATTCTCAACCAACCCCATGAAATCACAGGCTTTCCTTGCGAATGAATCGCAATGTGTCAGCGGCCGGGCGACACGCCCAGCGCCTTCACGCTTTCCTCGGTCAGATGTCCCATCGGCAGGCCGCGCTCCGACTGGAAGGCGGCCAGTGCGGCCAGCGTCGCCGGGCCCAGCACACCGTCAGTCTCGACCGGGTGCCCGGCCTCTGTCAGGGCGTTCTGCAAGGCGGTGACCACGCTGTCAGAGAGCCCCGTGTCACACACGACCGGCCGCGTGGACATTACCCCCCCGCCCGTAGAGACGCGTTTCTCCACCGTTCGGTAGGTAGCAGGGACGATGCGCACCTCCTCCCGCGCCGGTACGACAAGGGTTTCGACCATGACGGTTTCATATTCCGCAGGGTGCTCAACCGTTTCGATTCGCTCGGGAACCGTTTCAACCTGTTTCACCAGAGTTCGGAATTCTGCCGGAATGACCCGCGTTTCGGTCCGTTCGGGTGTCACGATTTCGGTCTTCGTGACGGTTTCGTAGACGGGCGGCACCTCCACAGGGCAGAGCCAGGCCGTTCCGAGAGACCTCACGCAGGCCGAACGGTCTTCCGGATCGCGTGTCACAACGTCCCAGCGCGTTTCAGCCGGTCTCAGCAGAACCCGCTCCGTGTGAGTCTCGTATTCAGCCGGGATCACGACCGTTTCAGTCCGTTCCGGACGCACGAGCACCTGCTCGGTCTCGGTCGTGTACTGCGCTGGCACGATCCTGCGCTCTGTCCAGGCTGCGCGAACGAGCATCTCGGTCGGCACCATTTCGTACTCTGCGGGCAAGACGACGATTTCCATGCGTTCGGGCTGGTCGACAACCTGCTCGGTCACGATTTCGAAGCGTTCGGGCAGGAGCACGCCGGCCTCGCATCCGAGGACAGGCCCAGCGCTGTCCTCAGCCACGGCTGACGACAGCTGGGAGCAGATGATGCCAGTCAGAAGAAGGATCACAGGCTTCAAAGGTATCGCCCTCCCTGCTTGGTCACGCGGCCCACATCCATAGCGACCGCGACCGCCCCAGACCAGCCTGAGCCCCAGCTTCCCTGACGATGAGTGCCGAACTTTACGAGCTGTTTGCCGCGAGCCACTGGCCTTCTGCGGCCCAATCAGTATTAGAGGGGCCGAATCCCCCTTCGCCGAGGTACCCCATGATCCCCAGATACACCCGTCCCGAAATGGCCGCCATTTGGTCTCCCGAGTCCAAATTCGGCATCTGGCTTGAAATCGAATCGCTTGCTGCCGAAGCGATGGAGCAGAAAGGCCTCATTCCGGAAGGCGTGACCGCGGCCGTCCGCGAGCGTGCGGCGTTCGAGGTCGACCGGATCGACGAGATCGAGCGGGAAGTGAAGCATGACGTCATCGCCTTCCTGACCAATGTTGCCGAACATGTCGGGGAAGAAGCGCGTTTCCTGCACAAGGGCATGACCTCTTCCGATGTGCTCGACACCTGTTTCAACGTCCAGCTCGTTCGCGCGGCCGATCTCTTGCTGACCGGTGTCGACCGTGTGCTCGCCGCGCTCGAGAAACGCGCCTTCGAACACAAGTTGACCCCGACCATCGGACGCAGCCATGGCATTCATGCCGAGCCGACCACGTTCGGTGTGAAACTGGCGACCTTCCATGCGGAGTTCCAACGGGCCCGCAAACGGCTGGAGCTCGCCCGGGAGGAAGTGGCAACCTGCGCCATTTCCGGTGCCGTCGGCACATTTGCCAATATCGACCCGGCCATTGAGGCGCATGTTGCCGAAAAGCTGGGTCTGCAGATCGAACCGGTTTCGACCCAGGTCATCCCGCGCGACCGGCATGCCATGTTCTTTGCCGTGCTGGGCGTGATCGCCTCGTCCATTGAACGGCTGGCCACCGAGGTACGACACCTTCAGCGCACGGAAGTTCTCGAAGCCGAAGAGTATTTCTCCGCTGGCCAGAAGGGTTCTTCGGCCATGCCGCACAAGCGCAACCCCGTCCTGACCGAAAACCTGACCGGTCTCGCCCGGCTTGTCCGGTCCGCCGTGACCCCGGCCATGGAGAATGTTGCGCTCTGGCACGAGCGCGATATCTCGCACTCTTCTGTTGAACGCGGAATCGGCCCGGATGCCACCGTGCATCTCGACTTCGCCCTGCACCGCCTGGGCGGCGTGATCGAGAATTTGGTCATCTATCCCGAGGCCATGCTGGGGACGATCAACAGCATGGGCGGGCTGCACAATTCGCAGCGCATCCTGCTGGCGCTGGTGGAGAAAGGCGTCAGCCGCGAGGACAGCTATCGTCTTGTCCAGCGCAATGCCATGCGCACCTGGAACAAGGAAGGCGACCTGCTGGACCTGCTGAAGCAGGATGAGGATGTGTCGTCACGCCTGACCGATGCAGAACTCGAGGCATTGTTCGACCTCGATTATCACTTCAAGCAGGTCGACACGATCTTCACGCGCGTCTTCGGACGCGCCTGATAGACACTCACCCAACATTTGGTTCAGAAAGCGGCGCTCAGATTCGTGTGAGCGCCGTTTTTGCCTTGGCAACCACGTCAGACCAGGCGCCGGCCGCGACATCCTTTTCCGTGGCGATCCACGATCCGCCCACCGCAACGACATTCGGCAATGCCAGATAGTCTGCGGCATTGTCCGCGCTGACGCCCCCTGTAGGCATGAACTCCAGATGCGGGAGCGGCCCCGACAGCGCTTTCAAGGCGCCGACACCGCCGGCGATTGCTGCCGGAAACAGCTTGAGCATCCTGAAGCCTTCTTCATGACGCGTCATGGCTTCGCTGGCCGTCGCAACGCCGGGAATGGTGATGTCCTTGTGGTCCCCAAGCGCTTCCAGAAGCTTTGGCGACATGCCCGGCGACACAAGAAAATCGGATCCGGCATTCATTGCATTGGTAACATCTTCACCCGTCAGCACCGTGCCGGCCCCAACGATCAGGTCCGGCTGGGCCTTTTTCATTTCCTCGATCACCTTCAAACCACTTTCCGTGCGCAGCGTGACTTCGGCAATGGTGAGCCCGCCGGCAACCAGTGCCTCAGCCAGGGGCGCTGCCGCGTCTGCGTCCGGCACGACCAGAACCGGAACGATCGGGGCGCGCCGGGCGGCGGCCTTCAGGGCATCAAGCGAGGAAGTCATGTGTGCGTCTCCTGAGCGTAATAGGCTGCGGCGCCGATCAGGGGCGCTTCGGGATCGTGCATAAGGCGTACGGGACAATTCGCAAGGTAGCCCGACATCGGACCACGATCGCGAAACCGGGCGATGGCCTCGGGCCGGCGCAAATAATCGACGATCCGCTCTGTCACACCGCCAGCAAGTACGATCCCGCCCAGCGCCCCGTTTGCCAGGGCCAGATCGCCGACCGCCCCCATGACGGCCTTGGCGCGCATGGCGATGAGCTGATCGAACATCTCATCCCCCTGATCGGCCCGGATTCGCATATCCTGCGGCGATACCTCTTCCTTTTCCCGGCCGAACACTTCGCAGAAGGCATTGTGGACGAAGTCCAGCCCCATGCCCGACGCAACCAGTTCGTTGGACACATAGCCCTGATCTCGCATGAGAATGCTGGCGACATCGAATTCCAGCGTGTCCCGAGGGGCATAGGCGATGTGGCCTCCCTCACCTGTCAGAACGCGCCATGCATCATTGCCGAGCGGGAACAGGGTGGCGACACCAAACCCGGTGCCCGGTCCGGCCACGATCACTGGCAAATCCTCCACCGGCTCGCCGGGCAGCACTTCCTCGAAATAATCGGATGAGTGTTCAGGCACCGACCGGGCCATGGCGGTGAAGTCGTTGATGATCTGGATGTCGTCAAAGCCAAATCGCTGACACAGTGCGCTGGCCGAGACGTGCCAGTTCCGGTTTGTCAGCTCGACTTCCCCATTGCGCACGGGCCCCGCCATCGCGAAGCAGGCCCGCCGGGGCTTCAGTCCGGTCTCTTCCAGATACTGCTGAAGCGCGCTGGCAAACGTGTCGAAATTATCGCCCGCCAGCTTTGCAAAAGAATCTATCTCGGTTTTGCCGTTGCGCTTGGCTGCCAGCGCGAACCTGACATTGGTTCCCCCAACATCCCCGACCAATACCCGGTCACTCATACCTCAGTCCCCGCGACTCCAGAAATTGAACTGGCTGGCACCATTGGCCGCCGGCCCCGCAAGCTCGCGGAAATAGGTGAACATCTCCCGGCCCAGCCCCATTCCATTCTCGTTCGGGCGATAGTCGTCCGGAATACGCTTTTCGAATTCCTCGGCCGGAACCTTAATGTCCAGAACGCCGCGCTCGGCATCGAACACGATGATGTCCCCATCGCGAATCCGGGCAATCGGCCCACCGCGTGAGCCCTCGGGGCTGACATGGATGGCGGAGGGAACCTTGCCGCTGGCGCCGGACATGCGTCCATCCGTGACCAGAGCAACCTTGAATCCCCGATCCTGCAGGACGGCGAGCGGCGGGGTCAGCGTATGCAATTCCGGCATGCCGTTGGCGGCCGGCCCCTGGAACCGCACCACGGCCACAAAATCCCTGTCCAGCTTCCCGGCATCGAAGGCAGCCTTCAGCGCCTCCTGAGAATCGAAAACCATGGCGGGCGCTTCGACGACGCGATGCTCAGGCTTCACGGCAGACACCTTGCTGACACCAAGACCGATCGGTCCGTCCATCATGCGCAAGCCACCGTCTTTCGAGAACGGATCGGACACCGGACGCAGGATGTCCGTGTTCGCACTGATTTCCGGCGCCGGTCTCCATGCGATTTCACCCTCTTCGAGATGCGGTTCCACAGCATAGTCGGAAAGCGCGCCTGCAACGCCCTGCGCTGTCCCATCCATGAGGCCTGCTGACAGCAATTCACGCACCAGAAAGCCCATCCCGCCGGCGGCATGGAAATGGTTCACATCCGCCGGGCCGTTCGGGTAGACGCGCGCAAGCAAGGGCGTAACGGCGCTGATGTCCGCAAAATCCTCAAGCGTCAGGATAATGCCCGCGGCAGCCGCCATGGCCGGCAGGTGAAGCGCATGATTGGTCGATCCGCCGGTGGCCATGAGCCCGACCACCGCATTCACGACGGAGCGCTCGTCAATCATTTCACCTGCTGGAAGATAATGGTCGCCCTGCGCGTGCAGCTGCGCGATGCGGTGCGTGGCGGCACGGGTCAGTGCATCCCGGATGGGTGTGCCGGGATTTGCGAAGGCCGCGCCCGGAAGATGAAAGCCCATGACTTCCATCAGCATCTGGTTCGAATTGGCCGTGCCGTAGAAGGTGCAGGTGCCTTGTGTGTGATAGCTTTCCGACTCGGCCTTCAGCAGCGCATCACGCCCAACCTTGCCCTCGGCAAAGAGCTGGCGCACGCGCTGTTTCTCCGGATTGGGCAAGCCGGACGGCATCGGACCGGCCGGGACGAAGATGGACGGGATCCACCCGAAGCGCAGCGCGGCAATGACCAGACCCGGAACGATCTTGTCACAGATGCCGAGATGCATCGCGCCGTCAAACACGTCATGGCTGAGGCCGATCGCCGAAGCCATGGCGATCACGTCGCGCGAGAACAAGGACAGCTCCATTCCGGTGAACCCCTGAGTGACGCCATCGCACATGGCCGGAACACCGCCCGCCACCTGTGCAATGGCATTCACTTCACGCGCAGCCTCGCGGATGAACTTCGGATAGTCCTGATACGGCGCATGGGCGGACAGCATGTCATTGTACGCTGTGATGATGCCGATATTCGGCCAGCCCGCACCCAGGAGCTGCGTCTTCTCGATCACGGCACAGCCAGCGGAGGCGTGCGCCAGACTGCTTTCCGACATGCGACGGCGGGCAAAGTCCGACGGCCGCCGACTGCGGATCATGTCCAGATAGGCCTGCCGCGAATCCCGGGAACGCTCCCGGATCCGTTCGGTCACTTCGACAATTTTCGGATTCATCTCTGTCATCATGCTGCCCATACGACCGTCAAACGCGGTCCCAATTTATCGATTGCATACCGGATTGGCTTGTCCATGGCCGATGCGGTCAATGCCGTTTCGAAAACCGTTTTCTTGGCCTCGCCAAAGATCAGCAGGATGGCTGACGCCGCATTGGCGACCGCCTGCCCGGTCAGCGTGATCCGCGCAGTATGGTCGCCCGCGACCGGGCACCCCGTCGCATCAATGGCCGCGACCGCCGCCTGGCTGTCGAATGCCTCGGCCAACCCGGCCGATCCGGGAAACCAGCTGGCCGTATGCCCGTCTTCGCCCATGCCGAGCAGGACGATATCGGCCGGCGAGCAATGTGGCGCATAGGCCCGCGACCGGTCCGCCACGGCGGCGTCCGGCGCTGCGTCCAGCGTCTTCATCGGCAGGAACCCCGCCGCGCCCGCATGGCCCCGGAGCAGTCTTTGCCGCACCAGCCGCTCATTCGACGCGTCATCTTCCGGGCCAACCCAGCGCTCGTCCACCAGCCCGATCATCACTCGGCTCCAGTCCAGCACCTCACCGGTCAGGGCATCAAACACGCCTCCGGGCGTCGATCCACCCGACACCATCAGGGATGCGGTGGCCTTGCCTTCAAGCGCCTTTTCGAGTCCCCCGACAATGAATTGCGTTGCAAAACCGGTTGCGGCCTCGCGGGACCCGAAGGGCAGGAATTGATGGCTCAGACCGCTCATGTGCTTTCCCACCATGCCCGGCTGTCCCGGTCCATCATCATGGCTGCGGCGAGCGGACCGTCCGAACCTGCGGCATAGGCTTCCGGGCGCTCTCCGGAGGCTTCCCAGGCCTCGATGAGACCGTCGACCCACGTCCAGGCCGCCTCGACCTCGTCCTTGCGCATGAACAGGGAGAGATTTCCGCGCACCACATCCATCAGCAGTCGCTCATAGGCATCCGGATAGCGCACCGTGAAACTCTCCGCATAGGACAGGTTCAGCGGCAGTGACTTGACCCTCAGGCCGCCCGGACCGGGCTCCTTGATCTGGACGAACAGGCGAACCCCTTCATCCGGCTGAAGACGGATGACCAGACGGTTCGCGGTTTCATGCCCTTCCCCGAAGATGGAATGCGGCGTCGGCTTGAACTGGATCACGATGTCGGAATGGCGATGCGACATGCGCTTGCCGGTCCGCAGGTAGAAGGGCACGCCGGCCCAGCGCCAATTGTCGATACTCGCCTTGATGGCGACGAAGGTCTCCGTGGTGCTTTCGCTGCCGGAACTCAGTTCCTCCAGATAGCCCCGGACCGGCTTGCCGTCCTTGACGCCCGCCTTGTATTGCCCGCGCACCGTCAATTTCTTCGCGGCCTCACCGGAAATTGGTGCCAGCGCGTTCAGCACCTTGATCTTCTCGGTGCGCACATCGTCGTCTTCGAGCTGGTGCGGCGGCTCCATCGCGGTCAGGCAGAGCAGCTGGAGGAGATGGTTCTGCACCATGTCTCGCAGGGCGCCGGATTTGTCGTAATAGTCCGCGCGTCCTTCGAGGCCGAGATCCTCGGCGACCGTGATCTGGACATGGTCGACATAGTTGCGCGACCAGATCGGCTCGAACAGCATGTTGGCAAACCGCAGAACCATGAGGTTCTGCACGGTCTCCTTGCCGAGATAATGATCGATGCGGAAAACCTGACGTTCGGCATAGACGCGCGCGACCCCGTCATTGATTGCCTTGGCCGATTCCAGATCGGTGCCGATCGGCTTTTCCAGCACCACTCGCATGTTCTCTTCGGCGAGACCGGCCTTGCCCAGCGCGTCGCAGATCTGGACATAGAGGCGCGGAGACGTGGCCAGATAGAAGACGCAGGGCCGGTCATCCTCCAGTGTCAGGAAGGATTTCAGGGTCTCCCAGTCGGCATCCTCCTGGGTGGCATCGATGGAGACATACTGGATCAGCTTTTCGAACCGGTCCCATTCGCCGGTGTCCCAATTGTCGCCGGTGGCCGCCTCACAGACTTCCCGCGCCATCTTGCGATAGGCCTCGGTATCCATGTCGCTGCGCGCCGTGCCGACGATGCAGCTGGACTCGGGTATCTGGCCATCGAGCCAGCGATGGAACAGGGCCGGCAGCAATTTGCGCCGGGACAGGTCGCCCGTTCCGCCAAAGATAACGATGTCGAACGGATCGACGGGAATGAATTTTGCCATGAGGCAGCCTCCGGAGCGTTCAGGGAGAACTCGGTTCAGGATGAAAAACTATCGGATGATTCACGGGCAGGTAATCCCGTCAGGAGGACGAATCCGCGTTCCTCACACAAGATGGACGCGCCATTGCGCAGTGCTGACCACATCCGATGCCCTCTCCCGGTCAATTTTTTTGACGTCCTGCAAAATTTGCAGAACGCTCCAACTATAGTATGGACGTATGCGTCACGAATGTGACAACGTTGTTATCAGGTTCATACGCGGAGGAGACCGGGGATGTCCAGCACCAGAACGCGATTGGAAGACCTCGCGGCCATTGCCGGGGTCTCGATCGCGACCGTTTCGCGGGCATTGAACAACAGTCCGGCCGTCAATGATGAAACAAAACGCCGCGTCTGGAAGATCGCCCGGGAGCACAATTACAATTTCCGGCCGTCCATGCCCGCCCTGTTGTCGGGCGCGGCGGCGACGATTGCCGTTGTCGTGCCAACCCTGGCCGGCCGCCAGACGGAAGTGTCGGACCCGTTCTTTCAGGAACTGATCGGTGGGCTCAGCGAAGCCGGCCGCTCTGCAGGCTGTGATGTGCTGATCTCTTACCTGGCCCCGAAGAACCATGATGATCTGGCCGCAATCATGACGGCAAACCGGGCCGAAGGGGTCATCTTTCTCGGCCAGAGCTTCCTGCATGAACGCTTCAACCAGCTCGCCGAGACCGAAAACAGGTTCATCGTCTGGGGTGCGGAAATCGCCGGGCAGAAATACTGCTCCATCGGGTCCGACAATCTCGGCGGCGGAAAGCGCGCCACATCGCACCTGATCAATCTCGGCAGACGCCGGATCGCGTTCGTCGGAGACACGTCCAATCCGGAAATCCTGCAGCGCTATGAGGGATATATCGCGGCGCACCGACGGTCTGACACACCACTGGATCCGGACCTGACCCTGCAGGCCAGCTTTGACGTCGAATCGGCGGAAGCCGCCATCACCAGCCTGCTGGAACGCGGCATCCGGTTTGATGCGGTCGTCGGTGCCAATGACCTGATCGCCATGGCAGCCATTCGCTGTCTGTTGAAGGAAGGCCTGCGGGTGCCTGACGATGTCTCGGTGACCGGCTACGACAATCTGCAACTGGCGGCCTATGGGTTCCCGGCCCTGACGACGATTTCCCAGGACCCCGCCCGCGCAGGGCGCATCATGGTGGCCAAGCTGATTGCCTCTGCCGAAGACGGGCCGATGCGGTCGGAACGGTTGCCGACAGACCTGATCGTACGGGAATCCTGCGGCCTCGCCTAAAGCCGGGCGATGCGACAGGAATGCGCCGGAACCGGCTGCCCGGCCGACATGTCGCCGCCGACCGATGCCAGAATCCGAGCGGCGCCGATCCCGGCGATGGCGGCGCTGCGGGGCTCACCCGACAGGTTGAAGACGCACTCGATTGTCTCTTCACCATGACTGCGATGAAAGACGAGCACATCGTCCGCCGCAGACCGGAATGTGATCGCGCCGAACCGAAGAGCCGGCGAACTGGCCCTCAGCCTGCCAAGCTCACGCGTGAAGTTCAGGACCGAGCCCAAGTCCTCTTCCTGTATATCCACAGACAGGCCTGCATGCCCCTGCCCTATGGGCAGCCACGGCTTGCCGGGTCCGAACCCGCAATTTTCTTCCTCCCGCGACCACGGCATGGGCGTGCGGGCCCCGTCGCGCCCGAGCGTGCGCGGCCAGTTTGTGAGGGCTTCGGGGTCCTGCAGCTCCTCGAACGCAATCTCTGCCTGTGGCAGGCCCAGTTCCTCTCCCTGATACAGGATCGGATTGCCGCGCAGGCAGTACAGTAATGCATTTGTCAGCTTGGCCCGCACGTCCGGCGCGACACCGTCGAACCAGCGGCTGACACAGCGCGGCGCATCATGATTGGAAAACGCCCAGGACGGCCAGCCTTCCCCCTCGGCGCCAAGCCAATTGGCCTGCGAGGCCGACACGGCACCGGCCGTCAGCTGTCGTGCATACAGAAAGTCGAAATTGTAGGCCGAGTTCAGGTGCCGGTCGCCTTCGGTATAGGCTCGCATTTCCGCAAGCGGGTCCGGGCCGGGCACTTCGGCGACGGAGAAGATGTCGCCATAGGTGTCAATCAACTCCCGAAGACGCCGCAGGAATTTCGGCAAGTCGGGATGCGACTGGTTGTGGACGTGTTCCTGCAGATCGAATGGGCGCGATACCGACCGGGGCGGCGGTTCCTTGGGGGGATTGTCCCGGAAGTCCGGATCGAACAGGGCAAAGTTCAGCGCATCCAGACGGAAACCGTCCACGCCGCGCTCCAGCCAGAATCGCATCACGGACAGCAGCGCGTCCTGTACCGCCATATTGTGAAGGTTCAGCTGGGGCTGGCTCGGCAGAAAATTGTGCATGTAATATTGCTGGCGGCGCGCGTCCCACGTCCAGGACGGCCCGCCAAATACGGCCTGCCAGTTGTTCGGAGGGGAGCCGTCCGGTTTCGGGTCCCGCCAGACATACCAGTCCGCCTTTTCATTCGTCCGGTCCTGACGGCTTTGACTGAACCAGGGATGCGCATCGGACGAGTGGGCATAAACCTGGTCGATGATCACCTTCAGGCCGAGCGTGTGAGCGCGGGACAGCAGGCGGTCGAAATCGTCGAGCGTTCCGAAAACCGGATCCACGTCGCAATAGTCGGCCACATCATAGCCGAAATCCTTCATCGGCGATGTGAAGAAGGGCGAGATCCAGATCCCGTCCACGCCCAGCGACGCCACATGGTCGAGGCGCCGGGTAATTCCGGGCAGGTCACCGACCCCGTCGCCATTCGTATCGTGATATGAACGCGGATAGATCTGATAGATCACCGCGCCCTTCCACCAGGGTGTCTGAGAGGGGGTTTCGCTCATGCTCCGATCCCGATTGGCCGTTGCCGCACACAATCACACGGCGCCGGATTCATGCAATCCTGACGGCATCGACTGTACATGGAAAGACGGGAAAATCGGATTGACGCCTGGCAGGGGCAGCAGGACTCGAACCCGCGACCCTCGGTTTTGGAGACCGATGCTCTACCAACTGAGCTATACCCCTTCAGGCGAATGAGCGGTTTGCCTCAAATGCCGTCATGCCGCAAGACTAGAGGTTCAGCCCCTGGAGAAAAACTGTGTCCCGCATTCCCTATCCCGATATCGACACCCTTCCTGAAGACACCAGAGCCCATCTGGACAAGCTTGCGCCGCTGAACATCTTCCGAATGCTGGGGCACGCCCCGCATCTCCTGAAACCCTTTGTGGGGATGGGAACGGCCTTTCTTCAACAGGGCAAGCTGGACCCGGTGACCCGCGAATGCGTGATCCTGCGCGTGGGATATTTGTCCAACGCGAAATACGAGACGACCCAGCACGAAGCCATTGGTTTGGCGGTCGGAATGGATGCGGACCTGATCGAAGCCGTGAAAACCGGCCCGGGAGCGGACGCGCTGAGTCATGAACAGAAGCTGGCGTTGACCTTTACCGACCATCTGGTGACCCATCCCCATCCGTCCGATGGCGCCCTCAAGCCCGTACTGAAACATTTCGGCGCGCCATTGCTCGAAGAACTGGTCCTGTTGATTGGCTATTACATGATGGTCTGCCGTTTTCTCGAAACCTTCGGGGTTGAAGTCGAAGCCGGAGGACCGAAGGGCACCGAAATCAAGCTGGACTAGGGATCGTTCATCCCGGCCATGAAAAAGGCCGCCCCTTGGGGGCGGCCTTCTGTCTGGGTCAGCCCTGCGCTTGCGCCTGGGCAGTAAGTCCCTCGGTTTGATTCACTGGATCAAACCGTCCGGCATGGCCGGACCGGGCCTTACTTCTTGATCGCGGAGACCACACCGGCGCCGACGGTCCGGCCGCCTTCGCGGATGGCGAAGCGCAGGCCCTGGTCCATGGCGATCGGCTGGATCAGCTCGACGTCCATTTTGACATTGTCGCCCGGCAGGACCATTTCCTTGTCG